>Ga0315274_10011936_pt1 | contig 12421 bp, 7 predicted proteins | sample YL17G02_20_MG_FD_203700 | JGI IMG/M metagenome (GOLD analysis project Ga0315274, IMG submission 203700) | Sediment microbial communities from Yellowstone Lake, YNP, Wyoming, USA - YL17G02_20 | ecosystem: Environmental > Aquatic > Freshwater > Lake > Sediment | place: USA: Wyoming | collected... | reverse complement strand
CTATCGCATTTTGGAAAAAATTGGAAGATTTCAATGGTAATTATGAAGGATTTCTCGAGAAATTACACGAAAACCACTTAAATCTGCTAATAGATCCAAATTATTCCACGTTATTCGAAATCCTCTTATGAGTAATTCATGAGTGAACACGAGAATCTCTGTGTCAGAGACCTTATTTTAGAAGGAAACCAGAACCCGGATTCACCTGCTATCGAATCCCCGGGTTACCAGCCGCTGACATACCGCGACCTGCGGGAGCAGATCGCGTATGTTGTCCGATCCCTGAATGCCCGGGGATTCCGGCCCAATGACCGGATAGCCATCATTATGCCAAACGGGCCACATGCGGCAGTTGCGACAATAGCGGTTATTGCAGGGTTTACCGCGGTTCCCCTCAATTCCCAGTATAAAGAGCCGGAATACGCCGGTTTCTTTTCCTCTCTCGGGATCAAAGCAGTTCTTGTCCAAAAGGGAGCAGAAACGACCGCCATTGCCGTTGCAGGATCTCACAATATCCCTGTTATTGAAGCTGGCTTCTCACAGGCCAAAGCCGGACTGTTCACCCTTTTTCCGGAAGTTGATGTCAGAGAAACAGATGCCCTGTATGCAGCACCCAAGGATACTGCATCGCTTAGTCTGACCTCAGGCACTACGGCAAAACCGAAGATTGTTCCGATTACCCAGAAACGGCTATTTCTGGGATCACAAATAATGACTTCACTATTAACCATGAATGAGACCGATAAAAACCTCCATTTTGTGCCGATGGATACCAGTTTTGGCTATGGAACCCCCCTCTGGGCCCCCCTTTTTGTGGGTGGAAACCTCATATGTCCGCGGGATTTCGTTGCATCAGATTTTACCCGTCTCCTTACTACCTACCGGCCAACGCATTACTGGGGGGGGCCCGCACACCACCAGGCAGTTTTACAGGAACTGAAAAAGGTTCTGCCGGATGAGCTGGCAAATCATTCACTCCGGTTTATCGGGTCGGGGGCCGCAGCCATATCTCCTGCAGTTCGTCATGAACTGGAAACGATGATGGGAATTCCGGTTATTGAAGCATATGTGATGTCGGAGGCATTCATTTCCTTAAACATCTCCGGAAAAAAAGGGTCTGTGGGAATTCCTTTCATCCCTTACTTGGAAATCCGGGATGATAATGACTGTGCCCTCCCGGTAGGACAATACGGTGAGATCGTTGTCCGTGGTGAGCTGGTTTTTGGGGGGTATGAAAATGCTCCCGTTGAAAATGCCGAATCCTTCAAAGATGAGTGGTTCAGGACCGGCGATATGGGTTATCTCGATAAAAACGGGTATCTTTTCATTGCCGGTCGTAAAAAGGAGATGATCAATAAAGGCGGGAGAAAGATCACTCCTGCAGAGATCGACACGGTTCTGATGTCTCATCCTTGTGTCCGGGATGCAATGACATTCCGTATCCCGGAACCGGTCCTTGGCGAGGATATCGCCGCGATGGTAGTGAAGACGGATGCACAGGTCTCTGAAGAAGACCTGCGCCAGTACTGCCTCAATCGCCTTATCCAGTTCAAGGTTCCCCGTAGGATCTTTTTTATTGAGGAGATCCCGAAGAATGCACTTGGCAAGCCGCTTCGGGAAGAAGGCACAAAAAAATTCGGCGACTTAGCCACCTTTTCGGATCAGCCGGAGAAAATGACCGGGCAGGAGATCTTCCCGCGAAAGACGATGACTGAAGAGAGACTCCTGCAGCTCTGGAAAGATGTTCTGGATATCCCGAATGTGTTGCCCGATAATGATTTTTTCCTGTGCGGAGGAAATTCGCTGACCGCTATTCATCTTCTTGTTAAGATCCAAAGAACATTCCAAGTAAATTTCCCGCCGGACACCATCTACCGGTTCCCGACGCTCCGACAACAAGCTGTAATAATCGCAGAAAGAAACGAACGTCCCGTTCGGTACCATCCCCTTATTGTTCCCATCAGAGACGAGGGCAGACAGCTTCCATTGTTCTGTGTGCATCCAATCGGTGGATGGGTAGATCAATATAAGAATCTTGCGAGGTTTCTTGCCAGTGATCGCCCGGTCTATGGGATCCGTGCTCAGGGATGGGAAGCAACAGAAAACCCTTTCACGTCTCTTGAAGAGGCCGCACGGGAATATGTACATGCCATAAAAACCGTTCAGGCAACTGGGCCTTACCAGATCATTGGGTTTTCTGGGGGGGCGCTCTATGTTTATGAACTCGCATGCCAGCTAAGGACAAATGGGGATACCATCGCATTTATTGGACTTATCGACCAGTCTGCACCCGTACCGGAAGTTTTGGCGTTCAAGACTGTGACAACGATCATGTCCACCTCAAAGCGCCCGCTGAAAATTCCCTTCATCGTTTACCGGGGATACCAGCATCTCAAAAACCGTACAAAAACGCACCCTGACAGCAAGGTGCATTCCGTATTTGTCAGATTCGTGAGGATGTTTTCTCAGACGGTCATCCATGTCGCGGGCTCACAATCCCCGGCGACATCGGCACGATCTGTCACCTACTCTCCAGAAACCGAGAAATTCCTCACTTCGACATTCCCCCCGGAACAACAGCCGCTTATCAGGGAAATTATAAAAAATACCATGAACTATATCCCCCCGGATTATAGCGGGGATTTGGTTCTGTTCTCGACAGGATTAGACCAGGTCATTTTTCCGGGTGATCCGACACGCGGCTGGGGGTCCCATGTCAAAGGGACCCTGAAGGTTATTACCTTGGCCGGGGATCACAACACCCTGTTTATAGATGAGAACTGCAGGGAACTTGCGAGTAAAATTGAAGAGAACCTGTTGAGGTCCAATGGATTTCAATAGAACCGTTCATAATTCCCTGCGCTGTCAGATCCTCACGACGGGATCATCAGAAACTATACAGGAAACCAGGTGCGAGCGAAGTATCCAGTATGGTTCCATCCAGATCTGGTTTGCACGGTATATTGACCTCGATCCCTACTACCATGCCCTGTCACAGCTGCTCACGAGGAGCGAGCGGGAGACCGCTGACACATTCAGACAAACTTCCGATGCCAGGTGCACTGAGCTGCGGTATGGTCTCCTCCGGATCATTCTCGAGGAATTTACCGGTTTTGAACCTGGAGAGCTTGTCATAATAAAAAGTGAAAACGGTAAGCCCTCGCTCGCTCTCCCCCGGGGGTACCCGGTTGTCTCCTTCAGCACCTCCAATACTAAAGAGATGGTCGCTATTGGCATAACAAAAAATAATAATATCGGTATAGATATCGTAAAAATGGACAGACGGTACCCATTTCAGGATACGGCAGAATACCTTTTCACCGATGAGGAAAAGGCATTGATAGCGGGAACAGAGCCGAATCAGCGATACAGGCAGTTTTTCAGGATCTGGGCCCTGAAAGAAGCACTCCTCAAGGCAACCGGTGGTACCGTGCAGATGATGAGCGATATGGATGTTTCAGGGGTTATAAAAAACTCGTTTGTTCATGATTTTTGTTCAATAACCTACCAGGATACACAATGCCAATTTTTCATCCATGAGTGCGGTTGTGACCATGGGCATCATTGTGCAATTGCCGTCAATCTGGGTAAATAACTAGGAATGCAGGGAACGGGTTTACGCGGGATGATCCTGCTGCATCGGCAATCCGGCATATCCTCATTGCGCATCCGGAATGTGCAATCACCAATCTTGACGCGATAACTCCTGCGGGAAACCCGGCAAATCTTGTGGACATTGAAAAAGATCCACGATATTTTTTTGTGCAGGGAACCATGCGGCGACCTGTGCAGAAAAGATACGTCACGATCTGCCTCCCAATGTGACACTTCGTGGAGAAGTCACCGGGTATGAAATTGTGGATTTGTATGCCCGGTGCCGGGGGAACATCTGTACGTCAATCAACGAGCACGTCGGGCTTACTCCGCTTGAGGCAATGGCAAGCGGGAAACCGGTGGTTGCGGTAGATGAAGGTGGGTACCGGAGGACAGTGACAGATAAAACGGGTGTGCTTGTTGCGCCATCGGTAGATTCTCTTGTGAAAGGTATATGGTTTGTTGCACAAACTCCTGAACGGTACAGGAATGCCTGCCTGGCACGGGCACGGGAATTTGATCTGGCGGAGTTCAGCGCACTGGTGAAAGCAGCGGTACGGAAAACGGAGATATGAACCGACGGTGGAATCCATCAATGCCATCCAGTTATCGTTATATTAACCAGTTCTATGCGAAAAGAGATGCCTTCTCATAAGGCATAAAATTCAATTTGTATTATTTGTTTTGTGATTTCCTGAATTAATAAGAAAGATTCAAAATACTGCAATGTCAACGGTCATTACCAAAGTTATCGGATGGGAACATACACTCCCGGCAGGGACACATCGTGAATTTCAGCCTGATTCTTGAACTAGCAAAACGGGATTTTACTGAACGGTATTCCGGTTCAGCTCTTGGCTTTGTCTGGTCGTTCATCTATCCTCTTATCAACATCCTGATCTATATGGTCATCTTCGGGAGCCTGATGGGAGCGCGGTTGCCCGGCACGTCATCGGTGTGGGGGTATGGTGTTTACCTCATCTCCGGTCTTGTTCCCTGGATGGCATTTGCAAATACGGTAACACGATCTTCCACGGTATTTCTTGATAAAAAAAATATCATTTCAAAGATTCACCTGGACCTCCCTACCCTGCCCCTTTTCATTGTATTATCAGAAACAATTACTTTTGTTGTAACCCTCATTTTATTTTTTGGAATCCTCCTTATTACCGGGTACACCTTCTCTCCCTATCTTGTATTTATTCCCGTGATCTATTTCATCCAGCAGATCTTCGCGTATTCCCTTGGGTTTTTCCTTGCCATGTTCGTGGTCTTTCTCAGGGATCTTAGGGAGGTTGTCACAATCGGCTTCCAGATCTGGTTCTGGTTCACTCCTATTGTGTATGTCTTTGAGATCCTTCCACCTCTGGCCCAGCAGATCCTTATCTGGAACCCAGCACTCGCATTCATTTCTGCGTACCATGATATTTTCATTTTACATAAGATACCATCATTCCTCTATCTCTCTCTCCTTTTGTGCATGAGCATTGTTCTGATTGTGCTGGATTATTTGATCTTCAAAAAACTGGAAAAAGATATCCGGGATTTTATATGATACAATATTCAAAGAGGATATAGAGACCTGTTTGCAGAAAAAGAATTCTTAATGACATAACAGACCCCCATATGGTGCAACATCATGATAAAAGTTGAAGGGATCTCAAAGAAATTCAAACTCTACCGCTCACCTGCCGACCGGCTCAAAGAGATCATCTTCAGAAAACCGTATCACAAGGATTTCATCGCTCTTGACAATATCTCCTTTGAGATTGGCGCAGGCCAGACGCTCGGGATCATCGGGCAGAACGGCGCCGGGAAATCCACACTTTTGAAAATTCTCTCCGGCATTGTGATCCCGGACAGTGGTACTATCAGGATTGACGGGAAAGTCACTGGACTGCTTGAACTCGGAACCGGTTTCAACGCAGAGATGACCGGTTTAGAAAATATTTACATGAACGGGACGCTTATCGGGATGACCAAGGATGAGATCGACCAGAAAAAACAAACCATCATCGATTTTTCTGAACTGGGCGAGTTTATCCATGAACACATTAAGACCTATTCTTCCGGTATGACAATGCGCCTCGCCTTCTCTATTGCGATTCATGCGGACCCGAAATGCTTTCTGGTTGACGAAGCTCTGTCGGTGGGGGATGCATATTTCCAGCAGAAGTGCATGCGGAAGATCCAAGAATTCCGGGAGAGTGGTGGCGCGATTGTGTTTGTATCACATGATATGAATGCGGTGAAGACGTTGTGTGATGCCGCGATAATGCTGGATCATGGAAGGATGATTGATTGTGGGGAACCTAAGGATGTGGTGGATTTTTATCAGAACATGATCTTGAAGAAATCACATCAGGGAGATGTACCGGTTCAGGTTAAGAAAATTGAGAAAGAGAAGAATGTGAATAATTCAAGTATCTCTACCGGTGAAGTGGAACTGGTTTCTTTTAAAATTTATAATGAAAAAGGAGAGGAAATTTCGTATATTGAGAGTGAAAAGGTTATTAAGATTGTTTTTGAAGTCAAAGCCCTAAAGGATCTGGATGATCCACATTATGGTTTGATGATACGGAATAATCTGGGTCTTTCAATTTTTGAGACAAACACCTATTGTATGAAAATTAAAACAGAAAAATTATCGAAAGGTCAAATTGCTAAGATTGAATGGGAAATGGATTTTCCATTATACCCGGGCACTTATTCATTTTCAGTAGGAGTTGCGAATAGCGGGTTTGATATTGGATCTTTTGAAGAATATCCACTCTTGGTACACGATTTGGGTCTCGTAAAAATATTGTCCAATTCAAACGCAATAAATTATTCTGGCATTTTTAATATCAAACCGAGGATTCATACAAATTATTTTTTTACTGATGATGTATAACAATTCCCAGCGTATGATCAAATATGTAAAAAATGTAAATCCCAAACTATTGAAAGTTTTTCCAGGTTGAATTACTGATGTCAAAAGTTTTATTAATTAATCCCAATTTGAGACACGCGGGGGGATTATTGACGGTATATCCTCCACTTGGTATATTATCCATTGCTGCTGTTCTCAGAGACAACCGGCATGATGTTGCAGTAATAGATGCAGATATTGATAACAAATCATTTCTGGATATTGAAAATTCTATCCGACAATATCAACCAACCGTTATTGGAATAACAATGACAACCTTGCAATGTAGAACTGTTTTTTTGCTTGCAGAATATATTAAGAAAAAATTCCCCGAGATTGTCATAGTTGTAGGAGGAGTACATCCTTCAGCATTGAAAGAGGAGATTTTGAAGCAATGTCCTGACATTGATATTATTGTTATTGGTGAAGGTGAACGAACCTTTTTGGATATTGTAAGGATATTAGATAAACAGGAGTCTTTGGATCTTGTTGATGGTATTTGTTACCGGGATAACGAGACGACTTGCACAACAAAGTCCAGAGAATTCATAGAAAATCTGGATAGTCTACCATTCCCTGCATTTGATTTGGTTACACCTCTTTCAAAATATCCCGGGCCTTTTCCGGTTAAATCACACCCTACAATTCATATCATGGCATCACGGGGTTGCCCGTTTGGTTGCCAGTTTTGCAGTAATCCTATTTGGGGAAAGAAAGTTCGGTTCCAAAGTCCAGAATATATTCTGAAGGAAATTGAATGGCTTCAGACTACTTTTCATGTTCATGAAATTTTTTTTCAAGATGATACTTTTAATCTTAACCGTCAATGGCTGGAAAAAATTTGTTATGGAATTATTTCAAGAGGTTTGAACAAAAAATGTGTATTTAAAGCGCCATTTCGGGCAAATGCCAACCTTGTCTCATCGGATCTTCTCCAACTCCTGAAACAAGCTGGATTCTGGATGATCTTTTACGGCGTCGAAAGCGGCGATCAAATGGTGCTTAAATCTATTAATAAAAACATCAGCCTTGATGAACTATCAAGGGCATTTTATCTGACAAAACAGGCAGGCATTAGAACGTATGGCTCATTTATGATTGGAAACCTAGATGATTCCCCTTCATCCATAAAAAATACAGTTCATTTTGCCAAAAAAATTGACCCGGATTATTTTGGGTTTGCAGTCACAATGCCATATCCTGGAAGTCGTCTTTATGAAATTTTGGAGAAACGCAATCAGATCTCCCCCTTAGATATGATTGATTTAAAGATGGGGAAATATATTATTCCAAACACTGCATTTTCATCTGGAGAAGTTGAAACCTCATGTCATCAAGCAGTAAATGAAGTTAAAAAATTCCAAAAGATGTGGCTCCATAAAATTATTCATTATTTACGATATCACTACTTACCACAGCCTCCTGATGAGCATAGTGATTATCTCCCATTTGACCCCACTCATTTGCCTGATCCCTTTAATTCATATGTGGAAATGGGAACGACGGATAATTATTATCTTGGTAAAGGGTGGCATTTTTGCGAATATTGGCCACCTTCGGTAAGATGGACAAAAGGATCTGCAGTCCTTTATCTTCATCCACGAGAGGCAGATAAAACATTATGCATCAAGATCATCGCTTCAAAACCTCAGGGAGGCCAAATTCTTATGATTTCGATAGATAATGAAACACATACCATTCAGGTGGATCAAAATAATCTAGGAATTATTTCCCTACCACTCAAACCTAATTTATATTTGAAAAAATTCATCAAAATTGTGATTAAAATAACACCCACGTGGGTTCCAAACACTGAAATGCATAATGGGGATCTACGTACATTAGGAGTAGCAATAAATAAAATATGGACTGAATAGATAAGTGTCAGAATGTGGGTAAACCAATCTTTAATCAAGAATAATTTGGGTAAACATTCTCCTTAATTGGAGGAATTCAAAATTTTTTATTAGGAGATGCATGAACGACAATACCATAGAAATCCGCGATGACGAGATCAACGTCGAAGAGATCATGGCAAAGATCCGGGAGAATATCCGGAGGCGACGTGCAGCAGGAGAACTGCCCACGGATCCGGATTCTGTAATCGGATCCCCTTCAAAGAATTGCTATGCAGGCGAATCGGACAATATAATTCAACGTGATCTCTCATACATCAATTCTAATTGGGATATCCACAATAACAGCTACTATATCAGCTCCCATCATCCCTACATCGGCAAATTCCTCGTTAAAGGACGCCAACTGGTTCACGGGGAAGTTCGCCGGTATATTGATCCGATGATCTCGCGCCAGACGGAATTCAATGCCAGTACCGTCAGGATTATTACCCGGGCCTCACAACGATGCGCCGAATTAAACCAGCACCAGCAGGAGCTGGAAACGGCATTTGCCTCTTTTAAACGGGAATCCGATAAAAAAATTGCCGATTGCATCACTACAGCAAAAAATGAACTGGACTCAAAAATTGAATTGACAACAAAAGAAATCACCACAACAAAAAGTGAACTGGAATCAAAAATTGAATTGACAACAAAAGAACTCACTACTGCAAAAAGTGAACTGGAATCAAAAATTGAATTGACAACAAAAGAACTCACTACTGCAAAAAGTGAACTGGAATCAAAAATTGAATTAACAACAAAAGAAATCACCACAACAAAAAGTGAACTGGAATCAAAAATTGAATTAACAGTAAAAAAACTCTTTACCCAGATGGATAAGGACATCCATGCCCAGGCATGGCTTGCCCGTGTACTTGAAGAACGTGTTCAAAAAGGACTGGTACAAAAAAGTGCTTCTCCGGCATCCACTCCAAAAGAGACTACGAATTATTTCCTTTTCGAAGAGCGATTCCGGGGTTCACGGGAAGATATCACACAACGACAACTGGCATTCCTTCCGTACTTTGAAAAATGTTCCCGCGTGCTTGATATCGGCTGCGGCAGGGGTGAATTCCTTGAGATTCTCAATGACCATAATATCGGCAGCATCGGCGTAGATAGTGATCCAGATATGGTGGCATACTGCCGTTCCCGCCAGTTAGAAGTAGAGCACTCGGACGCAATCGCTTATCTTGAAACACTTGCAGATAATTGTCTTGATGGGATCTTTATCGACCAGGTTGTGGAGCACCTTGAACCAGACTATCTTATCCGGTTGCTCGCACTCTGTCACCAGAAGATGAAATTTGGGTATCATATCGTTGTAGAAACGGTGAACCCCATGTCATTTGTATCGTTTGTCAACTTCTACATCGATATGACCCATACAAAGCCTGTGCACCCGGAGACTTTGAAGTTTTTAATAGGACTTGTTGGGTTCAAAGAAATTGAAACAAAAGTTTCATCGCCCGTCTCTCTTAAATACCGATTAAAGAAAATTCCAGATATTGCAGGATCTGATGAAACTTCGAAGATGTCCCAAGTAATATATAATGAAAATATTGAAAAGTTAAATGATATTATATATGGAGACCAAGATTATGCCGTAATTGGGAAAAAAGTATAGAATTGTTTTTTATATGGTACTGAGGAAAAATTAATACGAATCGGACGAATGATATGAAAATCGCAATTTGTGCAGTTCAAGTACCATTTATGAAAGGTGGAGCAGAATATTTATGCGATAATTTATTTAATGAACTGGTTAAACGAAATTATGAAGTTGAACATGTAAAAATACCATTTAAATGGTATCCCCCTCAAGAAATCATAAATAATGCACTAATTTGGAAATTATTAGATATTAATGAAAGTGATGGGCAAAAAATTGATGGAATCATAACAACAAAATTTCCGTCGTATGTTGTCAAACATCCAAATAAAATTACATGGTTATTCCATCAGCATAGGCCTGTTTATGACTTGGCTTTTAGCGAATATGATGATTTGGCACCTCATCATGCATTAGGCGATATTGTAAGAAGAAAAATTATTGCAATCGATAATAAATCTTTGAAAGAATCAAGAAAGATTTTCTCCATCTCCCAAAATGTCACAAATCGTTTGGACAAGTACAATCAAATTCCATCTGAAGTACTCTATCCGCCTCCACCTTTTGAAGGCCGCTACTACTGTAAAAATTTTGATAATTACCTATTATACCCCAGTCGTCTTGATCCAAAGAAAAGGCAGGAGCTTGTAATTAAGAGTATGAAATTTGTCAACTCAGATTTGAAGTTAAAAATTGTAGGAACCGGTTCGTATCTGGAGTATCTGAAGAATGTGGCAAAAGAGTACGGTGTAGAGAAGAGGGTTGAATTTTTAGGGTTTGTTCCGGAGAATGAACTTCTCGATCTTTATGCAAACGCACTTTGTATACCCTATACACCTATTGATGAGGATTTGGGCTTTGTTTCAATGGAGAGTATACTATCAAAAAAACCCTTAATCACATGCACTGATTCGGGGGGGAGTCTGGAATTCATTGAAAATGGAGTGACGGGATTCATCGTTGAACCAATTCCTGCTGAGATTGCAAAATCCATAAATAAAATATATCTTGAGGGGTCGGCAAAGAAGATGGGCGAACAAGGTTTTAAAAAATTTGGAAATAACTTGCTTTCTTGGGATAGTGTAATAACAAAATTAATGGATGCAATGGTATGAAGGTTGCATTTTTTACGCCGGTTAGTCCACAAAAAACAGGAATTGCAGATTATTCCGAACAAGAAATTTTACCTTACCTATCGAAATTTTGTGATATCGATATTTTTATTGATGAAGATGTCAAACCAAGCGAAAAAAAATTAATCAAAAATTTTAATATATATCCATATTCTGATTTTCCGAGTCTGGAAAAGAATTACGATATTCCGATTTATCAGATGGGGAACAACCCCTTGCACAGATTCGTCTACGATACGCTTATACAATATCCTGGGATTGTTGTGTTGCATGATATATTTCTTCATGGTTTTCTTTGGAATATCAGCCTCTGTCAGGGTGATCACAAAAAATACATCGATATGTTTGAGTATTGTTATGGCAAAAAAGGGGTTAGAATCGCACAGATTGCTGTAAGTACCGGAGTCTTTCCGGAATTTGAATATCCACTCATTAAAAAAATAATTGATAAAAGTTTAGGTGTAGTGAGCCACAGTGAATATGGAATAAATCTCATTATGAAGGAAAACAGGGAATCTATTGTGAGAAAAATAAATCAGCCGTATACAGTTCTTAATGAAGAGGGAAAAATGAATTATGATAGTAAAATAAAAACTGGTTTTAAACTGACAAAATTTTTTCCGATTATTTCCAGTTTTGGCTATATTTTCCCCCATAAAAGATTTAATTTCATTTTGAAATCCTTTAAAAGATTTTTAGAGCGATATCCTGATGCAGTTTTAATTTTAGTCGGCGAGGATATGATGAATGTCAATCGGCTGATCACTAATCTTGGATTAACAAAATCGGTTATTCAAACGGGGTTTATATCCCATTTACAAGCACAACAATACCTGGACGTGTCTGATTTTTGTATAAATTTACGGTATCCAACAGCTGGGGAAACCAGCCGAAGTGTCCTGCAAATTATGGCTTCTCAAAAACCCGTAATTGTATCCAATGTTGGTTGGTTTTCGGAATTACCTGATGACAGCTGTTTAAAAGTGAATGTTGATGAATTTGAAGAAGAGACCCTTTTGGAATATATGGTTGCATTAGCTTCAAATGAAAAATTTAATAACACTATTGGTAAAAAAGCACGAGAATATATCATCAAGCAACATAATCCAGATAAGATAGCCCATGAATATTATTCATTTATAAAAAATATTGTAGATTGTAACGAATGCATTATGAATAATATGTCTGGGGGATTGTATGAAATCGGCATAAATGAAAATGATGATTTACTTATTAAATATCCTTTTAATAAAATTATTGATCTTTTTTA
>Ga0315274_10011934_pt1 | contig 12423 bp, 10 predicted proteins | sample YL17G02_20_MG_FD_203700 | JGI IMG/M metagenome (GOLD analysis project Ga0315274, IMG submission 203700) | Sediment microbial communities from Yellowstone Lake, YNP, Wyoming, USA - YL17G02_20 | ecosystem: Environmental > Aquatic > Freshwater > Lake > Sediment | place: USA: Wyoming | collected... | reverse complement strand
CAAATAATCGGGGAGGTATGGCCCCATCTATCAAGGCTGAGAGGTCAAACCCTGGGGCTCATCGCCTTTGGAAGAATCCCTCGAGCTTTGGTGCCCAAGGCGAGGGGCTTCGGGCTGAGGATTATAGTCTGTGACCCCTACTTATCCCCGGACATAATTCGCAGGTTTGAAGTGGAACAGGTAGACCTGGACCAGTTGCTCACAGATTCGGACATCGTTTCCATACATACCCCGCTGACCCCTGAAACGAAACATATTCTGGGACTCAAGCAATTGAAGAAGATGAAACCCACGGCCTGCCTCATCAACACAGCTCGCGGCGGCGTGGTAGACCCTAAAGCGCTGTATACAGCCTTGACCAAGGGATACATTGCTGCAGCAGCCTTCGATGTCACCGAGCCGGAGCCTATTCCCGCCGACAGCCCTCTATTGAAGCTTGATAACTTCATAGTAACTGCCCACTCCGCCGGTCTATCGCCACAAGCCCTCACTGAAATGCAGCTCCGTCCCGGAGATGAAATCATCAGGGTAGCCAGAGGGAAGTGGCCCTTTGGGCTGGTCAACCCAGAGGTCAAGACTAAGTACATCAAAAAATGGGGAAATGCTCTCAAATAACCGCCTAGGGGGGAACATGGCTAAAGGTGAAATAGTAATCAACGAAACGATTTGCAAAGGATGCGGTTACTGCGCCAAATTCTGCTCCCGAGGGGGCATCGTGATGTCCAGAGATAAGTTCACCCCCAAGGGTTATCTTCTTCCTGCCTTCGCCAATCCCGAGAAGTGCAATGGCTGTGGTATTTGCGGCTGGATGTGCCCCCGCTTCGCCATCGAGGTCTATAAATATAAAGAGGCAGCGCCCAAGAATTAGTATTTAATTCTTACTGCAAAGAGTGAACATGTAGGGGCGTTCAATTGAACGCCCCTACTACTGGAGTTGGTATCCTCTCTCGATATACCCCTTAGTAGCTCAGCGCACTTACGGAGGGTTCAAACATGAAAAGTGTGGAGTTGACCGTCACAATTAAAGCGCCCAGGGACATAGTGCTCAGGGAGATCTCAGAATATACCCATCCCCCGATACTCCACAAGCGCGTCATAAAGTCAGTCCAGGTGCTTGAAGATGCTAACAACGTGAGTGTCGCGCTATGGCGACTTAAGGTGCTCGGATTCACGCGCAAGGCAAAACAAAGGCAGACTATAATTCCACCTGATCGCATGACGAACGAGACGATTGAGGGATTCGCCAGGGGCACTCTGGAAAGCACCTTTCTCTACGAGACAAACGATGGTACCGTAATAGTAGACAGGGTGGAGGTGCAAGTGCCCTCCTGGGGTAAGCTGCTTGAGATACCGGTAGCCTGGTATACGAAGCGCATAACTTTGGGGATACTCATGGACCATAAGAGGGACTTAGAGTCTAAATACAAAGGCACGCTTAAGTGACAAGACGCCGTATCGCATCGTCAAAGAAATCCGGGAGGGCAGATATGAAGGAGAAACTGGGAACCAGGGTTGGCAAAGGCAAGGTTGACCCGGAAGTACTCAAGCTTTACGTGGAGACAGTCGGTCCGAAAGTGCTTCCGAACTTGGTTCGGGGCATCATGAAAGGCGTCTTCGCGCTCGATGAGGAAGCCCGAAATACAGTCCTTGAGGAGATGGGCAGAGCTTGCTACGAGGGGTTCAAGGAGTTCGTGGGTACGCCAGCTACCGGCATGGATATTGAGAGCGCATGCGAATGGTTGGATAAAACGGTGCCTCACAACCGACGTTTTCAGAGAGCAGGAGACACACTTTATTGGGAAGCGGATGTGAAGGACACTTACGGTGGGTGCATGTGCATTCTGGTCCGGCTCGGCATTATCGAACCAAGCCCCGAACTATGTGCCTGCTCGACCAACTACAACAAGCGTGCGCTTGAGGAGATGACTGGCGAGGCTGTGGAGGGAGAGCTTGTGGAGAGTGTGAACAGTGGCGCCCGGAATTGCGTGTATAGATACCACTTTAAGCCGACTAACTATAACTCCAAGTTAAAAAGCAGATAGATACAATTTCCCACTTTGGTTGATGAAACTTTCCATCTCGACTCCGTGGTGTCTTGAGTAAAGGGCGTTGGGCACCCAAAATGTCCAACCTAGTTAGAGAGCAAGAGTCATGGCTAAAAAGGCTTTAGAAGGAATAAAAGTTGTGGAAGTGGCTCAGTGGGTGGCGGCTCCCGGGGCTGGAGCTCTGCTCGCCGATTGGGGGGCGGACGTGGTGCATATCGAGCACCCGGTGACAGGTGATTCAATGCGGGGCCTATCGAATGTGGGAGGGCTGGCTGTGGACTGGCTGTTTGAGCTGGATAACCGCAATAAGAGGAGCATGACTCTCGATATAAGCAAGAAAGAAGGCCAGCTTGTGCTTTACAAGTTGCTAAAGGCAGCCGATATATTTATCACGAGCCTGCGCCCCAGCGAGCTCGAGCGCTACAATCTAGAGTATGCGGCGCTTTCCAAACTCAATCCCAGGCTCGTGTATGCCAGCTTGACCGGCTATGGGAACAAGGGGCCTGACAAGGAAAGGCGGGGATACGATGTGAGCGCCTTCTGGGCCCGCTCCGGCTTCATGGCTTCAATCAGAGAGCCGGACATGCCTCCACTATTCCCCAGAGGGGGCATGGGAGACCACACTGCCTCCATAGCGATGGCCTGCGGCATAACCACTGCCCTTTACGCAAGAGAGCGCACCGGCGTGGGGCAGGAGGTTGATGTCAGTCTATACAACACCGGCGTTTGGGTATTAAGCATCGACATGAGTTGCGCGCTGGCGACAGGTGAATATGCTCCGTCGCGCAAAAGATCAGAGACGCCTGCAATGACTAATGTTTACCAGACCAAGGATAACAAGTGGATATACTTCGTGCATCTGCAGCAGGACCCTTACTGGCCGGGTTTCTGCCGGGCTCTGGGACTGGAGCGCATCGAAAAGGACGACAGGTTCAACTCCATGATGTCGCGGATGATGAACAATGATGAACTTTTTACCATGGTGGAGCAAGCCATGGCCAAACGGACACTTGAGGAATGGAAGCCGATACTCGATGAGCATGAGCTTATCTATGCACCGGTGCAGGAGCCCACAGACGTGGCTAAGGATGAGCAAGCATGGGCCAACGATTTCTTTGCCACGGTCGAGCATCCTACCTTAGGTAAGATAAAACTGGTAGCTAACCCGATGAAACTGAGCAAGATGCCATCCTCTATCAGGATGACAGCACCCCAGTCCGGGCAGCACACTGAGGAGGTCCTGCTGGAAAACGGTTACAGTTGGGACGACATCGCACGTTTTAAAGAGCAGGGTTTAATCGCCTAGTCTCAGACAAGAGGCTTCAGGTTTTTGGGTATAGCGTGGCCCGAGTTTTGGGGTTTTCGAATTATTCAATTTTTGGAGTCGCCGGGATGTCTGAACAGCGGGTCCCGGGCAGCTTCGCTGGAACGTAAGAGAAAACCCGCAGGTAAAAAACGCCCCTACGCTCAGGTGTAACGACGCCTGCAACGGAACTGTGAACCCCAAGTACATGGACTCGGAATAGCTGTTCAGCGGTTCGCTTAGCATTCATGGATCTCGAGCAACCGCCACTGGCGAGTGCCCTTACAGAATGCTCTCTGATATTCAATTCCAAGGGATGTCAAGAGCTTTGCGCAACCAGCAATCAGCTTCAAGCTAGCAGCCCACAATTGTGCGGCTCAGTAGATGCTGTTTGCTGCTCTTGAATTTGGTCGGGAGCTGTGTACATGCAGTCCCGATATTATGGGGCCATTGTAGAACATTAGTTCTCATGATGTCAAGGGGAAAATGTCGCGGGGAGCGGTTCACCGCAGAGGGCGCGGAGAATGCGGAGAGGAAGGGATAGGGAAATGCAAAACGCAGAAAGAGGGCGACTGTTAGCCACCCCAGTCTTTGCACAATAGCTCGGCTTGTTCCAGAACGGTCTGGGTGGCTTTTTCCTGCTTGTCGGGCGGGTAGCCGTATTTGCGCAGGATGCGCCTGACTATGCTCCTTATCTTGGCGCGGACGCTTTCCCTAACTGCCCAATCGATGGTGACATTGCGACGAATCGCCTCCACCAATTCGCGAGCTATGGTCGTTAAGGTTTCATCGCCCAACACCTTTACAGCGCTATCATTTACCCCAAGGGCATCGTAAAATGCCTCTTCCTCCTCGCTTAATCCGAGCTTCTCGCCGCGTGATTTAGCCTCGCGCATCTCCCTTGCCAGCTCCACAAGCTCAATAATCACCTGGGCAGCCTCGATAGTACGGTTCTGGTATCGGCGGATAGTTTTTTCGAGCATTTCAGCAAACGACCTTGACAGAACCAGATTCCTCTTGGAGCGTGCTTTGATCTCGTCATTCAGCAGTTTCTGTAATACCTCAAGGGCCAGGTTGCGATGTGGCATAGCTTGTATCTCGGCGAGGAACTCGTCAGACAGTATGGAGATATCGGGCTTCTTAAGGCCAGCGGCGCTGAATATGTCGACTACCTGGTCGGAAGAGACAGCTTTGGATACAATCTGGCGAACTGCCGTATCCAGCTCCTCCTCGGTTTTGCCCGGCACTTGTGTGTTCTTGGCTATGGCTGACCTCACAGCCTGGAAAAAGCCCACGTTGTCTTTAATGTTCAGCGCATCCTCATGCGGAACAGAAAGAGCGAAAGCCTTCGATAGCTCGGTCACGGCCTGAAGTAACCTTGCCTTTCCGTCCTTCTTGCTCAAGACATGCTCCATAGCGGCAGGGATAACCGCCACACGCTCAGCAGGTGTGCCTGTGAGAAACTTGGAGTAGTTGAAGCCGGAGAACATAGCCGAGACAATTTCGTACTTCTCCAGCATTATCGCCACCGCCTCTTCCTGCGGGATGCCTGTATCCTCACGTGAGCCTTCCGTATAATCTGCCAGAGCCTTCTTCAGCTCGTCTGCAATGCCCAGGTAGTCTACTATCAGGCCGCCGGGCTTGTCTCGAAAAACGCGGTTGACACGTGCAATAGCCTGCATTAAACCATGTCCGCGCATCGGTTTATCTATGTACATAGTGTGTAGGCATGGAGCATCGAAGCCGGTGAGCCACATATCGCGGACTATGGTGAGTTTCAACGGGTTAGCAGGGTCTTTCATCCGTTTCTTTATCGACTCCCGTCGCTCTTTGTTGCGGATATGTGGCTGGAAGTTCAAAGGGTCGCTTGCCGAGCCGGTCATGACCACTTTGAGCACACCTTTGTCATCATCTTCGTGATGCCATGTGGGACGGAGCTTGATGATCGCATCATACAAATCCACACAGATACGGCGGCTCATGCAAACTATCATCCCCTTGCCGTCTATCGCCTCCAGGCGCTGTTCGAAATGGTCTACAATGTCTTTCGCGATAAGCCCTGTCCGCTTCTCCGTGCCCACCATCGCCTCGAGGCGGGCCCACTTGCTCTTGAGCTTCTCTCTTACGTTCGGCTCCTCGCCTTCGGCAACCTCTTCGAAGTCAGGGTCTATATGAGGTCTTTCCTCCGCCTTCAGTTCCAGCTTCGCCAGCCTTGCCTCGTAGTAGATACGGACAGTAGCGCCATCCTCTACTGCCCGTTGAATGTCATAGGTGCTGATGTAGTTACCGAACACAGCAGGGGTGCTTCTATCCGCTTTTTCGATGGGCGTGCCAGTGAAACCTATAAAAGAAGCATTGGGCAGGGCATCGCGCATGTGGCGGGCAAAGCCATCTATGAAATCATACTGGCTGCGATGCGCCTCGTCGGCGATGACAACAATATTACGTCGTTCCGATAACAGTAGAGGCAGTTCGCGAACCGCACCCGCGGGAGGAAAGAATTTCTGGATGGTGGTGAATATCACACCACCAGAGGCCACCTTCAATAGCTCCCTCAGGTGTTCTCTGCTTTCAGCTTGCCTGGGTTCCTGCCTGAGCAGGTCTTTGGCCAGCGCGAAGTTGTCGAAGAGCTGCTGGTCGAGGTCATTCCTGTCGGTCAGCAAGACCAGCGTGGGGTTCTCCATAGCGGGATGCAAGATTATCTTCCCAGCATAGAACACCATGGTGAGGCTCTTGCCTGCGCCCTGGGTGTGCCATACCACACCGACTCGTTTATCTCCCTTGGGTGATGTAGCCCTTACCGTGGCTGTCACTGCTGCATTGACGGCGTGGTACTGGTGATATGCTGCCATCTTCTTGGCTATCTTGGGGCCGTCAACCTCGAAAAGGATGAAATGGCGCACCAAATCGAGGAAGCGGCTCTTCTCGAACATCCCCTTGAGCAGCACTTCGAGTTCCGGCACGCCCTTTGGGGCAACATTTACCCCATCACTGGTGCGCCAGGGCAGGAACCACTCCCAGCCCGCTGTCAGCGTCCCCGCGCGCGCCTCGGTGCCGTCGCTGATAACGAGCAACTCGTTATAGACAAGAAGTGATGGTATCTCCATCTTGTAGGTTTGAAGCTGATTGAAGGCTGCCTTTATGGTGGAGTTCTCATCGGCAGGGTTCTTCAGCTCTATCACCGCGAGGGGCAGGCCGTTGACGAATACCACCAAATCAGGGCGGCGGTTGTGCTGTCCCTCGACCACAGTGAACTGATTGACCACCAGCCAATCGTTGCGCTCCGGGTTGGCGAAATCCACCAGCCAGACCTTGTCGCCCACGATACGCCCTTCTTTGTTGCGGTACTCCACATCCACGCCATCGGCCAGCACCTTGTGGAACTGGCGGTTGTTGACGATGAGGCTTGGGCTATCAGGGCGGGTGACTTTCCTGAAGGCATCTTCCAGAGCCTCAGCGGGGATACCCGAGTTCAAGGAAGCCAGCGCTGAGCGTAGCCGCTCCACAAGCACTACGTCCGAGTAGCTTCCCCGCTCAGGATGGTCCCCATCGCAGGCAATGTCAGGGCCTGCCAGGTACTGGTAGCCCAGTCTCTTAAGCCAATCTATGGCGGCTTCTTCTACAATAGATTCCGTAAATGCCTTTGCCATAAGAGTGCTCGATTTAAAGATTCTTGCAAGAAATCACCCTAAAATCACCCTAAAATCCCTTGAAAACCCTTGCAAAATGTGGTAATATAATACCAGCTCATCTACCATGTGTGGAAGGAGTACTTAAGTCGCCCTGCCGGGCGGCTTTTGCTTTCTATAATATTCTTCTCTCTCCTTTTGGAGCTTTTCTCTTTGAGCCCCAATATCTGTGCAATAAGCTGTAACGAGTACTATTGCCCTAGGTCTCTCCGCTAGCACCACGATGTAATCCAAATCCTCTAACCAGATAAGAACCCTCATCTGCCGTGGGCTATGTGGCTTCTTCCTTTCGCTTTTCCATACTGATATGGCAGTATCCGTTGGGTGTTCGAGTATCGGCCTGGGCCATGGTACACGTTCACACCGTCTCAAATCCAGGACTCTGTCTCCGGTATGATGGTCAATCCTCGACGTAATATGCCAAAACGCGGCTTCCTTTCCATTTTCTATCTTTGTGTCGTAGGTTACTGGACGCCCATCATACTTTGGCTTGGGACTCCCGAAATCGCGCTCAAATATCGAGTAGACTGCTTCCAGGAACTTATCCCAATCGCCTTTGAAATCTTCATACCGCAGGGCCTCTGGCAGCCAGTCGGGAGGTTTGCTCATTCCTGCCTCTCCGAAGCGTGCCACACGAAAAGATTGACCTTGCTCTCCTGCAATAAAGTGGTTTTAGTGAGTTCGTAACCCGACCGCCTCCGCATCCTTTCGACCAGCGCGAGCTTGCCTGCATTTCTTTCTAACCCACGATTAACATAGGAAACTGCCCCAATAAGCAGGTCGGCAAGCTGCAACAGTTCTACTTCGTGAGAACGTACCGTCTGTAACCGTTCGATGATTTGTCGTTGAAAATCGTACATGTTGTTGCACAGCACGTCATGGAGCTTACTTATCTTGGCAGCACCGCGAGTATCTTTGATATCCAGATAGATTCGGTAGCGGTCATTGGGATTGAGTATAACCTTGAGCATATCGAAGTACATTTTATAGTACCAGGTATCATGGTCCTGCCCATATAGTTCGTGTTGAAGTTTGGATTTGTCAGGCACAATAAGAGCACGGAAGTGCAAGTCTTCGCTATCGAAGAAATAGTCCAGCAGTTCCAGGTAAAAATCTTGCTTGGCAGGCGAGACCTTAATCCATTTGACTTCAAAAGCAGGTGAGAGCCCGTGACGTACCTTAATCTCGCGGAGGCTGACCGATATCTCGCGCGTTTTCTCTGCCTGACACCAGACCGCACCCAAGACCATTACTTTCTGCTGGTCATTTTCCAGGTGGCAGCTTTCGTCACAGTAGATATTATAGGTTGTAGTCATGCTGCGCGCTCCGCGAACCTCTCCACATCCTTCACCCTAATTTCGCCCGACAGCAGCTTGGGCAACAGCGCATCGCGGATGGAAGCGAGAGTAGCAGATTCCAATTCATTAGCTAACACCCGAACAAATAGGGGCTCAACGATTTGATGGAACTTCCACATTACTCCTTGATTTGGCTTAATGGTTTGCATCTTTGAGAATTCGGTCTTATTAAGGTTAAGTGTTGCTGAGCCACCAGCCCCACCTGTTATGATTTCTTGTCTGAGGTTGTTCATGGCTAGGTAGCACCAGTAAGGGCTAGTCTCACGGTTGCAGATTATGGAGTTGATCTGCTGGTTAGTATTACTCGGCTCCGAAGTAAGTGCAACTAGGCCGGGCGTAGCGATACAGCTAACGCACACGGCATATTTTGGAAGTAGCTTTCCCGATTGAGTTAATGCACCTTTCTCTGACAGATAATTGGTTGTGACTGTGACAAATACCTTCTTGTGCATATCTGGAATAGTGATAAAAGGAATGTTACCACCATAATTATCAGATTCCCGTGTCGAGGGGGTTTTGCCGCATACAATATTTCCAATGTCATCTATGGTAACGATGTTCCATCCCTTCGCTATCGGCCCCAGGGGGGAGTCCTCCATGCCCTGGTCACGGAAGGGCTCGAAGTCCACAAACCAGTTTTTGAAAAGCGCCTGCGCCATAGCTTCTAAAGTCTCGTTCATCTTGCGGTTCAGATCTATCTTGTCGTCCAGCGTGCCCAAAATATGGGCAATGGCGCGCTGCTCAGGGAGTAGAGGGAGTGAAACCTCAAGGTAATAGAATGAATCACGACTGGTCGATGGTATGGCCGAACCGCTATCCATGCTGTTAATATCATGTGTTAATAACTCGTAGTATGCCCATTGCATATCAAAATCAACTTTAGGAGAAAGATAGAAAGCCGTATCGATAACAAAGCACCGCCCTGGGCTGTAGTGAACACCCCTATACGCACCCTTGCGCCCAACAACGACAGTAGCATGGTCGCAAACTGATTCCGTATGCCACCCTATCGGACCGTTGGTACCGAATACTCTATATGAGCCAATCCCAGATTCATAATTGCTTAATCTTTTACCATACTCTAGAGTAGCTAGGTCACCCCAACGACACTTCTGCCACTCATACGCCATACCCTAACTCCTTCAAATTCTCGCGAATAGCAGCATCAAGCCTTGCTGATTCGGCGAACTGCTCAAGCTTCTCGATGCCCATGCATAATCTTGAGGTCACAGATTGTGATTCAAGAAGGTTCCTATGAAATTAAACATTTTTAGCCATCGCCTCTGCGAAACCCCAGGGGGCGCCGCTTGGGTTCTGGCGGCGCCATAAGCTGCCGTATGGCATCAAACACAGCCCTGAACTGGGCGTCGTACTTCTGCTCCAGGGCGTCAAGTTTTCGCGCCAGCTCTGCATGAGAAGCAAGCATTTGGCGTAAGCGGACGAAGGCGCGCATAATCTCGATATTCACCTGAATGGCGCGCGGGCTGCGCAGGACGCTGGAAAGCATGGCGACTCCTTGCTCGGTAAAGACGTAAGGTAGATACTTGCTGTGTTGCCCGCGTCCTCGCTTTAAGGTCACAATCTGTGATCTTAGAAAATCAACCTCCTCTTTGCTGAGCTGGAACATGAAGTCTTCCGGAAACCGCCCCAGGTTGCGTCTGACCGCCTGCACGAGAACTCTGGTTTCGACCCCATAGAGTGATGCCAGGTCTGCGTCCAGCATCACCTTTTTGCCGCGAATCAGTAGGATTGCCTTCTCGATACGCTCCACAGGAACGAGCGATGGCTCACTTGCCATATCCCAAACCTCTCAGATTATCCCTGATTTCAGCCTCAAGCCTGGCTGACTCAGCGAACTGTTCCTCTAGCTTCTCAGTCAGCCGGGCCATCTTCTCGGCGAAGGCCTCGCCGTCATCCTCTATCTCCTCAGCCCCCACATAGCGTCCCGGGGTGAGCACGTAGCCATGTGCAGCTATCTCCTCTGTTATAGCCGACTTGCAGAAGCCAGGAACATCTTGATATACACCTGCTCCCCCATCGCCGCGCCAGGCGTGGTAAGTGCCTGCGATGCGGGCGATTTCTTCATCGGTAAGCTCGCGGTGCACCCGGTCTATCATACGCCCCATCTTGCGGGCGTCTATGAACAGTGTCTGGCGGCGGCGGTCGCGGAACCTGCTGTTGCGCTTATTGCGCGCCAGGAACCAGAGACAGACGGGTATCGGGGTACTGTAGAATAGCTGGCCGGGCAGGGCTATCATACAGTCCACCAAATCAGCCTCGATTATGTTCTTGCGAATCTCGCCCTCTCCCGACTGGTTGGAGGACATGGAGCCGTTAGCCAGCACGAAGCCGGCAAGCCCGTTGGGTGCGAGATGATGGATGAAGTGCTGCACCCAAGCGAAGTTGGCGTTGCCCGGCGGAGGGACGCCGTATTTCCAGCGCACATCCTCTCGGAGCTGTCCACCCTTCCAGTCGCTGTCGTTGAAGGGCGGATTGGCGAGCACGAAATCAGACTTCAAATCCTTGTGCAGGTCGTTATGGAATGAATCTGCGTTGTGCGGTCCCAGGTCGCCGTCTATGCTGCGGATGGCAAGGTTCATCCTGCACAAGCGCCAGGTCGTGGGGTTGGACTCCTGCCCGTAGATGGAGATGTCGCCGATGCGGCCGCCGTGGGCCTCAACAAATTTCTCGCTCTGCACAAACATGCCGCCCGAGCCGCAGCAGGGGTCGTAGACACGGCCCTTATAGGGGTTAAGCATTTCTACCAGCAGTTGAACCACGCAGCGGGCGGTATAGAATTGCCCGCCCGTCTTGCCCTCTGCGCTGGCGAACTTCCCCAGGAAGTATTCATAGACACGGCCCAGGATATCCTTGGAGCGGTTCTCGGCATCCCCCAGCCCGATGGTGCCGATGAGGTCGATAAGCTCTCCCAGCCTCTGCTTGTCCAGTTCCTGTCTGGCATAGTTCTTGGGCAGCATCCCTTTGAGTCGGGGGTTGTCTTTCTCAATGGATACCATGGCATCGTCCACAATTTTGCCGATGGTGGGCTGCTTCGCAATTGCCTGCAGATTGTCCCAGCGTGCCTGGCGGGGCACCCAGAAAACGTTTTCGCGGGTGTACTCGTCGCGCTGCTCGAGGACTTCCCATCGAGCGGCTGGCTCCTTTACGTAGTATTCGCTCGAGGGGTCGGAAACCCAGAGATTGAGCTGCCGGTGGCGTTCTCCGAAGGCATCGGAAACGTATTTGAGGAAAATAAGCCCGAGGACCACATGCTTGTACTCCGCTGCGTCCATATTGCTGCGGAGCTTATCGGCAGCTTGCCAGAGCTTCTCCTCGAAACCCAGGTTAGCCCCGTTGGACTTCTTGGCAGAATAGATACTCGACGGTGACCTTTTTCTAGCCATGGTTTCGCGAGAGAGTATAGCAGCAATACGCGTAAAGATGCAATAGGCTGGAACCTGAGTGGTCTTGAAGCGCCCCCGAATCAGCCTCTCTGCGGCATAGCTATTGGTAGGTCTTTTGTGGAGCAGCATCTAGGCTTTGGCTTTGGAGTAGGGGATGACACGGATGCCCACAGGTTGGGCTCGACGTCGAAGGAGGGTGGGCGAGGGCACAGTGCACTGTGCCCCTACCACAGCATGACGCGGAGATTGCTTCGTCGTTCGCCAGAGGCGAACTTCTCGCAATGACATCAAGAAGGGCACAAAATTTTGTGCCCCTACAACACAAGGGGCTAAATCCCCCTTACCCCCTCCCTGAACGAGTCAGGGACCTGTCCCTGGTCAGAGCCAGGGACAGGTTTAGAAAAGGGGTTCCTGGATTCCTGCTTGCGCAGGAATGACATATGAAAGAGCGCACAGCCGACGCCTTCACCCTCATCCTTCGACAAGCTCAGGACGGGTGTGCAACCAAAGACATAGGTAACAGGTTAACTAACAACATAGGTAACACTTCTCCTATGGGGATAGCTGGGATGGGTGGGGGGAAGGGGAGACAAGGAAGAGCGATGAAGAGACAACAGACCCAGA
>Ga0315274_10011933_pt1 | contig 12425 bp, 10 predicted proteins | sample YL17G02_20_MG_FD_203700 | JGI IMG/M metagenome (GOLD analysis project Ga0315274, IMG submission 203700) | Sediment microbial communities from Yellowstone Lake, YNP, Wyoming, USA - YL17G02_20 | ecosystem: Environmental > Aquatic > Freshwater > Lake > Sediment | place: USA: Wyoming | collected... | reverse complement strand
GCTTGAACGAAATCTTCATTTGACGTGTACTCGTGGTTATACGTCAAATCGAAAAACTGTCAAAGGCCGGCGCCAGCCGGCCGCTTGCTTTGACTTCCAAACAGTTTTGCATTATACTAACGCCAGTAAGGTTATGTCCGGCTATTTGCGTTAAAAAGAGGAGCCTTATGCCCCCACGTACCGTGACCGAGACGTATGCCTATCTGCGTCAGACGGCGCCGGCCTTTGCCCGGCAGATCGCTGCCGCCGCCGCCGCGGCGCACAACGAGGCCGAGTTCGAGCACGCACTGAACAACGCCATCGCTGCCGTGGCCGGCGAGCTGGGCGTGGAGCTGGCCTTTCGCCAGGAGTACACGCTGGTGACCGGCCGCGCCGATGCGGTCTACAACCGCTGCGTCATCGAGTACGAGCCGCCCGGCTCGCTGCGCCCGCAGTTGAGCCACGGCCAGACCCGGCACGCTGTCCAACAGATCAAAGCGTACCTGGAAGGCGTGGCCCAGGCCGAGCGGCAGGCGCGTGACCGGCTGTTGGGCGTGGCCTTCGACGGCCATTACTTCATCTTTGTCCGCTACCACGAGGGCCATTTCATCGTCGAGGAGCCGCTGGCCGTCAACGCCGCCTCCGCCGAACGCTTCCTGCGCTCCCTCTTCTCCCTCGCCTCCGGGCGCGCGCTCATCCCGGAGAACTTGGTGGAGGACTTTGGCAGTCGGAACGACCTCAGCCGCCAGGTGACGGGCGCACTCTACCGGGCGCTGACCGAACGGCAGGACGATCTGACTGCGCGCCTCTTTACGCAGTGGCAGATCTTTTTTGGCGAGACGGCCGGCTTTGAGGCGGCCGGTGGGCAGATGCCACACCATCGAGAACTGCGCGCTTTTGCGCAGGGGATGGGGCTGGCCGGAAAAGAGGTGAACATCCCCCGCTTCTTCTTCGCCATCCAGACCTATTTCTCGTTCCTGGTCAAGACCATTGCCCGCCTGGTGCTGCAGGCTTACGCCGGTGGGGCGCTCGGCGCGACGCCGCTGACGACGCTCGCCAATCTGCAAGGCGAGGCGCTGCGCGCCGAGCTGCGCAAGATGGAAGACGGCGGCATCTTTCGCGCCCTGGGACTCAAGAACCTGCTGGAAGGGGACTTTTTCTCGTGGTATCTGAGCGCCTGGGACGCCGGCATCGAGGACGCGCTGCGGCAGACGCTGGCCCGCCTGGCCGGGTACAACCCCGTCACCGTGCAGGATGACCCCCACAGCGCCCGCGACCTGCTCAAGAAGCTCTACCATTACCTGCTGCCCCGCGAGATCCGCCACGACCTGGGCGAGTTCTACACCCCCGATTGGCTGGCCGAGCGGCTGCTCAAGCAGTTGGGCGAGCCGCTGTTCCAACCGCCGAACGCCAACCGGCGCGTGCCCACGCCGGACAAGCGCCTGCTCGATCCCGCCTGCGGCTCCGGCACCTTCCCCGTGCTGGCCATCCGCGCGCTCAAGGCCAACTGCCGCCAGGCCGGCCTGGCCGAGGGCGATACCCTGGAGATCATCCTCAACTGCGTGGCGGGCATTGACCTCAACCCGCTGGCGGTGCTGGCGGCGCGGGTCAACTACCTGCTGGCGATCGCCGATCTGCTGCCCTACCGCCGCCGCGAGGTGGAAATCCCCATTTACCTGGCCGACAGCATCCTCACCCCGGCGCGGGGCGCGGGGCTGTTTGAGCAGGACCGTCGCATCCTGGAGACCGCCGTGGGCACGCTGCCCGTGCCCGATACGCTGACCTCGCGCGAGAAGATGGAGCGCTTTGCCGACGTGTTGGAAACGTGCGTGAGCGGCGGCTTTGCGCCCGTCGTCTTCCTGGAGCGCTGCCGCCGCGAACTGCCGGAGGTTGTCACCCACGTGGGCATCGAGGCGGTGCTGGCGGAGCTCTTCGACCAGTTGAGCGACCTGCACCGGCGCGGGCTGGATAGCATCTGGGTGCGCGTGCTCAAGAACGCCTTCATGCCGCTCTTCTTGGAGCCGTTCGATTACGTGGTGGGCAACCCGCCGTGGATCAACTGGGAGAGCCTGCCGGAGGGCTACCGGCAGCAGACCACCCCGCTGTGGCAGCATTACGGATTGGTAGCAACCAAAGGGAAGGAAAGCGAACAGTTTGAGTTAGGGAAACAGAAACGCGACCTATCAACTCTGATGACCTACGTGGCCGCCGACCGCTACCTCAAGCCCGGCGGCAAGTTGGGCTTTGTCATCACCCAAAGCGTGTGGAAGACCGGCGCCAACGCCGCGTTTCGGCGATTTACACTGCCGGACAGCAGTGGGCTGCGAGTATTACACCTGGATGATCTGAGTACCCTACAGGTTTTCGAGGGAGCCAGCACGCGCACCAGCGTCTTTGTGCTGCGCAAGGGCGAAGCCACCCGCTACCCCGTGCCCTACACCTACTGGCAAAAGACGAGCCGCGGCCGGGGATTGGACTATGACAGCACGTTGGAGGAAGTCCTGGCGCAGACGCGGCGCTTGCAGTTCAAAGCCGCGCCGGTGGACGTCGCCGACCCGACCAGCGCCTGGCTTACCGCCCGCCCCCAGGCGCTGGAGGCCGTGCGCAAGGTGTTGGGGCAATCGGGCTATCGGGCTTACGAAGGTTCAAATACCGGTGGGGCTAATGCTATCTACTGGCTGGAAATCCTGACCAAGCGCCCCGACGGGCCAGTGGTGGTGCGCAACGTCACCAAGGGGGCCAAGCGCAAGGTGGAGGATGTGACGGCGGACCTGGAGCCGGACCTGCTCTACCTGCTGCTGCGCGGGCGGGACGTATCCCGTTGGCTGGCGGTACCGTCGCTGCACATCCTGCTCCCGCACACCCCGGAAACCCTGTGGCAGTCGCTCCCTGAGGAAACCATGCAGCGCGACTATCCAAGAACCTGGGCTTATCTTTATCGCTTCCGTGAAACACTGCTACAGCGTGCTTGGTATCGCCTGCTTCGCTCCGGTCATCCCTACTACATTTTGGGGAATATCAATGAGCCTACCTTCGCACCGTGGAAGGTGGTGTGGCGGGAAGTTTCCAGCAGATTTGAACCCGCCGTTGTCGGCGCCGCGGCCGGCAAAGTTGTTGTTCCAGACCATACCGTGGTGCTGATCCCGTTCGATTCTGAGGATGAAGCGCATTACGTGTGCAGCCTGCTTGCCAGTTCGTTGTACGTACTGGCAATTACGTCGTATTTTGTACTGCACCCATCCCCCCACGTGATGAGCAACGTCAACGTCCCCCGCTACGACCCCGCCGACGCCGGCCACCGCCGCCTGGCGGAGCTCTCGCGGGAGGCGCACGGGCTGGCCCCCGCCGCCTATGCCGGTGACCAGGCCGCCCGCGCCGCGCTGCGCCGCGTCGAAGGGGCCGTGGACCAGGCTGCCGCCGCGCTGTGGGGCCTCAGCGAGGCCGAGCTGCGCGACATCCGCCGCAACCTGGCGGAGTTGAAGGGCGGCGATCTGGGTGAAGTGGGAACAGATACAGACGCTGAATGAAGCCGATGACTTGAGAAGAGGGTGATCATTATCCGGAGTGGAAAATGACCCATAGTCCTGCAGATTCTCGCCGTGCAAAGAACCTGTGGATGCGCGCTGTTTCCTTTGTCGCTCTTCGGGAACTTGCTGCGCTCATTACTGAACATGCGGGAGGATTGCGCGCGGGTGAAATGGAAGCTTTGGTCGAAACCAGGCCGCAATTGCGCACTCGTCAGGGTCGCTTGCCCTCAAAAACGACAGTCTACCATTACCGCAACATTTTAATGCATCTGGAAGTTATTTCTCGTCGGCAAGGATACTACCAGATTAACTATGGCAACCCCACTGTCGAAGCATTGCTGGCATCCATGTCGCCCGGATCTCCAACACTCCTTACAGAAGAGCGTCGGTTTTTCGCTCAGCTTGTAGTCGCAAATCAGGACTGTCGACAGCACTTTTTCGATCTTTTCCTTCATCAGCGAAACGCCTATGATCTTGATGATTTCATCGCCTCCGGGCAACGAGTCAGTTGGACAGGCGGCAATGACAGCCAGACTCAGAATCGTCAAGTGCGGCTCTATAGCTTGGAAGACCAAGAGACAGAGCGCTGGCTTTGCACAGAGGATGAGATTCAAGCCATTCTGTATGGTGTGCGCTATTGGGCGCGAAATGAGCTAGGCTTTTTGGACGAACTTTACCTTGAGGACCTTGGCGGTGTAATGTTCCCGGTTGAAATCGAGGGCCCCACACCTGATCCGTCAATCATAAGAGCCTTCCTGAAAGAGATCGATGAAAGCCAGGCTTGGACGATGCTCTCAATTCGAGACCTGGCTTACCGTTGGGGGCCAAGACACCATGTACCTTTGCAACGAATATATGGAACGCTGGAATACATTAACCGTGCGAATCCCGAATTCGTGATCTTTATCCCTACCGCCGAAGCGTTCGCTACGATCACGGCCAGTTCACCAGGTTCGGAGGTGTACCAGCTTCGTAGCTATCTGCAAGATCGCAACGGACGTTATATTTCCCATCTTCGTGTTCATAGAAAGATAAAGGAGATTCTGCGATGAACAGTCCTCTCTTGAGTCTAAGGTTGAAGCACAATCCGTTCGAGCCTTCTGCCAGTGGTGTTCCTGTCTCCGGTGAACTTTGGGTTCCAGATCGATGGCGGCAACCATTGGAGAATTTCCTGGATACGATGCAACACACTGATGGAGCGAAAGCTTATGCCATTCTTGGAGAATATGGCAGTGGTAAGTCGTATCTTCTGCACTGGCTAGAGCGAGAGGCGTTGCCGAGTAGACGCATCCAGCCTTTCTTGTTCGACAATCCTGGTGCTCAGTTCTATGATCTGGCTAACAGCCTTCTTCGGAAGATTGGACGGGAGGAATTTGCCAAGTCCCTCTGGGAACTGCTTACCCCCCAACTCCCTGGTTTCCAGCCATCTTTGTTTGGCGCTTCTTTCCAGGAATGGTTGCGCGCTATTAAGAAACATCGCCAGCAAGAAGAGGCAATTCGAGTCCTTGCCGACAAGATTCGGGAAAAGCAGATCGCATCTGATGAGGAAGTGCGATACAAATTGGGGCGGTTGGTTGTGGAAACTTATGATCGTCCCTACTTTCAGTACAAGGACTTTGTTGCCGGTCGCCAAACGTCTCTGGTAGCGGAGGGGGAAGAGGCTCCCTACTTTGCGGCTGTACTTCGCGCGCTTCGGCTGACAGGAAGTGCCAGCGCAGTCGGTTTCCTGTTGGATGAATTCGAAGAGATATCGCTGCAAAAGCGCTTGAACAAGCGCCAGGCGCACGAGTACCTCGCTACAATGAAACGGCTTATAGGTCTTACAGAGAGGGAACCGTTCTGGATTATTGTGGCGATGACTCCGCTAGCAGCGGAGGTTACTGAGAAGCTGGAGCCTGCGCTTTGGCAACGCTTTGTCAGCCAAGGGGAACGCAAGTTCCAGATTCCTCCCCTGGATGAGGCCGAGGCAAGGGTTCTGATTTTGAATCGTCTCAAGGACGCCCGTTCTAGTGAAAACGATAGCACCGCCGATGAGATGTTCCCATTCCCTGAGGATGTGGTGGATTATTTGCGCGAGGATATCAAGTCATCTCCTCGACGATTGGTCAAGGTGTGCAGCATCGCGATTGCTCAAGCTGCGCAGACTCCACCTGATCAGATTGAGCTGCCGTTTGGAAGCGATTATCTGCGTCGTGTTCAGGATGAGCTCTACCCATTGGATCTGCCAGAGAGAGGGAATGAACAATGACTGGAGGGGTTGATTACCAGCAAGTGGTGTTTCTGGATACCAACGCCTTGCACTATATGAGTTCATACCTCCGCAACGCCCGTAAGTATGAACTGCCGCCCTATGCCGCAGAAGCAATGGAGTACGCGGATGTACAGAAAGCACTCAAAGAACGTCTGCCGGCTGGCATTGCCGATGTGTTGATGAGCGGCTGCAAAACGCTTGCCTATCTTGAAGGTGCGGTGGCTGAAGATGAAGAGGGTAACGGAGCTGTTGTGTACACTTCACGGTTGAGTATAGCCGAAATCCTCTATGGCGTGCTTGACGGTCAAGCACATGCACGGATGGCCCGTGAAGGGATACCTTATCGAATGCGACAGCGTCTGAGCGATATGAGCCGGCTCGTTTCGATGTACCTGGATCGAACAGACTATGAAAACGTGCGGCAGGAAGTGTATGATATACTAACTACACTGAGGGAAAGTGCCGGAATTTCGATAGGTTTCGTGGAAGAGGGGATAAGTGATGATTTCTCCCGGATTCTGGTTATCTCGGAGTACTTGCAGAGCACCGTTTTTCTGGACGTCCTTGATTGCTGGATGTATGGTTGTGCTGTTGTGGTGCAGGCCAATCAGATTATCACATTTGACGGGTACTTTCGTGAAGTCGCAAACCATATTCACAGTCCTGGAAATGAAGATTGGCAGAAGGTGCGGAGAGAGCTCAAAGCAGAACTCGCTCGCCTTTTCCCGGTAGACACAGGCGTGTCCCTTTCACTGCCTGAAGTACATGACTTACCGAAACAAGTGCCGCGGTCTTGGGAGGTAAACAGTGCCTAATCCATTTGCACCGCTGCAGCCCGCGCTGCGCACGCTGGCGACCGAGGCCGGGTGCTGCCGGCCACCGGCCAAGCGATTGTGGACCTGGTCAGCCCCGACATAGAGGAAGCCTACGATCGCGCCACCGGCGGGCGGGACGAAAAGGTCACCGCCGTTTGGGAAACCCCACGGCGCGGCCTGTACCATCCGGTGCGAGCCATTCCCCGCTCGGAGCAGCACCGCTTCCGCTACTTTCTCGACGGCTCCACCAAGACCTACTTCATCGGCACGGTGCTGGAGCACGAGCGTTCCAGCCCGGTGCAGATCGCCCAGGTGGGCGCGGCGATGGTCCGCCGCCAGGACGATGGTCAGCCCCACGTGGCCGATGTACAGCACAAAATCCTGCTGATGCTGGACAAGCAGGCGCTTTCCCAGCAGTTGTGGGAAGGGGTCGCTGCTGCCGTCGCCCAGGCTCCCGGTTTTGAACTGCGCTCCACCTCCGATGACCAGGACCGCTTCAGCCAGGCATTAGGCGTGATCGAACCGCGCTCACGCGGCGCGCACCGGGCCAACTGGGCCATGCGCGAGATGGAGGTGGCGTTAGCGAAAGACGTGGCGCGCCCGGAGGATGCCTGGCTGATCTCCGACGGCAGTCTGGGCAATGAGTACCTGGACTGGCGCGGCGCACCGGTGGTCGGCGTCGCCAAGTCCTTTCGCCGGGATACTCTGTTCAACCTGGGAAGCGGGCCGCGCGCCGTGCAACTCAATCTGTACTCGCTGCTGGTGGGATTGGAAGTGGGGCAGCGGACGGCGGTCTTTCCGCGCTGGCAGGGTGAGGCCCGCGAGGGGAAAATGCTCTTTTGGTACGTGCGCATCCGCCCGCAAAAGGGCCTGGATTACCCGCTGATGGGCGTGGTCAAAGTAGAGATACCTAACGCTTCACGCGAGCCGATAGACAGCGACGTGGTAGACGTGCTGAGCGGCTGCCTGATTGCCGAGCGCTGCGTCACACCCCATGGCCGTGATAGTCGTTGGCACGCTCACCTGTATCCGATCAGCATTGCCGAGCGGGTCATCAAAGACCGCTTTTATTCCGAGGAAGTGCTCAAAGCCGCCATCCGTTGGCCGGCCCTCGGCGTTCAACTCTGATAGGCATTTAAGGAGCGAATTCAAATGGACGAACAAGAGACCCCCACACCTGAATTAGAGGCGCGAGAAGAGCAGTCGGCAGACGCGGTCATCGGTCGCGCGTCGGCCACCGAGCGCGAACCGAACACCGCCGAGCGCTTTGCCTTTTGGATTCGTCCGGGCCGCCGGCTCAATCCCTTTGACATTGTCTCGGCCGAGCATTTGGAAAGCAGCCGGACCTATGGGCTGGTCACCAACATCAAGCATGTCACCGACGCTGCCGGGCATCTCTCCAATTTCATTTCCAACGACTTTGGCGAATTGGTTGACGAGCCGAACACGCCGCGTCAGGGGACCAATGTGGCAGAACTGGCGGTGCTCTCTAACGATGCCGATATCTATATGCCCGTGCAGAGCGAGTCGCGGGTCTACTTTGCGGATGAAGCGGGTGTGCATCGGGCCTTGGGGATTGATTCCATGCTGGAAAAGGAACAGCGCGAGGAGCGCCCGATTCGTATTCCTGCCGGCCTGATGCGCATGAGCAACGGTTCCGAGGCTGTGGCTTACCTGGATGTGGATTATGTATTGGGGCCGGAAGCCGGACACATGAACATCAGCGGCATCTCGGGCCTGGCGACCAAGACCTCTTATGTCATGTTCCTCATCCAGTCTATTCTACAACGAGTCGGAAGCGAGAACATCGCCGTGATCCTGCTGAACGTCAAGTATGATGATCTGCTGCAAATTCACGAGGCGCGTCCGTTGGAGCCAGAAGAACAGGCCATGTGGCAGCGTTTGGGGATTCAGCCCACCCCCTGGCCGATTGACCGCGTTCATTATCTGCTTCCGTGGGGCAAAAACACCCAAGTCACGGGCCGGCCCAATTCCTTTGGGGAATCGCCGCCGCCGCATCAGGCGTATGCCTACGAGTTGCGCAAGACGGCGGAAAAACTGGATTTGTTGTTCTCCCACGTTCCCGATCCCTGGGATACCTTAGGCGCGTTGATTGGCGAGATCAACCAGGGTATCACCAACAACGAGTCCAAGTGGCAAGCAATTCGAACTTGGGATGACTTGTTGACCAAACCACCGCTTTCACAGCAGGGCATTCCCCAAAAACTGGGCAATATCGCGGCCTCCTCGGTCGGGCGATTCCTGCGTATCCTGCGGCGCGCGACCAAAACGCGCCAGTCGGGTATCTTTGTGCCTCAACTTTCAACCCGCATGACCACCTTGGAGAAAGTCATCGGGGGGATTGAGGGTGGTCACACGTATGTGGTGGACATTGCCAAGCTCACCGACACGGAGCAGACATTGGTCTTTGGTGATGTACTGCGCACAGTGTATGGGCTCTATTCCGGGGAATCGGTGGTCGAAGACGTAGAGCTACCTGAGAAGGTCATCGTCTTTGTGGATGAGCTCAACAAATACGCGCCTGCGCGGGGCGAAGGGGCCAACTCGCCGATTGTGGAACAGGTGTTGGATATCGCGGAGCGCGGCCGTTCTTTCGGCATCATCCTGTTTTCTGCCCAGCAGTTCATGAGCGCCGTCCATCCCCGCGTCACCGGCAACACGGCGACCAAGGTTTTAGGACGCACAGATAGCGCCGAAATCAACGAGGCCAACTATCGGTTCCTGGACAAAGACATCAAAATGCACCTGACGCGGTTAGACAAAGGGGAGTTGATCCTCTCCCATCCGATTTACCGTCAGCCGGTCAAGATTCGGTTTCCAAGACCACCGTTCCAGCAGGGGCGGGCCAAAAAATGAGTCACGGTGGCGTAACAGATATATCTTTACCTGAAAGGTTCACGCTGCGGTTGGACCTCTCTCGCGCGGCAACACCCCGGCTGTTGGCTAAGCGTCCGGTCCATCGCTGGTTCTGGTTTCCCCATTCTTATTCACCCGAGCTGGTGGAGGCGCTTTTAGAGAAATGGGGGCTGGCAGAAGGCAGTTGGCTGCTGGACCCATTCGTTGGCGCAGGCACAACCCTGCGCGTAGCCCAAGAACTGGGGCACGCGGCGGTGGGGACCGATCTTTCGCCGCTCTCGGTTTTGGTCAGTAACGTCAAAGTGCGTCCCTATGGGCGGGCGGACATCGTTGCTGCTCTCAATGTGCTCCAACAAGACTGGCAACAGCGTAGGAAACTTGCTGCAGCAGCTCCCTGGGTGACTTCGGAACGCTTGCAGCGCGCATTTACTCCCGCCGAATTGCAGGCATTGACACACCTCCGTGGCGGTATTTTGGCGTTGGATGAGCCTGTCCGCAACTTTTTTCTGGTTGCCTTGTTGAGCATCCTCTCCGAGTTCAGCCGTGCCGTGGCCGATGGCGGATGGTTTCGATGGGTGGAACGCCCGGAAAGAGCGACCGAAATAGCGCCCCGGCTATGGGCGCAGGTGAACTCTATGCTGGACGACCTGGCAGCGGACTCACAAACTCCGCCCAAAGGCACTGGGGAGGCCCGATTGCTGGACGCACGCCGGCTGGAAGCGCTCTCGCCGTTGCAGTTTGACGGCTTGATTACCTCACCGCCTTATCCAAACCGTCACGATTACAGCCGTGTGTTTCAGTTGGAATTGCTGACCCTGGGAGAGAGCGAATCCCACATCTTTGACCTGCGCCACGCTGCCCTGCGCTCGCACGTCGAAGCCAGACCCGAACTCCAGGCGTTGCAGCCTGCCCTGGCACAGTACGCTCCGCCTGACATTCTCAACGCTTATCTTGAGCGGCTGCCGACGACGACCGATAAACGGATTCCAGCTATGATCAAAGGGTACTTTGAAGATATGTACCTGGTACTCAGGGTGGCGCAAGCCGTGCTCAAACCGAGTGCACGGACCGCTTGGGTGGTGGGCAACGTGCGTCATGCCGGCGTGCTCTTTCCAGTGGATGAGATTCTTGCAGCGATCGGGGAATCGTTGGGTTACGTTCATACCGAGTCCTGGGTACTGCGTTTGAGAGGGAACAGCGCCCAACAAATGGGCAAGTATGGGCGCGAGCCCTCGCGCGAGACGGTCGTGATGCTCAAAAGGTCCGCGTAATACCGGATAGCGTCTTTTGCCGCCGACCTGCGAGATTTGCGCAATTTGCAGAGATCACCGCCATCCATCACACATAGGAGGGAATGGACGTTCCCGTACTGGCCCAAAACCTGACCGCATTTCTCGCCCCCTTTCTGCCCTACCTGGTCCAAGCGGGCGTCGAGGCCGGCAAAGAAGCGGCCAAGAAGCCCGGCAGCCACTTGGCCGAAGACACCTGAAAGCAGGCCCAGACCTTGTGGGGCAAACTGTGTCCCAAAGTAGAGGCCAGGCCGGCCGCGCAAGAGGCGGTTGAGGATGTCGCCGCCGATCCGCAGGATGAAGAGGCAAAGGTAGCGCTCAAGCGGCAACGCCTCGTCAACGCTGGCGACGCCGGACAAGATCGCGGCCTCACGCCCACTGCTGCCGCCCGACACGCGCTGGGTCGAGATCCAGGGCGGCAACCACGCCCAGTTCGGCTGGTACGGCGATCAGGCCGGGGACCTGCCGGCGCTCATCAGCCGCGAGGCTCAACAGGCGCGTATTGTGCAGGCGACCCTGGCGCGGCCCTCCCGCTGATCCAGCGCGATCGCTGGCAATCGTTTGCAACCCAGGCGTATCCTGCCGCTGTCCAGGCAGCCAACGAGGCGCAGAGAACCCACCTGGAGGCGGAAATCAAGCGTCAGAACGTCCACACAGAACCCAGGTGAGGAAACGGTATGAGCGACCGGATTGACAAGAGCGCGCTGATAACCCTCGTGACTGACCGCGTGGGCAGGGACAGGGAGATGGTAGAGGAAATCGTCGAAGCCACGCTTGAGGAGATCTATGAGGCACTGAAGCGAGGGGAATGCGTCTCGCTGCGTGACCTTGGTACCTTTTACGTCCGGCCGGAGCGGGACAGTTGGTGCTTCAAGTTCAACCCATCGCAGCGCCTGCGCAAGCTGTTCGGGTGGTCCTCAACGTACAAGGGCACGCTGTAGACATTATGGGCGCCGGGCAGTCCAGGTACTACCACCATGTGCGACCAGCACAACGCAGTTCGAGAAGCCCAAAATGATATGGGTGTGTTTCATTTCAGTTGTGCAGGTGGTGGCAGGGTACTGTCAACGGATTCAAGGAGCGGATTGAACGGATTAAAATGTCGCACGAGGGGCCAATTCCGTTCAATCCGTTCCAGAAATCCGTTGACAGCGTGCTGATCGACAAATCCCCAACTCATCTGAAACACACCCAGATGATTTGCCGGAGGTGCGCCGCGAGGTCTTTTCCCTCTTGTTGCGCCACGAAGTGCGCTTCTTTGCCGTCGTGCGGGACAAGCTAACAGTGGTCGAGTACATCCGGCAGCGCAACCAAGTCTCTACGAGCGACGCGAGGAGCGATTCGTGACTCCGTTGTGGTCGCGGTTCAGCCTGGTGCACGACCTGGACGACATGCGCCAGGCGCGGTACGGGGCCTATTACACAAAGAAAAAGCCGCTGACGTTAGCGGCTATCCAAGACCTGCCGGGGATATAGGATCTTTCGACCGCGGCCGAAGGATCACACGGCGTGGAGCCGGATTTCGTCCCCTGGCAATGATACTATAGCAGGTTTGCTAACGTTTGTCAAGAGGCAACACAGGCTTGGGAGTGACGACGGATCGTCGGAAAGTGGGTAGAGAAGCATAAGCGTGGTACAATGCTCCCCGACTAACGAGCACAAGGGGGGAGCCATGGCTAAGGAATTGC
>Ga0315274_10011929_pt1 | contig 12426 bp, 9 predicted proteins | sample YL17G02_20_MG_FD_203700 | JGI IMG/M metagenome (GOLD analysis project Ga0315274, IMG submission 203700) | Sediment microbial communities from Yellowstone Lake, YNP, Wyoming, USA - YL17G02_20 | ecosystem: Environmental > Aquatic > Freshwater > Lake > Sediment | place: USA: Wyoming | collected... | reverse complement strand
TCCATTGAAACACATGAAAGCAGAAGAAAAAGGAAAAAAAGTCCTCCGTGTCATTTTCTCTCGTCCACTCGTCGACGCACCAGCCAACAAACCGAAACCCGAAAACCCACACGATGCGCCTCTCCGCCGTGCTCTTTCTCCTGCTCGCCCTCGTCGGGTCCGCTGCGGCGCAGCCCTGGTGGTGGGCGCCGTGGCATCCCGCAGGCGCGGCGGCCGCGGCGGCGGCTGCAGGAAAGGGGGGCTCTGGTAAGTAAAGTCCGACAGAAACTCCTTCGTTTTGATCTTTTTTGTTTTGTCTGTTGCTTTGTTCACTCAACTCTTTTTTCATCGCCCACCTCGTTCCCACCCCCACCCTACCCCTCAAAACCTCCTCACTCTCCAAAAAACGCGATACAGCCGCCTCTGCTGCTGGGGCAGGCGGAGGCGGCTTCGGAGGAGGCAGCGCCGCAGCAGCAGCCGCGGCGGCCGGCGGGAAGAAGGGAGGGAGCGCGGCCTCTGCGGCCGCGGCGGGCGGCCGCAAGATGCTCCAGCTCTACTACGCGAACCCCGACCTGACGTTCTCGCGCCCTCTGGGAGTCGTGCGTTGGAGAGACGAGACGACTTTTGACGGATTTGAACGGGAAAGAGAAAGGGTCTCGGGAGCCCGTCGTTTGCTCACTTTTCATTCAAGAAAAATAAAAAAAATAAAAAAAACCAAAACTTTTTCCTCCTCAACTCGAAACGCAAAAACAGAACGAGTTCCGCCCGGCCGACTTGTACTACTTCGTCCCGGTCATCGGGAGCCCCTTCACTTCGGCGTCTCAGAACGTGCGCCCGCGCACGCAGCAGCAGACGCAGCAGCCCGCGAAGCAGCAGCAGCAGCAGCCTCAGCAGCAGCAGCCCGCGAAGCAGCAGCCGGTCTTCTCCCCCGCGCCCTCCGCGGCGATGGGGACCCCCACGGGGAACGCTGCCTCGCCGGCGCCGATGGTGACCTGAAGAACACGAGAGAGAAGAAGAGCAATAAAATGCAATAATGAAAGGGAAAAAGAGAGAGAAAGGAAGAGAGAGCCTTTCTCGCACACGCCTTGCGACTTTGTTCGCTCCGCTCTCTTCTTCCTCTGTCTTTGATCTCGTCCCCCTTCGTCCCTTGCACACACACACACACACACACAAAGAATAAATGAAATAAAAGAAAGGCAAAAAAATACCCAAAAGAAATAAGAGAGAGAAAGAGACTTGTTAGAGAGCAGTGCAAATAGAAAGAAAGAGAGAGAAAACAAAAAAAATGATGGAGGGTCAAAAACTCTCTTCCACTTTTGCTCTCCTCCCGACTCGTCCTCTCCTCGCCGAAACCCAGCGCTCTCGCTCTTCTCAACAGCAGCAGCCAAGCAGCTATGCGCTCTCGCGTCGTTGCCGTCCTGCTGCTCGTCGTGCCTTCGCTGCTGACTGCCGGCGCCGCGCTCGCGGTGAGCGCCGCCGTCGCCGCGAACGACGAAGCGATGACGCCGACGGCGGCGAAAGCGCCCCCGCTCGCTCTCAGCGCTTATCCGCCGACGAAGGTCTCGCTCCTCCCGTTCTTCCTCGGCCGACGCCTGAAGCTCATCGACGCCGGCCTCGCCACGCCCAGCTCGGTCAACGACACGAACGAAAGCTCCTCCTCCTCCTCCTCCTCCTCCTCCTTCTCCTCCTCCTCCTCTTCCTCTTCGTCGCCGTCGTCGTCGAACAACTCCGACCGCTCCGTCTCGTCGTGCTCGCGCGTCCGTCGAGGCGGGTTCCGCTGCTCCGATGGGTCGAACGAAGCGGTGGGACCGCTGGGGTCCAAGGGCGGGTGAGATGAGGTCTGAAAAAAGGTTTCGAAGGGCGCGAGCGACGAGAGTTTTTTTTTTGGTTCGAAGAAAAGCGTTTGAGAAGATTTTTCGTACTTCTTTCGTAAGAAAAACGACTTCCCCCCCCCCCTCGCTTCAAAATTCATCGAGGGCTGTTTTTTTATCAGGTCGTGTAACGAACGGACGAGGACATTAGAAAAAATGTACAAAGGCTGCCCCCCCCCCGCAACCCACAAGCTGTCATCTTCGGTGAGGTCCGCAGGGACTTTCCACACCCCCCCCTCCGGCCACCTGACGCATGACCCGTTGTGGGGTGCGTTTCTGGGCACGCGCCGTCGAGGGGCAGGAGATCGGCCGCGATGGACCCAAAGGCCCTACGCCGAGTTTCCGCTGCTTTTTTTTTTCGTTTGGAAGCAAAGCGTTTTCTTACTATCTCCGTCTTTACTTTCCCTCTCCCTCACATCTCCCCCACTTTTCGTCCGACACAAGACGATCGTTTTCTATTTTCCCCCTCGCTTGAGAATTCGCGAGGGCCGTCTTTATTAGTGTAAAGAACGGACGGAGAAAACGTACTATTTTATTTTCTCCGCCGCCAACGACGCTCTCGCGTCCTGTCTCTCGGTCTTCTCACTACTCTTCACTTCTCGCGACACGACCTCTTTTTTCTAGCCAAATCCTTTTCGTAGCCATCGAAGAAAAAGCACCTCTTCCAGCTCTCTCTCTTTTTGAGTTCTTTACAAACGTGAGTAGCAGGCGTTGTCAATTTCCCATTTCAGGGACCAAACGGCGGGGGCAACGGGGCCGTGAGAGACAGCCCTGGTGTCTCGCTCTCGCTGAGCTCTCTCGCCCGCATGCGGGGTGCCTCCTTGGCCACGGAGAAGAAAAAAACCAATGCGCTTTTTCCCTCTCTTTTTGCAAGGAACAGAAGCTTTCTCGTCTCTTTCCCTCCTTCTAGTCGACTACAACATGCTCTGAAGAAACAGGGAAACGAGTTTCACGAGTCCAGCACTCGGCCGTGTTTAGTTGTCCAAGGAAAAAGAAATTCTCACTCACGCGCTCGTCATCTTCTTCGCCTCCTCAACCTCGACCAAATCAATCAAAACAGCGAAAAATCATGAACTCCGTCCTCCGCGCCGTCCTCCTCGCGCTGGCCCTCCTGGCCTCGCCGCTCGGCTCCCTCGCCCAGATCGGCGACGGGAACGATCCTAGTGAGAATTTTAGAAGTTTGTTCCCGGGAGGTCGAAGGGATTGATGATCAATTGAATTGAGAAGGAGCTCGAAGCCCGACGGGACAAGAGCGCGAAGTCGAAAGGACGTAGAAGACAAAACGGCGGCGACGAGGCCTTCTCTCTCTCTTTCTCTCTTCCGCATCCTCGCGCCCTCGCTTCTCTCGTCTCCCCCTCTCTTCGCTGCTATCGACGGTCAACACGCGCACAAGCGTGAAGGACGAAAAAGGAAAACGAAGAAAAAAACAAAAGCCCGCTCACTCTTTCCTCCCTCCTTTCCTCCCCCGTTCCAAAAAAAAAAAACTCCTCTAAAAAAAAAAGTCTCGACCCTCATGGGCCACAAGTCCCTCCAGGAGAACCTCGCCGACGTCCCCGTCGTCGAGGAGATTCTTCGCAAGGAGGCCGTCGTCATCGGCACCCACGGGCCCCTCGAGGTCTCGCTCATCTTCACGTCGATCGGGCAGCAGGCGGGCAGATCGCTCGAGGGCAGAGGCAACGCCGAGCTGGGAGGGCGAATCTTCAATTTCTCGACGACGACGCAGAACCAGATTATCGAGCGCCTCGCGGTGCTGGAAGAAGAGGACAAGGTCAGGGAGAAGCGGGAGTCGGAGCAGCTGTCGCAGGCGACGGGAGGGGTCGTCCCGATCCCGACCCCGAGGGTCACGCCGGCGCCGACGCCGCCGGCGCGCAAGCTGCTCAAGCTGTGAAGAGCACGTTTCGAGAGACAGAGAGAGGGAGAGAATAAGAGGAAATGAAGCGATAAGAAAAAAACAATTTATAACATAAAAAGGAGTTCGAGGGAGAGGAGAAGGCTGCTCCTTCCATTTTTGTCCGCGCCCGTGGCCGCCGCGGAGGGGGAGAGAGAGAGCGAGATGAGAGAGACTGGGATTTTTAGTACCAACACGACGACGACGACGATTTTTTGCCTCGGCTTTTGAGGGCTCTCTTTCGCGCCCAAAAACGTACGCTCTTTTTTCTTTATGAAAAAGCACACTTATTTCCAAAAAGATGTAAACAAAGAAGAAAGAGCAGCGCGAGGCGCGAAGAGAGAGCGGGTGATTTTCGAGCTAAAAAACGAAGGAAGAGAAAGAGAGAGAAAGAGAGAGTTGGAAGAGGTCGAGCAAAAGAAAAAAAATTCCGAGGGCCGTCCAAGCGAGCGACGACACAACAAACGAAAAACAAGTGGCGCTCGGAGAGTCTTCTTTCTCTCGTTTCCCTCCCCTTCCGCGCGCGCCCCTCGCACCAACCCAACCTCTAGCGATGGCCTTCTGGCGCGCAGCCAAGACCCTCCTCTCCGCCCTGCTGGTGGCGGGGGCGCTGCTCGCAGCGCCGGCGTCGTCGGCGGCGGGAGAACAACAGAAGCAGCAGCAGCAAGAAGAGGCGACGCCGCCGACGCTGCTGTCGTCGATCCCGGCCTCTCTTTCTTTGATGAACGACTCGCGGCCCTTCTTCTCCCCCCCTCCGCCGCCGCCGCCGCCGCCGACTTCCCCGCTCTCCCGCCGGCGCCTCTCCCAGAGGCCCTCTGATGGAGGAGGAGGCGGCTCCTCATCCGGAAACAACGCGGAGAACAACAACGACGGAGGGACGCCGGCGGGGCGGGAGCAGCCTCGGGGCGTCGGCGGCGTCTCGTCCTCGCCCCCCCCTCGCCGCCGCAAGGGGCCCCGTCGCACGGGGGTCCAGCCAGGGGCGCTGGAAAACTCGGACTCGCCCGCTTCCGGGTGTGTTCGCAGGGTAAGAGAGAGAGAGAGGGAGGGAGGCGGAGCGGCCTTTTGGCGTACAGGGGAGGGCGTTTTTTCTTTTTTCAGAGGTGCGGCGGCGGCGAAACGTTCGAAAGAAAAAGACCTCTCACTCCTTTTTCTCCTTCAAACTTCCCAACAACAGGCCGGCGGGGGCGGCTACGAGTGCTCTGCCGGGGCCAACGAGCCCGCGGGCCCCTTTGCGTCGTTCGGGTGAAGGCGGGGTTTTGAGCAGGGGGAAATAAGTTTCGGGTCGGCTTGCTCCTTCTATTTCTTCTTCTTCTTCTTCTTCTTCTTTCTCTTCTTAAAAAATTGTTCTTTTTAGGTTTTAGGGAAATGGGAGAAAGTCGGCACTTTATATCGCAGCAAATTTCTTCATTTCGAACTCCGAGTGTAAGCTTTCCTTCGAGGGAGGGAGAAATAAATGAAACGAACAGAGAGGGAGAAAGAGAGAGCAGGAGGACTCCATTGTGGTGATGATACAAAAAAAGAAAGCTACATTTTTTTCCCCCTCCTTCTTCGACAAACTACTACCGCCTCCTCCTCCTCGCGCAGTCGCTCAGCGCCAGCTCCGACTGCAGGAAGAACATCCCGAACGCGGGAGTGACGATCAGCGCCGTGCGGGCCGAGACGTTGGTCGCGGCGGCGAAAGGGCGGAGGAACAGCGTCGCCGCGGCGACGGCGGCGCCCGAGAGCGCGAGGGCGAGGGCGGCGGACTTGGACCCGGCGAGGATGGCCCCGCTGATGCAGTCTTCCCGCTTCTTCGTGGCGGCCGAGAGGGCGTCTGCTGCGGCCTGCTGCTGCTGCTGGAGCGGGGTCATGGTTTTCGGCTTCTCCTTCTTCTCCTCCTTCTGCTCTCCGACGAAAACCAGCGTTTGCTCGCTGGCGGACAGATTTGCCTTTCTCGTTCGCCGCTGGGCACTCCCTGTCTCTCTTTTTTCGGCTTTCTCACTGCTGCACGCGGAGAGCGAGACACGCTCTCTGCACAGCCGCGAGCTGCAGCTTCTCGTTCGCTCGTCAAGGAACGAAAGAGAGAGAGAGAGAGAGAGGAACGCTCTCGATTCGGATGTTCGGCTGAATAAAGAAAGCAAGTGAGCATCTTTTCATACCTCGACTTGTTTCCCTTTCCTTTCGAAAAAAAACTCTCTCCCTTCTTCTTCTCTCTCTTCTCCCTCGTTCCCAATGGCCTCCCTCGCCCTCGGCCGCCTCGCCGAGGAGAGGAAGGCGTGGCGCAGGGACAAGCCCTTTGGCTTCGTGGCCAAGCCCTCGACCAAGGAGGACGGGTGAGGATGAGTTTGAGTTTTTCCCCCTGCGTCGATCGATTGAATGCCCCTCAGAAACCTCGACCTCACTTGCCCTCTTTTCGCTCAACTCAATAACGCCGCCCCCCCCCCGCCCCTCCCCTCCCCCCCACAACAACAAAACAACAACAACACACAAACACACACACACACACAAAAACACCACAGCTCCGTCGACCTCTGCAAGTGGGACTGCAGACTCCCCGGAAAGGAAGGCACGGCCTGGGCGGGGGGCTCGTTCCCGCTGTCGCTCGAGTTCTCGGCCGACGACTACCCCGCGAAGCCGCCCAAGGCGCGCTTCCCCGCCGGGTTCTTCCACCCGAACGTCTACCCCTCGGGGACCGTCTGCCTGTCGATCCTCAACGAGGACGAGGGGTGGAGGCCGTCGCTGACGGTGCGGAACGTCCTCCTGGGCGTCCAGGAGCTGCTGGCGGACCCAAACCCCAAGAGCCCAGCGCAGAGCGACGCCTACGTCCTGTTCGTCAAGGAGCCCGCCGAGTACACGAGAAGGGTCAGAGCGCAGACCGCAAAGTACCCGCCGCCGTCGTGAAGTGGTTCGGATGGAGGAGGGGGAGCAGGGGGGGGAGGCCTGGGAGAGAGCGCGAGAGGGGAGGGGGGGGGAACTGCAGCTGCGTTTTTAATTTTTTTGTTTGGTTTTTCTGTCCATGTTTTATAGTCAAAGCTCTCTCTCTGTTTACACAAGGCCGCTGCTCTCTTTCCCTTCTCTCTCAAAGAGGGGGCGCGCCCGACGGTATCTGTACGCCCTAAAGTGGTTCTTGGTTTCGATGTTTTATTTCAAGTGCTGGCAAAAAGGAGGTCATCAAAATGGGTTCAAAAAAGAAAAAAAGGTTCAAAAATGGTCAAAAAGAATTCGAGTGTTTTCTGTTGCTGTTGCTTGCTGTTGCTTGCTGTTGCTTGCTTGCTTGCTGCTGTTATGTTTCTGCGCGTCTCCAAAGGTCGTGTCTCGAGAAAGCGCGGCTGCTGCGGCAGCAGGGAATTGGTTGGCGGTAGGAAAAAAATGGTGCCTCCCTTTTTGCGCGCTTGCCCTTGTGTGCCATCGAGGTTTTGACGAAAAAAGGAAAGACAAAATCTCAGAGGGGCTCGACCCCCATCGCCCTCAGGCCCGCCGCCGCGGCGGCCCACACGGCCGCGTCCGCGCTCGGGACGACGGCAACAGCGGAGCCGGAGGCGTTGCTTCCCCCCTCCCCTTCGCTGCCGCTGCTGCCGCCGCCGCCGCCGCTTCCGCCGCTTCCGCCGCCGCCGCCGCCGTCGCCAGAGTCGGCCGGCGAGCACGGCGCCGGGCTCCTCCTCGCCGCCGCGGCCCCCGAGGCAGCCCTCCGCAGCAGCCCCTGCAGCGCGCTCGCGGCCCCGGCCCTCTTGGCGTGCGCCGCGTTGGCCTCGTCGGAGGACGCGTACGCGGCCAGGAGCAGCGCCGCGGCGTCCGCGGGGCCGTCGGCGGAGACCCCGCCCGCCCCGGCTCCCCCCTCCGCCGCCGCCGCCGCCGCCGCCGCCGCCCCCGCCGCCCCGGCCCCCACCCCCCGCGAGGGAGCGGGGCCCGCCGCCGCCAGGTGCACCAGCAGCGGCGTCGCCTTGGCCAGCTCGTGCTGCACCACGCGGTCCTCCAGGGGGAGCAGCGCCGCCCAGAGCAGCCCGACCAGCCAGCGGCCCCGGGGGGAGAGGCGCGGGTGCGCGAGCAGCCTGGCCGAGAGGTGCACGAGGCCGAGCGCCGCCGCCGCGGCGGCGCGGCAGCTCCTGCCGCCGGCGTCGCCGCCCGCCGCCTGTCCCGCGGCCCCGACCCCGGCCGCCGCCGCGGCCGCCTCCTCGGCGGCGGCCTGCAAGGGGTCCCGGGGGGTCGTCGTGTCGAGGTAGAGGAAGGCGAGGGCCTCCTCTGCGGCGGCGGCGCCAAAGGTCGGGTCGGCGGCGGCGGCGGCGCCAGAGGTCGGGTCGGCGGCGGCGGCAGCGGCGCCAGAGGTCGGGTCGGCGGCGGCGGCGGCGGCGGCAGAGGAGCCGCCGCCGCTTCCCTCGACCATCGGGACCGAGGGCGCTGCGAGCACCGCTGCCCGCAGCAGCGCCACGCACGCCGCCGGCGCGCCCCTCGCCACGGCCTCGAAGAGCAAGGCGGGTTCCGCGCTCAGGTTCACGAGGCAGCCCGCGGCCGCCGCGGCGACGCGAGGGTCGTGGCAGCAGAGGAGGCCGACGGCGGCCGGGACGGCCCCCGCGGCCGCGACGGCGCGGCGCGCGCCGCCGCAGCTGCCGGCCCCGCCTGCGACGCCGGCGAAGCCGCCGAAGTAGGCGACGTTCCCCAGGGCCGAGGCCGCCGCGGCCTTGGCCCGCTCCCTCCCCGGGGAGTAGTCCTGCTGCATCACGTGGACGAGGAAGCGGAGCGCCCCCGCGGTGGAGGCGAGGGCCGCGGCGCCGGCGGGGAAGGAGGGCGAGCAGGGGGCGCCGGTTCCGTCGGTCGTCGTCAGCGACGAAAAGTGCTGCAGCCGCTGCGCCGCGTGCGTCTGCGCCCGCGGGTCGTCCGAGCGCCAGAACCAGGAGAGGTTGCGGAGCAGGGCCGCAAGCTCGGCCGGCGGGGCCCGCGGCGGGGGGGCGAGGGCGCCCGCGCCGCGGGAGGAGGGGAGGGGCGGGAAGGCGAGGGGCAGGGCCGACGGCGCGGTCGCCGACGCGGCGAGCAGCTGCTGCTGCTGCGCCGGCGGGGGGAGCGCGAGGGGGGTCGTGGCAGCTGCGGCTGTGGCCGCCTTTCCTGCTGCTGCTGCAGCTGCCGCCGCCGCCGCTGCCGCAGCCGCCGTCGGCGTGATCAGGGCGTCGGCGCCGGGCGCGGCCTCCTCGCTCGAGGAGCCCTCGCGCGGGAGGAGGTGGTCGGCTCGAGCCCCGCTCTGAGGGGAGGAGCCGCCGCTGGCGTTGTCTCGGGGGGGTCGGGTCCGCTGTTTTTCCCCCGTTTTTTTCCGTTTTTCGTCGAGGTTGAGAGAGAAAAAGGAGAGGGAAAGGGTGAGCAGCCTGTTTTCTTTCTTTCCCATCAGCGGGCCCTCGCTCCTGTTTCTCTTCCTCTCCGCCCTCGTCGTCGATACGATCCTCGATGAAACAAAGATCCTTTTTTTTTGGGAGCGAAAAGAAACAAGGGAAGATCTTCAAGGTCGAAAAGAGGCCCGCCGCCCCTTTTCTCTCTCGCCGCAAAGGGGCAGCGCCTCTCTGAGCGTCGAGAGGCCCCTCGTTTTCGTTTTCCGTCTTTTCCGTCCGTCGCTCCCTCTCTTCGCTCGCTCGCACTCAATTATCTTCTCACTCGCGCGCGTCCGCCCTCTCTCTTTCCGGTCCTCTTTCTCCATCGCCGCCGGCTTGGCTTCGATCCACTCCCTCTCACCTCGTTGACAGTGACCGGCGCGATGCCCTCAAAGGGCGCGAAGAGCCCCTTTCCTCCGTCGGCAGAGCCAGCGACGGCGACGCCGTCGATCTGCGCTCCGAGGAGACCGTCGACCTGCATCGCGGCCATGCTTCGCTCGGGTAGAAGAAAGCGATCTCTCGACAGAGAGGTCTTCTCACGCTCTTCGCTCGTTTTCGATACGAGAGAAGCGCGATCCCTGGCGGCTATACGGGTTGCGCGTTCTCTCTTTCGCTTCTGTCGTCAAAAAGAAGAAGAATTCTCCTTTTCGGTTTATCCACGGCCTTGGCCTCTCAACGGATGAGACCCTAGTTCTTCTTCCCTCGGGCTCGAGGTGCTCCGGGAGCACAAGGTGGAGACCGCAGGCGAAGACGAACGAAGATAATCGCAAAGGAAGCAACGACAAGGGAGCTCCTGCACGTGCGAGAGAAGAAGAGGAAAAGTGAAGAAGTTGCTTGTTGCTGTGGCGAAAAAATCAAAAAAAATCCGCCCTCCAACTCGTGGCTCTCTCGTTCTCCACGCTCATCAGTGCAAACTACTAAAAGTTTCGAGGAGATCGATTACATGCTCATTCTCTTTAACGATTGAAGAGCGCCTCCGCCTCCCAATTTCGATGCCCTAGGCGCGCGTCTCGACGTGATATTCTCTTCTCTCTCGCGAGAGAGACAGACAGAGAAAGGAAAGAAGAGCCGGAGAACGACAGCGGCGACGGCTGGGGGCGACGAGACTCCTGCTGCTCCGATGGCCGACGAGCCGCCGTCGCCCGCCCCTCTGCCCTTCCTCTCTCTGCCCCCTCCGTTTCCTCGCCCTGCCTCCTGCCTCTCTGTAGGCTTGGACTGGGACCCGGGCCTCGACGCCTACCTCTGCGAGTGCTTCGGTCCCGAAAAGTGGGAGCGCACCAAGCGAGCCCTCGCCTCGCCCCCTTCCTCCACCTGCCTCCGGCTCGCCTCGGCCGCCGAGGGCGCCGCGGCCGTCGCCAGGGCCGAGGCCCGGGGTTGGGAGGCCTTCTCTGTCCTCGACCCCCCGCGGCTCTCGCGGCTCAACGTCGTGCTCGTGAGGGAGAAGGAGAAGGAGAGGGAGAGGGAGAGAGAGAGGGAGAGGGAGGGCAGCAGGAGCGGGGAAGAGGGAGCAACGCGGGCCTCGACTGCGACGACGACGCCCCCTCCTCCGCCTTCGGCAGTCATTATCGTTTCGCGCGTCGCGGCCGAGGCCGCGCTGAGGGGCGCCCCCATCTTCGCCCCCGGGGTCCTCGCCTGCACCCGCGGCGTCTCCGCGGGGGACTGCGTGGAAATCAGGGTCGCGATCGAGCCGCGGTTCGTCGACAGCAGCGGCAGTGATTTCGCTGGAGGCGGCGGCGGCGAGCGCGAAGGCGCCGAGGGGGGGAACACGCAGGGCGCCGCGACGGCGGGGACGAGGAAAAAGAAACTCAGCAACGCGCCCTCCTCGGTCCGCCTCCGCTCGGGCCACGGCATCAGCAGGGGCACCGTCTTCTCGACCGCCGCCGAGGCCGCACGCGCGGCGCCGCTGCTGCTCGGGGCCGGGGTCGCGAGGATGGGCAGGAAGGAGATGACGGCGGCGGAGACGGGGAGCGGCGGCGACGGCGGCGGCGGCGGGGGGAAGAGAAGGGGCGTCGCCGTCATGCTGGAGGAGCCGAACGCCGAATTCGGCTGGCGGCGCGCTCCCGCAGAGGCCGAACTCCTCGGGAGCAAGGAACAGCAGGAGGACGGCGGCGGAGGGCGAGCGGGAGAGAAAGGCGAGGAACGCCTCAGAGGGATGGCGCAGCACCTCGCGTCGGTCGTCGCCGCGGCGGCGCTGCTGCTCGGGGAAGGGGCCGGCGACGCGGGCGCGAGGGTTTTGGACATGTGCGCCGCGCCGGGCGGAAAGACGACGGCGATCGCCGGGCTGCTGCTGTCGTCGTCGTCGTCTCCGCCGGCGGGATCCGCCCCTTCCCCGCCCCCCTCCGTGCTCTCCCTCGACAGGACCGCGGCGAAGGCGGCGCGGATAGCCTCGCTGGCGGAGGAGATGGGCGTCTCGGGCGTCGTCACCGCCGCCGTCGCCGACTCCCTGAGGCTGTTCCCCTCGGAGACGGACGGCCCTCCCGGCGCGGGCTCGAGCCTCCTCGTCGCCGTCGACCCCGGCGCCGCCCGCAGCGAGGAGGCCAGGCTCCGGAAGGAGGCCCGGAAGGCGGCGACGAGGGCGAAGATGGGGGCCGGGAGGAGGAGGAAGGGGAAGGGAGGGAGCGGCGGGCACACCAAGGAGGAGGAGGAGGAGGATTTCCCCCGTTTTTCTTCTGCAGCAGCAGCAGCAGAAGAAGAAAAAGAAGGAGACCAACAACAACACGGAGAGAACCCCCCGCCCCCGCCCCCGACGCGCCGCTCGCTCGCCCCCGACCCGGCGCGCCTCGTCCCGGGCTCCTTCTCGCACGTGCTGCTCGACGCGCCCTGCTCCGGCCTGGGGCTGCGGCCGCGGCTCGCGCAGCACGCCGACAGGGCCTTCGTCGCGAGGGCCGCGGCGGTGCAGAGGCAGCTGCTCGCCGTCGCCGTCGCCGCCGCCGGGGGTGCGGGAGGGGGCGCGGGGGCCGGCGGGGCCGGCGCGGGCGAGAACTTCGGCGCGTGGACGGGCGGCGGCCGCGTCGTCTACTCGACGTGCTCGGTCTCCCCGGAGGAGAACGAGGCCGTCGTCGCCGCGGCGCTGCGGCGGTTCCCGAGGCTCGTGCTGGAGGACGCGAGGGGGGCCGCGCCCGCGGGGTCCGCGGGGCCCGGGCTGAGCGGCGAGGGGCCGTCGCTGGCGGCGTTCCGGGACGGAGGCGGGCGAGGCGGAGCGACGGCGGCGTTCCTGCCGCCCGAGCTCGCCGCCTTTGTCCTCCGCTTCGACCCCGCGAGCCCGCGCGGGCGGGCTCCGATCGGCGGGTGCGACACGATCGGCTTCTTCGTGGCCGCGTTTTACGTCGCGCCGCTGGTGCCCGCGCCGCTTCCCGCG
>Ga0315274_10011926_pt1 | contig 12428 bp, 12 predicted proteins | sample YL17G02_20_MG_FD_203700 | JGI IMG/M metagenome (GOLD analysis project Ga0315274, IMG submission 203700) | Sediment microbial communities from Yellowstone Lake, YNP, Wyoming, USA - YL17G02_20 | ecosystem: Environmental > Aquatic > Freshwater > Lake > Sediment | place: USA: Wyoming | collected... | reverse complement strand
AAGTTGTTTTCAACCCTTTGTATCCATTGATAAACCGTATCATAACTGCATTTAGAGCACTTTTGAAACCTTATGGTATCATTGTTTCATTGGACGAAATTTTGGTTTAAAGTTATGAGTGAAATTCTACGATTTATTCTATGAATTCTACACAAACGATTGTTTAATCTCTGTAACGAGAAAATATTATGAGCCTAACACATGGTACATTACAGCTTAGAAAAATAGCCTTCGAACTTAGATTTCATCCTAGCCTTATGTTTTATAACGAAATGAATAATATAGGTAATGAGTTGAATGAATTTTATCCTGATTGGCTAAGAAATTGGAATCTAATACAATTCACCGATAAAAATACCAATTCCTTTTTCCTTGTTTCACATAATCGTATTGCTGGGGAAATGGATGCACCCGACAGTTTCCAAGCATTTAAATTTCGCATTACTAAAGGTACAAAAATATACAGAGATAAAGTACCTATTGAGAAGATTAATCGAATTGGAGTGAGATTCTTTTGGCTTTGTCCTGTTGATTTTCCTTTCGAAGAATTGAACCGCATTATACAGAATAAGTTCTATCGTCCCAGAGAGGAACTAAGTAAAGTTCTTGTCCCAGAATTTAAGGATGTCGCATTCTTCTTTGACTTTGAAAAAATGAATAATACCTTTCACTTTGTATTTGGTCCTGTAAGGGATAAGGAAATTTCTGAAAGGATCCCCCCTATTCGGCTGATTACTGGTGAACTTAAAATGCTTGAGAATCCTGATGTAGGTATCTTCTATGATATAGATTGTTATACACAAGAAATCCATATCAATGAACTTGAGTCGTTTCTTGACAAAGGTAATGATCTAGTAAAAGATATGGTTAATGGTGTCACCAAGTATATTTTGGAGGCATGAAATGGCTGCAATTAATCAAATAGATTTAACTACTGCTTCGTCGAACAATCCAAACCAATTGATCGTCTTCTCACGTCCTAAAACTCCTTTACCTAGCAAAGAATTTTCCCCTGTTTCAGAATCAGAGAATCAGGATGAAAAAGAATATCCTGAGTCCAGTAATATTATATCTCTGAAAGAAAAGCCTTCTGCTTATGATTTAGATGAATTACCAGTAAACAACTATTGGGAAAATAACAGAATGTTCCCCGTTAGTAAGTTAACTCCATCCTATGAGAAAATATCTCAGACAGGAGATTTAAGCAGACAGAAAGAAGATGTCTTTGAAACTCAAAGCGTCTTTGCTGATAAATCATCAATGAATCAGCAAACTACACAACCCTTACGGAATTTTAAACGTAAAGAAATTCTTCATCAAGCGATAGTATATTTCAATGACTTCCGAGATTCTCTAAATACTCCAGAAGCGGCAATGCACATCCATCTTGCCAAAAAGAAACTAGAAGAAAGTTGGGATTTTATTTCTCATGAAGATCGTGAAATCGGGATGATGATTTCTGCAGTAGAGGATTCTATTCGTCAGCTAAAATGGCGTGATTATAAACCATACCAAGTCGAAATAATTCGAGATATACTCCAAGATTGTGTTGATGGCAAAATCAAAAGTCAGAAGGATGTTCTCGATAGGACGTCAAAGCTATTCAAACATGACATTGATATATTTCCATCAGCACCAGATGAAGCTTATGAAGAAAACGACTAAACAAAATAAATGGTTTCTCGAAACATCTGTTTTTATCAACCGTTTTCTTGGTCATAGCTTACTTAAGCATGAAATTAAAGCAACTATCGGAACTGAATCATGTTATACGTCCTTCTTTGTTTTCTAGGTTCTTTGGTGGCAAATTCTAGAAAACTTAGACTATACTTGCATTTAGGTCTAATAAATTTACCTCCCTAAACACATGTTAAGCTATGCTTCTATGAATGCTTACGCTAAGCGAATCTGTAAAATTTCCTAGAAGCCTGTTTTCATATTTGTTACCAAAGAACCGTTTTCTATGAGTTTAGGCGATGTGTTATAAAGACTTTGATTGAATTATACTTTCAAGTATTAGAGGAAGATCAACCTTCTGATGCTATTGCTTATTATAAGGAAAATTTTAGCAATCGAGAGAATAAAATTGTGATTGGTGCCCTTTCTGCTCTAATTTCCAACGAAGATCCGGCAAATAATAAACTGAAATTTCTTATCAATCTTGAAAGGTTAATACTTGATATCCTTGAAGAAATGGGCAATAGTATCAGCGAGTTTGTCAACAATCAAGCTAAATGTCCGTTGGGAAAAGTAGCCATATCAAGTATTGAAGATTTTGAAAAATTCATTGACCAAACCAAGTGTAAAGCAGATTGCAATATCGCCAGTTTTTGGAAGGCTCATCGTAATATATTAAAAATACTCACTCAAGAAGAAAATGCTGAATTGTACCAGAACAATAAGGAATTCAATAAGCTTCTGCCTCTTCTTTATGAAGTGATTAAAGACTATAAAAAAGGTCAAACCATCCAAAATTGTGCAAAACTTGGTGATGTGATAATTGCGATAGAAATGCCAAAAAGTTATACAATGCTAACATTTGACAGATCATTTGAAAGTCTTTGTCCATTAATGGGGAAGGCAGTTAAAAGGCTTCCATCACTCAGCGAGTTGAAAAAACGTCAATCACTTGATCAAAATTGCCAAATCAGTCAAACCAAAAGTTAGTATTTCAATCCTACATTATTCTTTTACCAGTATCTCTGGTATCGTATCCCCCTAGAGACTGAACACGCTCATGGAATTTATCCTTTGTTATAGTTTCAAATATTATCTCTATATTCGGAAGCGTTAAAAATTCTTCCGGTATAGCCAGATCATACCGTTCTTCAGCTATTGGTATAAAATCCAGATTCAGCGCCTTCGCAGACGCAAAGATTCCAAGCCCTGCGTCTGCAATACCGGTAGCAACTGCCGATGCGACTGATAGATGCGTATAAACTTCCCTATCATACCCGACTATCTCGCCAGAAGTCAAGCCCAATTTCTTCAACTCGTAGTCTAATAGTACCCTCGTGCCTGATCCTCTTTGACGATTGCAGTACGTAAGACCTTTTCCCACAAGGTCAGCCAACCCGCTTATGCCTTTGGGATTCCCTTTCGCCACTATCAATCCCTGTTGTCTATAAACAAGGTTTATCAGAGCTATTTTTCTATCGGATAGTATCTTTTTAATATAAGAAACGTTGTAATCCCCGGTTTCTTCATCCAATAGATGTGTGCCTGCAAGATGAGCTTCGTATTTCTTCAACGCCATAAGCCCACCGAGGCTCCCAACATGTGCTGACGATATGGTTATCTGGGGATAATCCGCTTTTATCTCGTCTGCAAGTACGTCAAGGGTGATGTCGTGACTACCGATTATCATGACTGAATTCTGTATCTCCTGAATTGGCTTCATAAGCTCCACGTCAGCGGACTCACCGGGTACAATTCCTTCAGAATTAGCGGGAACTCTCATTATACCATCTGCACGAACCAGCGAGTTGAGTATACTTGCACCTCTAGCCAACGGAACAGCGATAAATGAAGGATAAGGGACGAAGGATGAGGGACGAAGTTCTGCTTTTTCATCCTTCGTCCTTCCGCCTTCATCCTTATTATAGATGAGTTTGACACGTACAAACTCCTCGTCACCGAGTTTGGATGCAACCTTTCGTGATACGGATGCTTTGACCTTCTGTGGCAGAATGTTTGATATATTAATCATCTTGCACAAAAGAGGCTTTAAAAAACTCTCTGCGGCAACTGCCATTGATACCGGATAACCGGGCAGTCCTATGATAGGCGTACCGTTGACGATACCCAGCGCAGTTGGCTTCCCCGGCGATATGGATATGCCGTGAACAAGCAATTCACCGAGTTCCTCGATAGCTGGAGGGATAAAATCTTCACGTCCTGCTGATGATCCCGCGCTTGTCAAAACTATATGGCTTTCGGCAGACGCCTTGAGTATCGCCGACTTGATCTTCTCGTAATCATCCTCGACTATCGGCAATCTTACAGGCTTACCACCCCATTCTGAGACCATTGCCATAAGCATATACGAGTTTGAATCTATTATTTTACCCCGATCGGGTTCACTGCAAGGCTCTATAATCTCATCACCGGTAGGGATGATAGCGACGATCGGTTTTTTCTTCACCACAACCGATAACACTCCACCAGACAGCATTGCGGCGATGTCAATGGGACGGATCCTGTGTCCTCTGGTTAATATGAGTTCCGTTGCGACTATATCTTCACCAGCCATGCGTACGTGTTGCCAGGGGATAGCCGGCGCAGTTATCTCGATAGTATCTTCGTCAATCTCCACAACGTTCTCTATCATTATGACCGCATTTAAATCCGCAGGTATAGGGTCGCCGGTGTCTAATATGCAAAATTGATCTTTACCAAGACGGGCAGGATTTGCCGTAGACGCCTCAAAAGTATCCTCTGCCCTGATAGCAACGCCGTCCATTGCTGAACAGTGATAGTGCGGTGATGATATTTTTGCAAAAACCGGTTCGGCAGTTATTCGTCCAAGTGAGTCTTGCGTTATCAATTCATCAGTCTTGTCAAATTGTTTGACATCGGGATATTCCAGAAACAGCTTTTGCGATTCTTCCAGAGATAATTTTCTAAGATAGCGTCTTCTTTGCATTATGCTCCTCTAGTAGTTGAATTAGATTACGAAGATGAGATTGCTGGATACCAATTACATATTATCATGCGATAGTTTTCAATGAGCGTATAACTAATCCAAGACCGCCCAAAAGCAAGACCAACATGATAATTAAATTATATAAGCTTGTCTGAGGGAAATAAAACCTTAATGAGACAATTACACCGAGAAAGATTATCAATGCTCCCCCTATAGTCAGGATCCATCCGATGACTGATTTTCCATTGAAAAATAAAAATGCGATCCCGGCGATCAGTGGGATCAACATCAATCCTTGAGTATTCCTGCCAAAGAAATACCAGAAGCTTTGCCCAACCTGTACGTGATTCATAAAAAGAAATCCGCCAGCAACAATCATCACAGCCCCGATTATAAACGTTCCAATACCACCGGAAGTTCCTCCCGCTCCATTGATCTTTTGCATGTTTATTCCTCCGTAAAAAGGGCAATGTCCATCCTATTTTTTGTATTCACGAGCAGTTTTGGCAATTAGCCTTATGTGTTCCGCATTGGTTCCACAGCATCCGCCGATGACGTTTGCACCAGCGTCTATCATTGCAGGTACGTGTATTGCCATCTCCTGCGGAGTATGCGGAAAGACTGTCTTACCGTTGATTATCTGTGGTATACCAGCATTAGGCTCCACAACAACAAACCTTGCGCCCGCTTCCTTCATCTGTCGGGCAAGTTCAGGCATCATCGGGGTAAAGACACTTCCACAGTTTGAGCCAACCACGTCAGCACCCGCTTCCTGAAGTATATCAACCACCTGTTTAGGAGAGTTACCCATCACTGTCCTGAACCCATTTCTATCGGGATTAAAAGACACAGAAGCAAATACGGGCAGATCGCATGATGCCTTAACAGCCTTAACTGCTGATACAGCTTCATTTACGTCAATCATCGTTTCGATGAATATAAAATCCACCCCGCCATCTACTAAAGCCTTGATCTGCTGTGAAAAAACAGCGATCACGTCTGATTCGCTCAACAACCCATAAGGTTCCATCATTTCACCAGTAGGACCAACATTTCCTGCAACGTAGACAGTCCTTGAAAAATTTGATGCAACATTCAAAGCGAGTTCCGCAAGACTTTTATTCAAAAACTCGACTTTATCACCAAGTCCATATTTCTCTAGCTTTAATCTGCTTCCGCCGAGAGTATTCGTAATGATAATATCAGCGCCAGCCTCAATATATCCAGCATGTAAATTTCCAAGAATATCCTTGTGTTCCAGACCCCATTTCTCGACAGATTCGCCGGGTTCGCATCCCTGAGATTGCAGCATTATCCCTGTTGAACCATCGCAGATCAGTATTTCACCAGAATCAAGCCTATTAATTATATTAGTCAATTTCATCCCTCCCCGGAGATTATATTCAAAATAAAAGCGAATTTGAAAGCCACTTCTTTCAGATAATCATATCGTCCGGATGCACCGCCGTGTCCTGCACCCATATTTGTCTTTAATAATAACAAATTTTTATCAGTTTTTAATGCCCTTAATTTTGCGACCCATTTAGTCGGTTCCCAATAATTCACTCTGGGGTCATTCAGGCTTGTTGTAACGAGAATATTCGGATAATCCTTTGCGATTACGTTATCGTAAGGCGAGTATGACATCATGTAATCGTAGTATTGCTTGTCGTTGGGATCGCCCCATTCTTCGTACTCTGTGACAGTCAGAGGCAGAGTTGGATCGAGCATAGTGTTAATCACATCCACAAAAGGCACGTCTGCAACGACAACATCAAACAGATTGGGTCGCATATTCATCACCGCACCCATAAGCAGACCACCGGCGCTTCCACCATTTATCGCTAACTTATCGCTGGAAGTGTATTTTTCGGCAATCAGATATTCTGCACAGGCTATGAAGTCAGTAAAGGTATTTCTTTTATTAAGTAATTTGCCCTGTTCATACCAATATCTGCCCATCTCCTCCCCGCCACGAACGTGAGCGATGGCATATATGAACCCACGATCTAATAGGCTTAAACGGCTTATCGAGAACTCTGGCTCAGTACTTATGCCATAAGAGCCGTAACCGTATAATAGAAGCGGATTCTTGCCTTTTCTGACTATACCCTTTTTGTAGACCAGGGATATTGGAATAGAAGTGCCATCCGAAGCCTTTGCAAATATCCTCTCTGACTGATAAAGCGATGGGTCGTATCCGCTTGGTATCTCATACTGCTTTTTCAATTCCCGCTCTTTTGTGTCCATATTATAGTCAAAGATTGAGTTAGGAGTGACAAGAGACGTATAACCGAAACGCAGAACGTTTGTATCATAATTGGGATTATCGCTTCCCCAATAGCTATAAGTAGGTTCTGGAAAATCCACGTAATGCGTTTCATTTTTTGCCATGTTCATTATGTGAATCTTCTTCAGTCCATTCTCACGCTCATAGACTGCCAGATAATTTTTGAAAGCTTCAACGCTATCAATCCTTACTGAATCGCTGTGTGGTATAACGTCCACCCAATTCTCTTTTGATGGATTCGACACAGGTGCTTTCACCAACTTGAAGTTTTTTGCGTTGTCATTCGTCACTATGAAGAAATTATCACCCTGATGTTCGACGTAATATTCCATATCGTGCTGTCTGGGGTGAATCAGTTTAAGTGCTTCAGTGGGATTATCCGCACTCAAGTAATGTACTTCAGTTGTAGTATTGCTACCCAGTGTTACAAAGATATAGTCTTTGCTTTTTGATTTATCAACGTCTACGTAAAAAGCCTCATCTTCCTCGTGGTATACCATCTTATCATTTTTGGGGTCAGTTCCCAATACGTGCCTGAAAACCTTATATGGACGCATAGCATCGTCCAATATGCTGTAAAAGAATGTCTTGTCGTCATTAGCCCACTCCAGAGAGTAGGAAGTATTTGGGATCACGTCTTTAAGCATCTCTCCAGACGTTAAATCCCTAACGTAAATAGTATATTTCTCAGAGCCTTCTGTATCGGTAGAATACGCCAGAAGCCTGTGATCGGGGCTTACCTCAAAGACACCGATACTGAAGTACCCATGCCCTTCAGCAAGGGCGTTTTCATCGAGTATTATCTCCTCTTGTACATCAAGACTACCTTTCTTTCGGCAGTGTATCTCATATTGTTTATCCTTCTCAGTTCGGTTGTAATAGTAGTAATTGTCAATCTTCACAGGAGCAGATACGTCAGTCTCCTTGATCCTTCCCTTCATTTCATTATAGAGTGTCTCCTGAAGTTCCTCTGTATTTTTCATCATCGCTTCGGTATACTTGTTCTCTGCTTCGATGTACTCGATGACTTCGGGGTTGTCTCTATCACGCAGCCAGAAGTAGTTATCAATTTGTTCTCCGCCGTGTACGGTCGTTTTATGTGGGATTATCTTGGCAATGGGCGGAGTCAGGGTTTGATCCATTGTAGAAAGACTGAATGTCAAAATTGCACAAAAAATCAGTTCCATATTATATTCCTTTCACATTGGCTGATCCACCTTCTTTTTCAGATGACGTTATAAATTGAGCATCTACAATAGTTTTTATGCAGTTACTATTCTATCTGTACTTTGATCTTTAAGGACAAGGTTTTCAATAACGGTGGTTTCATGAGTATTTTCTGTGTAAGCCTTGATACATTCCTCCAACGTGCCATAGGGTTGTATATCCACATCCTGGTTGCTGACCGAGTGATATTCTGAAGTCTGCGCTTTCTTTAACTCAAATACACATATTACGTGGAGCATGCTTATGATGTTGACTCTATACACTTTGCATCCAAAAATCCTAAGAGCCATATAACAGCTATAAGTTGCTAAATCATCACAGTCACCCTCGATGATACCTTTATTTTTGAGTTGCCAATTCAGATGTTTTATGGAATAGACATTGTCCAGTAAACCATAAACAGGATCAGCTTTCCAGCGATAATGCTCTTCACAAAAGGCTTTCATATATTCAAGGGCTTGATCTATTGTTTCGTATTTTGGGAGTTCTGGTTGCCAGTCTGTTTTCTTGATCAACTTGCTAATCATTTTACTGATATTATTCCGAAGTTCAATCAGTGATTTAAGTATTACATTTTCCACTTATAATTCTCTTCCAATCTTTAAAAAAGTGATGGGTGATGTGTTACAAGTAATGCATCAAGAGCATTTTGGATCACAGTTTCACATCTAATTCACATCCGTGCTTTTTTGCTGGAATGATATTATACCATTTTCAAAAAATTATAGTGCATTAGCACTGGCAGACAAGCTGCCAGTGGCACAGATTTCTATGACTATAATGCACTATGAAATATGGAAAATGATATTATAGACTTACCAATAAATAATTAAACTTCCCTCTGGTTAATTTGGCATGTGTGTAAGCGAGCTTACGTACTCTATATATGATATTCTATCAATGTAGAGTAGGCAGGTCAATAGGTTTTTGTGCTTTAGGCTTGAGTCAATTCGTTATGCTGAAGTTATATTGGAAGTTCAAGAAGAGGATGTTATCGTCAGAGTCAACCTTAGCCTCACTGTCGGTATTTTTGATGACGTAGTTCAGTTGTAATCTAACGTTAGACGCAGGTATAAAATTACAGCCAAACGTTATATCATTCTGTTTTGTGGGAGTTCCTTCGCCGAAGTAGCTTTCAGTATATCTGTCATAACGTAAACCCAACTGAATTTTGTCTTTTATCATAACGAAAAGTAGCTTTGCCTCCCATCCAGAATATCTAAGATTGGTGAGAGCGGCGTGGAAATAGTCATCGTTAACTTCACCCTTTGCATACATGGTGGTGAATTTTGCAAAGGGCAGGATTAAGCTTAAATCAGTAGACCATGAGTATCTGTCAAGATCAAGTACAGTTTTTCCATCGTTATATAGAATGTTGTCGTGCTTGTTCTTTGAGTAATGCCCGCCGAATTTTAGCAACTTGATTGGTGAAACGTCAAGTCTCATTCCGTAGAAATAGTCTCCAACATCGTTACTGAGGATGTATTCCTTGCTTTCCTTGCCGCCGATGGAGAGGTTAGCCCCAAGACCATTACTTGCCATCAAGAAGTAGGAAACCAGATCAGGACATGAACCAGAGCCAACTTTTCCCTTTACACCCACGCCAATATCACGATAATCAGAGCGGTTGCCGTAAAACGGGCTGAAATACGGAGGACGTGAAAGAGACCAGTCTGCAATGTTCTTTGAAATATTGGACCGAGATATAAAGTCAAGTTTATCATCAGCGGTCAATGCCTCGTAAGTAGTCGGGATTTTCATCTGTCCAGCGTAAAGCTGAAAGCATTTGGACGGTTGCCACGAGACATAACAATCCAGGATTGCAACTTTTTCCTCAAAACGAGTCTGAATTTTAGCATCAAAAGGACGATTATTATGTTCAAACGTCAGCCGTGCCTGTTTAAGATTAAACCCACTGGCAACATCAGCCGCCTTTTCGTAAGTTCCCGTTTGCAATACGCCGTTCTCGTTTTGCTCGTACATAGTCCACCAAAAGCTTGTATTACCGGTGATACTCGATTTGCCAAACGCTGCGCAGTTGAGAGCTAGAAAGAGAGTGATAAATACCAATGATATTTTTATGAAAAAGCTTTTATAATTTTCCACTTTTTGAGTTCCTTAAAAAAATATGAGCCTTTAACACCCCCCTAACCCCATAGGCGTTAAGTTAAGGGAATTTGACAAATCCCCCTTTAGCTAAAGGGGGATTTGATTAAGGCTATCGGATCAAGGGATACTCAAAAATATCAATGGTGTAATTAATGAGATACGAAAATATCTTTGAATAGATTCATTTAGATATATAGTTTGTTTAATCAAATTCCCCCTTCCCCCTGACAAGGGTATACTTTTTGTTTTTATCACAATAACGTTACCATGGTTCTGGTATAAAACAACCTAAAGGCAATGGTTCATGGAAGAAAAGAGACATAACTATAATATTCCAACCTTGACGGAAAATACTCGTCATTCGAAGTTTAGTAAAACTGCGAAAACTAAATGCCATAGTAATATCCGGTATCGTGCTTTCTGGTATGGTTTCATCCGCTTCTCCTCCGACACTCAAGAGCCAAAGAGTCGCTACAGATATTGCCAACCAAACGCGTCCTGCTCGAACGGGGGTCTACGTGTATGATGCCACTGCCACTCTTGATGAGCTTAAAGCCTTGCATGCTCTCATCCCATACCAGCAAGCATCTGCTATTTCTGGTGGAAAGTCAGTGATAATGAACCATGGTTCTTTGGATGTTTCATCCCAGTATGCAAGCAAAGTGCATTTCAGTTGTCTGTCTTTGGTCTTGAAAAGAGTGCCGTGACTACTCCAATTTGTCCCCGGATTCTTGGCAAAGCTGGAAATAGGATGAAAGTCATGTCCACAATCCGGTCTAAATGTGCCAACAACACTTTTTCGCATGAATGGATGCCATCCCGGTCTTTTGATTCGTCTGAACAACCATGTTGCATAACACGGTCAGAAAGGACGATGACCATGATGTTGTCAGGGATTCCGGGTTTGAGCAATCTTAACATAATATTCTCTACGCCAAGATTGCTTTTCGTTTCCTTTAAGGATAGTCCATGCAACAGGAATAGCACATCCGTCCCAGCGAAGGCTGGGATAAAGGACGCTTACAACCAGAACGGTGACAGAACGGTGAGGCAATCGGCAAGGGTAGTAGAGAGCCAAAGCCAATTGCTTGCCTTTCCAAAGGTTCATGATCCATTTAAGCAGAAATGGAAAGCATGTTTCTACGTTTAGTTCACTTCGTTTGTTTCCTGTTTTGTCATTGGCATCATAGCACCATTGACGTAGACGTTGTCTTAATGAATCTCTTTTCTGTTTGAGTATTTTTTTATCCTTGCTAGCACTTAACATAGGAGCTAGGATATTAACAACGGAAGTAAGTCCACATGACTTAACAATAGTCATACCAATGTTCCATAGAGCAAGCACGAAAGCTTGTGGTTTTGTTAGATTAGGTAAATTTTTAGTTATTTCAGAGAACCATTGTTCTAATTGTTTATTATTAGTAGACATATAGATACCACCTTTCTTTGTTTTAGATTTGTTAATCTTTTACGGTGGTATCTTACCATTTATTCATGTTTTCATAAACGTTTTTATTCAAATCCCAAAAAATATACCCTTGTCAGGGGGAAGGGGAGCATAGGCGTTAAGCTAAGACAATTTCACTAACCTGTATCCTTATCTTCTGAGCAGTAGAAAGCCTTTTGCGAAGATCCATCACACAAAGACGACAGGTTTCAAGGAACTCATCCAAAAGGAAATCTGCAAAGGATACAGGTTTGACAATCAACTCCATAATCTTGCTTGACTTAGCCTGAAAGTGACGAATAACTTTAAGAAAACTAACTTCTCGCTTCTTCGTTTCCCATAAATATCGTCTAATGGAACTTGTCAGGAAAGACATTATTACTATCATTATCAATCGCCCATAGATGAAACATTCTATAGTTCTTCTCGTTCTCCTTTTGTACGTTCTTCTCGTTCTCCTTTTAACTGTTCTAAGCCATGATAGCTCTTCCATGCCTTAAATACTATCTCTATCTGCCAGCGAAGACGATACAAAAGAATCACTGACTTTGATGACAATTTCTCTCTTTGAACATTAGTTATATGAGGGGTGTGCATAATTAGCAACCCTTGAAAAATTAAAGGATAAGGCATATCCTATCATGGGGAAAAAACATTAACAATTCCATGAAAGGATACTTATATGCCTTTCTCGTTCCGCCGAGTAACGG
>Ga0315274_10011925_pt1 | contig 12428 bp, 11 predicted proteins | sample YL17G02_20_MG_FD_203700 | JGI IMG/M metagenome (GOLD analysis project Ga0315274, IMG submission 203700) | Sediment microbial communities from Yellowstone Lake, YNP, Wyoming, USA - YL17G02_20 | ecosystem: Environmental > Aquatic > Freshwater > Lake > Sediment | place: USA: Wyoming | collected... | reverse complement strand
CAGTTTGTGATCGTCCGCGCGTCGGAGGACGGGGAACGAATCCCCTTGACGATCGCGGACGCGGACCCGGAGGCCGGAAGCATCACGCTTATTTTCCAGGTGGTCGGCAAATCGACGACGCTCCTGGCCCGAATGGAGTTTGGCGACAAGGTTCTCGACGTCGTCGGCCCGCTCGGGGTACCGACGGAGATTGAGCGATTCGGGCGCGTGCTCTGCGTGGGCGGCGGCATCGGGGCCGCCCCTCTTTACCCGGTGGCCAAGGCGCTGAAGGCGGCAGGCAACGCCGTCACCACCATCCTGGGCGGTCGCTCGAAAAACCTGGTCATTCTCGAGAACGAATTCCGGGCCATCAGCGACGCCGTCGTTGTGACGACGGACGACGGCTCCCACGGGCGTAAGGGATTTGTCACGGACGCCTTGAAGGACCTGCTGGCTGCCGGTCCCGGCGCGCCGGGATTCGACCGGGCCTGGGCCATCGGGCCCGTCCCGATGATGAAGGCCGTCTGCGACGTGACGCGTGCGGCGAAGATTCCGACCGTCGTCAGCCTCAATCCCATCATGGTGGACGGGACGGGGATGTGCGGCGGGTGCCGCGTTATCGTGGACGGCCACGTGAAGTTCGCCTGCGTGGACGGCCCGGAGTTCGACGGCCATCAGGTGGACTTTGACACGCTGGCCAAGCGGCTGACCACCTACCGCGACCGCGAACGCCGCGACCACGAAACGTGCCGCATCGGGCTAAAGACGCGGGATTGAAGGGCGCCAATGCTCAGTTAAAAACCACCCCTCTCCCTTGATGGGAGAGGGGGTGGGGGTGAGGGTGAATGTCGTTCGGCAGTCGATTTCCCCTCACCCTACCCTCTCCCACAAGGGGAGAGGGGGTACAAAGACATCTTTTCAACAAAGCATTGGCAGTTTGAAGAAAGAAACACACATGACGTCGGGTGATAAAACCGGGGACCGTAAGAAACGTGTTCCGATGGCGGAGCGCCGGCCCGAGGACCGCCGCGACGATTGGAACGAGGTCCCCTACGGCTACACGGCTGACGAGGCGCGGCGCGAGGCGCGGCGATGCCTATTCTGCAAGACGCCCGAGTGCATCAAAGGATGCCCGGTCGGCATCGACATTCCCGGTTTCGTTCGTCTCATTGCCGAGGGCAAGTTCGAGGAGGCCGCCGACCGCATCCTCCTCATGAACGCCCTGCCGGCCATCTGCGGCCGCGTCTGTCCCCAAGAGACCCAGTGCGAACTCACCTGCGTGCTCGGCAAGAAGGGCGACCCGATAGCCATCGGGAACCTGGAGCGTTTTGCCGCCGACTGGAAACGCGAGCAGGGCGTCAATCCGCTTCCGCCTCTTCCCAGACCGTCAGGGTTCAAGGTGGCCATTGTCGGCTCCGGCCCCGCCGGCCTGACGTGCGCCGGCGAACTCGTCGGCCGCGGGCACGAGGCCACCGTCTTCGAGGCCTTCCACAAGCCGGGCGGCGTCCTGGTCTATGGGATTCCCGAGTTCCGGCTCCCGAAATCCATCGTCCAGGAAGAAGTCGAGCGGCTTGGGGCGCGGGGCATGAAACTCGTGACGAACGCCGTCATCGGCAAACTGGATACCGTCGAGGAACTCTTGGAGGAATACGACGCGGTCTTCATCGGCGTGGGGGCAGGGGCCCCCATGTTCCTGGGCGTTCCGGGCGAGGAACTGCTCGGCGTCTATAGCGCGAACGAGTACCTCACGCGCACCAACCTCATGCGGGCCTACGACCGCGAGCATGCCGACACGCCCATCCTGGAGTCCAGGCGCGTCGCCGTCATAGGCGGCGGCAACGTCGCCATGGATTCCGCGCGCAGCGCCCTTCGCCTCGGGGCCGACGAGGTGACGGTCCTTTACCGCCGAAGCCGCCAGGAGATGCCCGCCCGCGCCGCCGAAATCCACCATGCCGAAGAGGAAGGCATCCAGTTCCACCTCCTGACGAACCCCACGCGCATCCTGGGCGACGAGCGAGGCTGGGTCCGCGCCATCGAGTGCCTGCGGATGACACTCGGCGAGCCCGACTCCTCCGGCCGGCGCAGGCCCATCCCCGTCCCGGGGAGCGAGTTCACGCTGGACGTGGACACGGTCATCGTGGCGATCGGCAACCGGCCGAACCCCATCGTGCCCTCGACGACGCCCGACATGAAGACGAGCCGGGGGGGCACGATCGTCGCAGACGAAAAGACCGGCAGGACCACCAAGAATAGAGTCTGGGCCGGCGGCGACATCGTCACCGGGACCGCCACCGTCATCAGCGCGATGGGCGCCGGCCAGGCCGCCGCTCGCGACATCGATGCCCACCTCCGCTCGCCCGAGCCGCGGAAGTGGAAGGTCGAGACGTGCGCCGTCCCCGCCGACGGCGAGAAGGCGTGATCGCCGCCTTGCCTTGCCAACGGTAGCGCGGGGGCCGCCACAGGCGGCCAAGGTTTATCCCCCGCGCTACATAATCCCCGGACCAACCGTAACGGACGCCGTACGACAAATCCGCGTTTAGGCTTGACACGAGGACGCCGGCCGACTAGGCTTTGGGTCGGGCAGCATTCCCCCCGCGGTTTCCCGGTCTTTTTTTCGGCGCACGCGAATGAGCGTTTTGTGTGTGATACCTGCCCGATACGGGTCCAAGCGATTCCCCGGGAAGGCTCTCGCCTCCCAGACCGGCAAACCCCTCATCCAGCACGTCTATGAGGCGGCGGCCCGCGCCAAGCGAGTCGATGCGTTGGGCGTGGCGACGGACGACGAGCGAATCCGCGCCGCCGTCGAAGCGTTCGGCGGCCGGGCCGTCATGACCCGCCCGGACCATCCGTGCGGCACCAACCGCGTGGCGGAGGCGGCCGAGGCGTTCCCCGATTCCGACATCGTCATCAACCTCCAAGGCGACGAGCCGGAACTCGACCCCGCGCTCCTGGACCGCCTCGTCGAGGTGATGCAGAAGGATCCTGGGATTGAACTGGCGACGCTGGCCGGGCCGCTCGCCGCCGAGGAGGCGGCCGACCCGAATGCCGTCAAGGTGGTCCTGACGGCCGACGGCGACGCGCTCTACTTTTCGCGCGCCCCGATTCCCGCCGCACGCGACGGCGAAGCATTGCGCCGGGCGCCGATGCTCCTTCATTTTGGCATCTACGCATTTCGGACCGAGGCGCTCCGGGCCTACGCCCGCATGGCGCAAACGCCCCTGGAATTGACCGAGCGGCTGGAGCAACTCCGGTGGCTCGAGCACGGACGGCGAATTCGCGTCCTCGTGACGGACCATCGGCCGGTCGGCGTGGACACGCCCGAGGACTATGCCGCCTTTGTCTCGCGCTACGGCAAGCGCCGCAAGAGGTAGGGGACCGCTCTGTTGAAAAATCCCTCTCCACCCTTTGGGGGGAGAGGGGAGGGTGAGGGGGAAACAAAGGGCGAATGATGAACAAGGAATGCCGAACCGCAGAAGGATGAAGGAACGCCCGAACGGCCGACCGCGGCCGCTCGTCTGGCTTTTCCCTTCGGCGTTCTGCGGTTCCTTGTTCGACATTCATCATTCGTCGTTTCTCCCCCCTCACCCCACCCTCTCCCGCAAGGGGAGAGGGTGGACAAAAGCACGTTTTCAATAGAGCATTAGGGGACGGGGAATGGAAGGCCAGCGACTGATGCAGGAGATTGCGGGGCAGACGGCGGAGACGGAGTTCTTCAGCCCGATGCCGGAAGGCTACCAGGTCGGGCGCACCAAGTACGTCGCCGTCTTCGGGACCGTGATGAGCGGCCTGGGGAAAGGCATCTTCGCGGCGAGCCTCGCCAAGTTGCTCCAGGACAAGGGCCTGCGGGTCGCCCCCATCAAACTCGAAGGGTATCTAAACGTCGATTCCGGCACGCTGAACCCCTACCGCCACGGCGAGGTGTTCGTCCTGGACGACGGGATGGAATGCGACATGGACCTGGGGACATATGAGCGGATGCTCGACCAGGACCTGACGCGCGACCATTTCGGGACGAACGGCCAGTTCCTCGGAGCGGTGCTCGAGCGCGAGCGTCGCGGCGAGTACCTGGGACGCGACGTCCAGATCATCCCTCACGTCACGGGCGAGGTAAAGGCGAAACTCAGGCGTCTGGCGATCGAGACGCGGGCCGACGTCGTGTTCGTCGAGATCGGCGGAACGGCCGGCGACTTCGAGAACGTCTATTACATCGAGGCGATGCGCCAACTGGCGTACGAGGAGGGGCAGGGGAACGTCTGTTTCGTCGCCCTGACGCTGGTGCTGGAGCCGCAGATCCTCGGCGAGCAGAAGTCCAAGGCCGCCCAACTGGGGATCAAGCGCCTCATGGAGATGGGCATCCAGCCGGCCATCATCGCCTGCCGGGCGTCCAACCCGGTGACCGACAAGATCAGAGAAAAAATCTCCATCTATACAAACGTCCCGATGTCGCGCGTCTTCTCGATGCACGACGAGCCTTCGATTTACCTCATCCCGCCCCGCATGCAGCGCGAGCACCTCGACGTCCAGGTCGTCCACCTGCTGGACCTCATGGACCGGGTGAATCCGCGGGTCGAGCAGAAGGCCGCCGCCGTGTGGGACGACTTCTGCCGCCGCATCCGCGAGCCGAAGCACGAGGTCTCGATCGCCATCACCGGCAAGTACACCGCCGTCCGCGACAGTTACGCGAGCCTCATCAAGGCCGTCGAGCACGCCGCCGCCGCCCATCAGGCGCGGGCCGACATCCGCTGGATCGACGTGACGGACCTGACGGAGGCGGGGGCCGCCAAGGCCCTGGCGGGCGTGGACGGCATGATCGTTCCGGGCGGGTTCGGCACGCGCGGGGCCGAGGGAAAGATCGCCTGCATCCGCTACGCCCGCGAGCACTTCATCCCCTATCTCGGCCTGTGCTACGGCCTTCAACTGGCCGTCGTCGAGTTCGCGCGGAATGTGTGCGGCCTGGCGGGCGCCCACTCGACCGAAGTCCGGTCCGACACGCCGCACCCCGTCATCGACCTTTTGCCGGAGCAGAAGAAAGTGAAGGACCTCGGGGCGACGATGCGGCTGGGCGGCAAGGACGTCGAGATCCGCCCGGGGACGCTCGCCGCCAAAATGTTCGGGGGCGCGGCGACGGCGCGGCTCCGGTTCCGCCACCGGTTCGAGGTCAACCCGGAGTACGTCGAGCGGCTCGAGCGGGGGGGGATGGTCTTCTCGGGGAAGGCCCCGGGCCGGCCGATCATGCAAATCCTCGAGTTGCCGGACCATCCGTACTTTGTGGCGACGCAGGCGCATCCGGAGTTCACGAGCCGGCCGCTCAGGCCGAGCCCGTTCTTCCTGGGTCTTGTAGCGGCGGCGCTGGGCCACGAGGCCGTCGGCCCCGCGGTGGTGGGTGGGGGAGGGGCTTGACAGGTGTGCGCAATAAGCGCACAATTGTGCGCAATATGAGAACGCGCAGGAAAACGGCGATAGACTGGCTTTTTCCGCAAGTTCGGCGGAAGGCACTCGCGTTGTTACTCATGCACCCCGACCAGCGCTGGTACTTGCGCGACATCGCCCGCCGCACGGGCTGTGCCCTGGGGAATCTGCGCCGCGAGTTGAGCGGTCTCGCCGAGGCCGAGATTGTGACGACCACGCGAGACGGGAACCGGCGCTACTATCAGGCGAACCCGGCATGTCCCCTTTTTCCCGAACTCGCGGGCCTGATTCGTAAGACCGTGGGCCTGGCCGAGGTGCTTCGTGATGCGCTCGTGCCGCTCGGCGACCGGGTGGCGGCCGCGTTCATCTATGGCAGCCAGGCTTCTCAGGAGGCGAAGGCGGCCAGCGATGTGGATCTCCTGGTTGTCGGGACGGCGACGTTCGCTGAAGTGGCCTCGGCGGTCGGCCCGCTTCAGGAAAGACTCGGCCGTGAAATCAACCCCACGGTCTATCCGCCCGGTGAATTTCTGCGGAAGGCACAAGAGGGCCATCACTTTCTCCGGACGGTTCTCAAGGCCCGGAAACTGTTTTTGATCGGGGGCGAGCGTGACCTTAGAAGACTGGCTGAGAAGCGGTTTCCTCCGGACGCACTGTAGCAGCCGACAGGAGATCGTCGAACTGTTTGCGATCAGCGACCGCGATCTGGCCAATTGCCGCACGACGGGCCTCGATGCGGAATGGCGTATGGCGATCGCGTACAACGCGGCGCTGCAGGCGGCGACGGCGGCGCTGGCCGCGGAGGGTTATCGGCCGGCCCGCGGGGAGTCGCATCATTGGCGCGTCATTCAGTCGCTCGCGCACACCGTCGGTGCGGACGGCGACACCGTTGAACAGTTTGACCGTTTCCGCAAGAAGCGCAACCTTAGCGCGTATGAGCGCAGCGGAGCGGTTTCCGACCAGGAGGCCGAGGAGATGCGGTCCCTGGCGGAGCGCCTGCGAGAGGCGGTTGGCCAATGGATTCAGACCGCACATCCGGAACTTGCACCGGGCAACGCAAAAGCGTGAGAGGAGTTCGCATGGCTGACGAGAAGCAGAAACCCGAGGGGAAGCCCGAACCGAATGGTCCGCCGGCGGGCGAGTCCAGAATCCACGTGGACTCCGATTGGAAAAAGCAGGCCCAGGCCGAGAAGGAGCGCCTCGCCCGCGAGGCCGAGGGCGGGGGGGCCGCGGGGGCCGCCCGTGCGGGGCGCGCGGATCGGATGCCCGAGGCCAGTTTCTCGACCCTCGTCCAGACGTTGGCGACCCAGGCCGCCTTCTTCATGTCCAGCGAGCGCGACCCGCGCTCCGGCCGGAGCCTCCAGAACCTCGACCTGGCGAAACATCACATTGACCTCCTGGCCGTGGTGGAGGAGAAGACCAAGGGCAACCTTTCGGACGAAGAGAAGCGGCTGCTGGACACGATCCTGTACGAGTTGCGGGTGGCGTACGTGTCGGCGACGTCGTAAAACTGCTCTTCACCGCAGAGGCGCAGAGATCGCGGAGAACAGCAAGGATAGGGGAACTGCGAACAACAATATATTTAGAGCCTCTAACAAAATGGGTGGCACTGGTGGCTTGTCCACCAGTGCGCCTCGTTGGGGGTAATGCACTGGCGGGCGAGCCGCCAGTGCCACCCGGCCACGATCGTTCTGTTAGGCGCTCTTAGTATCTTGATTGTTTTTCTCTGCGCCCTCTGCGTCTCTGTGGTGAAATGTCGTTGTGCGAAGGAGGGAGGCCATGAAACGCATTGTGCTGCTTGCGGCGGTGGGTGGGATGTTGGCCGCGCCGCTGGCGTGCCAGCGCGTCCCGACGACGGGCGAGCGCGCCTTCATCGTGCTCTCGTGGGACCAGGAGACCGCGCTGGGGCGCGAGGCCGCCCCGGAACTGGAGAAGGAGTTCGGTGGGCCGCTCGACAACCTGCCGGTCCAGGCCTACGTGCGAGCGGTCGGCCAGCGCGTGGCCGGGGCGGTTCGGCACGCCGACCTGCCTCAACTTCCGTACCAGTTCACCGTGCTCGACAGCGACGTCGTCAACGCATTCGCGCTGCCCGGCGGGCCGGTGTACGTGACGCGGGGCCTGCTCGGGAACCTCAAGACCGAGGGCCAGTTGGCCGCCGTCCTCGCTCACGAAATCACCCACATCAACTCCCGCCACGGGAGCCAGCAGATCAGCCGCCAGATGGGCATCCAGGTCCTCCTGGCGGCGGCCGCGGCCGCGGCCGGACGCACCGAAAAGGGCGCCCAGATGGCGACTCAGGCGGAGGACCTCGCCAAGGTCGTCGCCGGCCTCGTCAACCTCAAGTACAGCCGCGGCATGGAGAGCGAGGCCGATCGCTTCGGCCTGGATTACCTGGCGGCCTCGGGATACGATCCTCGCGAGATGGCGAATCTTCTCGGCGTCTTCGTCTCGATGGCCGGCCCCAGGGCCCCGGAGATCCTGAGCACCCATCCGAATCCGGAGACCCGCCTCGGAGCCGTCGAGCAAATGATCCGCACAAAATATTCGAACCGCGGCGGGCGTGTGGCCGATGATGAATATCGCCGCGAGGTCCTCAATCGCTTGAAGGTGGCCGGCCGATAGGCCGGCGTCCTGCGGAGGGACTTTTCTCATGCGAACGGCGCCTTTTCGCATCGCGGGTGCACTCGGGGCCGTCCTGGTGGCCGCCGTCGGTTGCGGGCGCGACGCGGCGCTCGTGCGTCAGGCGGAAGCGACGCACGCGCGCCTCCTGGCGGCGGCGGAGGCCGAAGCGCGGCCGGCGCCGGGTCGGTCGGCCCTCGCCGGCGGACGGCTGGGGACCTGCATCTTCTTCGCTCCGCGAGAGGAGGGGGCGACGGAACCGGCCGGCGGGGAAGGGAAGGCCCCCGAGGCCGCGACGCCCGCCTTCGAGCCGATTGAGGGCAAGACCTTCGGCGAAATCCTCAAGGCCGACATTCGCGCGGGCCCGGCGTCGGTCGGCCGCGGATTCGTCCACACGTTCGGCAAGCCGGAGAACCTCCTGATTCTCGGGGCGGCGTTCGGCGTGGACCGCATCGTCCGCCACAACTGGGACGAGGACGTCCGCCACTATTTTGAGGACAACGATTCGAGCCTCGCCGAGACCGACGATTTCGGAACCATCATCGGCAACCCGGGCCTGCATTTTCTCATCGGCGGCACGTGGTACCTCGCGGCGGTCCACGAGCGCGACGCACGCCATCACGAACTGAGCAAGACGCTCCTCGAAGCGCTCATCGTCACCAACGCCTCGACGATGGCCTTCAAACTCGGGATGGACGATCGGAGCCCGAACGGCGAGAAATGGGGCTGGCCCTCCGGCCACGTGTCGTCCAGCGTCACCTTCGCCGCCGTCATGCACGAGTACTACGGCTGGAAGGCGGGCGTGCCGCTCTATCTTCTGGCCGGCTATTCGGCGGCGACGCGCCTCCAGGACCGGGAGCACGACCTTTCGGACCTCGTCTTCGGGGCCGCGCTCGGCTACGTGGTCGGGCACAGCGTCGTCAAAGGGGAACTCCCTGAGATCGGCGGCTTCACCGTGTTGCCCTACGCCGATCGCAATGCGGGCGGCGTGATGTTCGTCAAGGGTTTCTAGTGCTCTGTCCCTGCTGACTTGAGGGGTGGCACGGGCGGCCCTTCGGCCTCGCTCAGGGCGGGCTTGCCCGCCCGTGCACCCGGAATGACGCGCCGCACGGGCGGACGAGCCGCCCGTGCCACCCATCGTTCTATATGGGACAGAGCACTAGCCCGGCGGCGCCGACGGTCGGTGCTGCGAATGTTCCGTAGCCTTTTTTCTTGGTGCGGCGCTATGCGATTGATGGGACTGGTGCTGGCGGCGGCGCTCGTGGCGGCGGGATGCGAGAACCCGGCGCCTCCGCAGGCCGCGCCGGCGTCGCGGCTCGCCGCCGCCGGAAATGCGAACAATCTGTACGTTGTGGCGGCGGAGGAGGTCGGCGGCCGGCCGGGCTTTCGCTACGCCCAGCGCGATGCGGCCGGCGCCTGGCCCCGCGCGCTGAGCGGCGAAGGGCACGGCACGCCCGCGGCCCTGGCCGCCTGGCGCGAACAGTTGCTCGTTTTCTTCCCCACGGGCCGCTACGGACTCTTCGGCCCGTCGGAACCGATCATCCATCCTTCGCCCCTGCCCGCCTGGACGCCCGTCGCGGCCTGCGAAGACGGCCTGGCCGCCGACGCCTTCGGATGGGACAAGGCGGGCGACCCGATCCACGCGCGGTTCGAGAACGGCCAGTGGGAAGGGCGGCGAATGCCGGTCGTCATCGAAACCGCCAAGGTCCGCGATCCCTGTGCCGTTCGCTTTCGGGATCGCCTTTACCTCGTTTGGCGCGAGGAGGTGCCGACGTTCAGCGGTCCCTCGGCGGACCAGCGCGTCGCTTTCGTTTACAAGAAGGAAGACCGCTCGCCCAGTCGAGTCGCCCGTGGCGACTGGCACCGGGTCCTCTCGCGCCTCGAGGTGGCGTCGGCGCCGCTCGTGGCCGCGGCCGGGGACGACTTCGTCTGTCTCTATCGAAAACCGGCGGGCGCCAACGAGGGGCCCTGGACGCTTGCGACGTACGCGACAGCCGACGAGGACTTCCACGAAGCGGGCGAACTGGCCGGTCCGATCCCCCCCGGGCCCCTCGCGATCGCGTGGCAAGGGGCGCACCTGTATGTCCTCGCCGCTCCCGCCGAGGGACCGAAGATCGCGACGCTCGACGTCCGCGCGGTCAAGGTCGGCGACTTTCTTCCCGTTCCGATGGGCGAACCTTCGGGCAAACCGGCCGGCAACGAGCAGGCGATCCGCCTGGCGCTGATGGCGGCGATGTTCGCCGGCGTCGTCCTGCTCCTCGTCTGGCGCTTCCGCAGGGAGCGCGAGCGCCGCACCGTCGCCGGCGCCGCCGAAGCCGCGCCGCCCCTCGGCGCGTCGCTTGTCCGTCGAGGGGCCGCTCTGGCCATCGACTATCTCCTCGTCGCTCTCCTGCTCGCGCCTTTCATTCTGGCCGTCGATCCCGACCTTCCCGTGCGGTTCATGCGAGGCGAGCCGGTGCCCTGGCAAAAAATGGTAATCCTCGAACTCGCGCGCCTCGGCCTCGTGGTCCTCTACTTCACCGTGGCGGAAGGCGCCACGGGGCGCACGCTCGGCAAGGCGATCCTCGGCATCGAGGTGCGCGGCGAGAACGGCGGCGCCATCACGTGGAAGCAATCGGTGGTGCGCAACGTGGCGCGGCTCGTCGATGAGATGCCGTTTTTTTACCTGCTGGGCCTCGTTTCCATCCTGATCGGTCCGCGCGGGCAGCGCGTGGGCGACCGCTTTGCACGGACGCTCGTCGTCCGGCGCGTTCCCTAGGCGAGGTTACATAAGTTTTACGCGGTGGGTTCGCCGCGGGGCTTGCCCCGCGCTGCAAACAGCCAGCGCCCCGCAAGCGGGGTGGCGAACCCGCCGCGCGGTTAGGCGGATCGCGCGCCGGGTCATTTCGTCGCGAAAAAGCGTTTCGCCGAAAAAAATTCTCCTCTCGCCATCCGGCCTTTTCATCCGCGCGGTCGGCCCCGTTCAGACTCAGCCGTCTTCCCACCGATGGAGTCGTCTGCTTCTTCTTTCTACGCCATGTGGTGTCCGATGCCGGATGCTTCTCGAGAAGGGCGAGGCAGGCTCTTTCCGGGCGTTCGGATTCTGTTAGGTAAGGAGAAAAAAATTCTGAAAAAATGTCTTGACGGCCCAGTGGGTGATTGGCGATATTCAATCCTAGCAAGGCGCAGTTCAAATCACGCCTTGGCCCAAGTGAGGAAATACAAGTGGGCCGAAGTGGGCAAAAAGCGGGTTCGCTGGAGTCGCCGACGCTCGTCCTGAGTGGCGAATACCTCCACGCGGTGGACGCGAAGTCGCGCCTCACGATTCCAGCCAAGTTGCGCGAGACCATCGACACCGAGAAGGAAGGCAAGGGATTCTTCGCGTTCATCGATTTCGACGGCGTGCTGTGCCTGTACACCCCGGCTGCGTACGAGAGGTTGGCGCCGATGCTCGTGGATACGGAACTAAGGGCGTCGAAGGAAGTGCGGGATTACAAGCGTCTGCGCTACGGCCTGGCGGAGCACGTCGAGGTGGACCGGCTGGGGCGAGTGCTGATCCCGGAGAAGTTGCTGGGGCGCGGCGGCATCCAGAAAGAGTGCGCCATCGTCGGGTGCCAGGACCATCTGGAGATCTGGGAGCGCGAGCGGTGGGACGCGTTCGTGAAGATTCGCCTTCCGGAACACGACGCGCTGGCGGTGCGGGCGATGGAATTGGCCGAGAGCCGGGCGGCCGAGGAGCCGGACGTGATGGATGAGCAGCCGACATAGAGCCCCCTTGGGAGGTCGCCCATCCCGGCGCGCCGGGATGGGCGGCCTTGCCCGTTCGCGGGTAAGTTGCGAGAGCAGGTTGGACAACGGGGTAACGCAGGGAGAGGGAGGCAAGCAGGCCATGGACCGACAAGCGGATACACAGGGATGGGGTCTGGTGCGTCGGGCGCTTCGGCAGAGGGAGCCGGAGGCGTCGATGTCGCCGGATCGGCTTCGGCGGGAACTGGATCGCCTTCAGACGCGTCTGGCGCGGGTGCAGTCGCGCGGCGGGGCGTACGGGGAGGTGAGCCTGTCGCCCGACGTCCGCTCGCTGCTGACCCGGCTGGACGCGGGGGCGGCCCTGAGCGCGCTGGTCCACTAGGTGGGGAAGGCGGGGCTCCGGGTGGATGAGACGCCCGTGCACGTCCCGGTGATGCTCGACGAGGTGCTCGAGTACCTCTCGCCGAGGCCCGGGGCGACGATTCTGGACGGGACGGCCGGCGGCGGCGGCCACGCGGAAGCCCTGAGGGAGCGGATTCGGCCCGGCGGGCGAATGATCCTGCTGGACCGGGACCGGGAGGCCCTCGAGCGTCTGATCGCCCGATTCGGACGCCGGGGAGACGTGTCGTACTTTCACGCCAACTTCTGCGATTTCGACCAAGCCCTGAACCAGGCGGCTGTGGAGCGGCTCGACGGGG
>Ga0315274_10011923_pt1 | contig 12429 bp, 8 predicted proteins | sample YL17G02_20_MG_FD_203700 | JGI IMG/M metagenome (GOLD analysis project Ga0315274, IMG submission 203700) | Sediment microbial communities from Yellowstone Lake, YNP, Wyoming, USA - YL17G02_20 | ecosystem: Environmental > Aquatic > Freshwater > Lake > Sediment | place: USA: Wyoming | collected... | reverse complement strand
TCTCCAAATGGAAAACGTTCGTACGATTGACTATGCAATACTAACTCACTTTGACGACGACCACCGGGGCGGATTCAGCCTTCTAAGAGAGAAAGGAATCGCGATCCAACATCCTGTCTTTGACCATGGAAAGAAGGCGCCCAAAACCTATGTCAAAGAAGTAAAGGATCGGCAGAAGATTACACCCGGATACGCATTCAAGCTGGGCGACGAGGTGCACATCAAATGTCTCGCGGCGGCAAGAAGAACGGAACGATCGCTCGCTCCTAGAAACGCAGCCTCAGACTACGGAGAGAATCAGAATAGTGTTGCGCTTCTGATTCAGTATAAGGGATTTGATTTCTTCATAGCCGGAGATTTGACAACAAACGTTGAAGAAACGCTTGTTGACGATGGTGCCGTTCCTGATGTCGATGTCTATCACGTGAGTCACCATGGAGCAAATACAAGCTCCTCTGAAGAGTTCATTCAGGAATTGGCTCCTGAGGTTTCAATCGTTTCTAACGGCACAGGGTATAATCATCCGACTGAGCCGGTCGTTGATGTGTTGCGAAGAAATGATTCGGAAATCTATCAGACCAACAAGAATACAAACAGCAGGAAGTGGGCAGTGCCGATCAAAAATATCTCGAATGAATATATCGGAGATCTTGATCCAGCCAAGGACAAAGGCACTATGTTGATTTATGTTGATGGAAATGAATACGTGATAAGCATGGAACGAAAAGGCTTCAGCAATGGGAAGACATATAAGGTCGAAAACTGAGAAGGCCTAAATGACGTGAAGTAGCGAACAATCGACACCACCAGGCTTGCAATAACAATTCCTGACTTCTTGTAGGCTACATAGCTACAAATTCGTGTGGGCTGTTTACCAGATTGATTCTGTGCCCGGACTGCCGTAGCTTACAACAGCAAGAATACGACCGCCGCGTCCGGTTCTTCAAAAATACCGAGTTTACGGTATTGCGTTTTCGTGAGGTTCATTGCTAACATGTGCCGGTGAAACACCCGGCAACGGGATGTCAGGTGTTTCCCAGATTGATTTTCCGTAGGAAAATATCCTACATTACGTCCGCACCGTGTGGGGACTCAGAAGAGAGTGAACCAACCAGATAGACCCGCAGAATCAACCTTCTGAGAGGTGAAACTGCGGGTTTGGTCTTTTGCCAGCACAATCAATCATCGGTATGAACAACTTCTCCGAAAAAGCCAACTTTCTCTGGTCCATCGCTGAGCTGCTGCGTGATAGTTTCAAGCGCAGCAAGTACCAGGATGTGATCTTGCCCCTCACGGTTCTGCGGCGAATTGACTGCGTACTCGAACCGACGAAGAAGAAGGTCCTCGAGACGGCAGCGAAACTGAAGGGCAAAGGCCTGAAGAACCTTGACCCCCAACTGCGACGTGCTTCGAGATTTGCCTTCTACAACACATCTCGTTACAACTTCGAAACGTTGCTCGACGACCCACCGCATTTGGCATCCAACCTGAGGGCGTACATCAACGCTTTCAGCGATAACATGCGCGAGGTTTTGGAGAAGTTTGATTTCGACAACACGATCAGCAAGCTGGCGGAGTCAGGTCTTATCTACCTCGTGATGGAGCGGTTCAAGAACATAGATCTCCATCCGGACAAGGCGTCGAATCTTGAGATGGGATATATTTTTGAAGAGCTCATTCGCCGATTCAATGAGGCTCTTGATGAGAACCCTGGCGAACACTTCACCCCTCGTGAGGTGATCCGGTTGATGGTGAATCTCCTCCTCTCGGCAGACAAGGAGGCGCTGGGACAGAACCACATCATTAGAACCGTCTATGATCCGGCTTGTGGCAGCGGCGGGATGCTGACTATCACTAAGGAGCGAATCCTTGAGATAAATCCGAATGCGAAGGTGTACCTGTTTGGACAAGAAGTCAATCCAGAGACATACGCGGTCTCCAAGTCTGATCTTTACATGGTGAGCGCGGGTGGCGAGGATGCTGAGAATATCAAATTTGGCAGCACCCTCTCAAATGCCCAGCATCGGGGTCAGAAGTTCAACTACTGCCTCGCAAATCCTCCTTACGGAAAAGAATGGAAAATGGACAAAGAAGCCGTGGAACAGGAGGCCGAACGCGGCTACGCAGGGCGGTTCGGGGCGGGGCTACCTCGGATTAGCGACGGTCAGCTTCTGTTCTTGCAAGACATGCTTTCGCACTTGCATAATCCTAAGGAAGGCGGCACCCGCGTCGCGATTGTGATGAACGGATCTCCGCTTTTCACGGGCGACGCGGGAAGCGGCGAGACCGAGATCCGGCGATGGATACTTGAAAACGATTGGCTTGAAGCCATTGTCGCGCTTCCAGAGCAGCTCTTCTATAACACTGGTATTGCGACATACGTCTGGATCCTGAGCAACCACAAAGAGAAACGCCGCAGAGGAAAAGTACAGCTCATCAACGCCGCCGATTTCTGGGTGCCAATGAGAAAAAGCCTTGGAGACAAGCGCAGGGAAATCTCTCCAGACCAGATCCAGCGCATCACCGAGTTATACGAAGGTTTCAATGACGGTGAATATTCGAAGATTTTCGATATTTCCGACTTCGGATATCGAAAAATCACTATCGAGCGGCCGCTTCGCCTCAACTTCCAGGTGACAGAGGAAAGGTTAGCACTTCTGAAAGATGAAAGTGCATTCATAAACCTAGCCGTGAGTCTAAAGAAACACCCAAAGGCAAAGGCTGCTGAGGAAGAGCTGGGGCGGAAGTATCAAGATTCAATATTAGCTATGCTACGCACCATTCCGCAGCCCCTCTTCAAAGACCGTGTTCTATTTCAAAACGCGCTAGACGAGGCCAGTGAAACAGCGGGGACCAAGCTTTCAGCTGCAATTCGGAAGGCGATTCTGTCTGCTCTGTCCGAGAGGGATGACAGTGCTGAGATTTGCCGCGACAAGGATGGCAATCCCGAGCCTGATCCTGAGCTTCGAGACTACGAGAATGTTCCGCTAAAAGAAGACATTTGGACGTACTTTGATCGAGAGGTCAAACCCCACGTCGCGGATGCATGGGTGAACAAGGATGTTCGCGACCACAAGGACGGCGAAATCGGCAAGGTGGGCTACGAGATCAACTTCAACCGATATTTCTATAAGTATCAACCACCCAGGCCACTTGAGGAAATTGAGGCAGATATCAAAGCTATAGAGAGGGATATCCTCGACGCGCTAAAGGAGATCACTCAGTGAGCGCATTGAAGGCTGCTTACGAAGTGCTTCTTGAGGCCGGCGGGCCGTTGCACTATCGTGAAATCACGAAGCGCGTGCTGGAAAAGGGGCTCTGGAAAACTTCGGGTAAGACGCCCGCCGCAACCATCAATGCGCAAATTGCGGTTGACATCATCAAACATCGGGAACTCTCGAAGTTCATTCGTGTCGGGAAGGGAACCTTCGCATTGCGTGGGACCAAACCAGCTCCAAAGGGCGTAACCCTAAGGAGTGTTTCCAAGGTCGAGAAGATGTCGTTTACAGATGCCGCAGAAAAAGTCCTTCTGGATTTCGGCAGTAAGAAACCGATCCATTACAGGCAAGTTACGAAGAAGGCTCTGGAGTTAGGTTTGATCTCCACAATTGGCCAGACGCCCGCCGCCACGATGTACGCTCAGATTCTTACTGAGATTGGGCGATCAACAAAGGCAGGAAGGCAACCTCGCTTCGCCAAGCATGGGAAGGGATTTGTCAGCTTGACAAGGTGGTTGGGCAAGGGGCTAGCATTTCAGATCGAACAACACAATAGGGAGATCCGAAAGAAGCTTCTCGGCTCAATCCGCAAGATCGAACCCAAGCGTTTTGAGGAACTTGCAGGCCTCTTGCTTACCGCTCTTGGCTTCAACGAAGTGGAGGTCATTGGCCGGTCCGGTGATGGGGGCATTGATGTACGGGGGACTCTTGTGGTTGGTAATGCGATTCGAACACGAATGGCCGTGCAAGTGAAACGGTGGAAGAAAAATGTACAGGCGCCCACCGTTCAGCAGGTACGCGGAAGCCTGGGCACGCACGAACAGGGACTGATCATCAGCACGAGCGATTTCAGTCCTGGAGCTCGCAAGGAAGCAGCGCGCTCAGATGCTGTGCCGGTTGCTCTGATGAACGGGGAAGAAGTTGTCGACCTGTTGATGCAGAATGACATTGGCATAAGACGCAGTAGCCATGACATCGTCGAGCTTGCGGAAACGGAGGAAGAAGCGTGAGCGAAGAAGCGCCGGGAAAACCAGAGACTGCGCCGACGTGGCACCACTACCCCGCCCACAAACCTTCCGGCATCGAGTGGCTGGGGGAGATACCGGAGCACTGGCGGGAAAAACGGCTGAAATTTTCGGCAGAGTTGGTGAAGAAAAAGGCTACTAGTTCTGACAGCGTCAGGAAGTACATCGGACTTGAACATGTAGCGTCGTGGTCAGGTCAATTGTTGACCGAACTCAATGAATTCCAAGTCGAAGGCGAATCGTTGTTATTCGAGAGAGACGACGTTTTATTCGGCAAGCTCAGACCGTATCTCGCCAAATGCTTCGTTGCCAGTGAGCCTGGGAGATGCACATCGGAGCTACTCGTTCTACGCCGGCGGGAATATGAACCTGAGTTTCTGAAATACCTCTTGCTCGTGCCCCAAATCATCTCATTAATAAACGGGTCGACCTTTGGCGCGAAGATGCCGCGCGCGGAATGGCAGTTTATCGGCAATCTTGTTTTGCCACTGCAGGCTGCTGAAGAACAACGCGCCATCGCCGACTTCCTCGACCGCGAGACTGCGAAAATCGATGCGCTGATTGCGAAGAAGGAGCGGCTCATAGATTTGCTGCAGGAGAAGCGCACGGCGCTCATCAGTCACGCCATGACCAAGGGCCTCGATCGCACCGTGCAGATGAAGGGTTCCGGGATCGAGTGGCTGGGAGAGATACCGGCGCATTGGGAGGTAGTGGTGTTGAAAAGGATTGCAAGGATAAGATATGGCCTTGGTCAACCGCCACCTGAAGATCCAGAGGGAAAACCATTGATTCGAGCAACGAACATCAAGAGTGGAGTGATAGGTGAAGATGAGATGATTTACGTCGATCCTACGCAGGTGCCCGAAAGTCGAGATGCAACTTTGAAAGCAGATGAGATTATTGTTGTCCGTAGCGGAGCCTATACTGGTGATTCAGCGATAATACCGCAGCGCTACGCCGGCGCAATCTCGGGATACGATTTGGTTGTTACAGTCAGGAAGGGTAATCCTCGTTTCTTCGCCTGGCAGCTGCTGAGCTCAGAAGTGCGAGACCTACAGTTTGGTTTCTATTCCTTGCGTGCTGCTCAACCACACCTGAATGCGGAGGAATTGGCTCAAACGTTGCTTGTTGTCCCGCCAGACACTGAACAGAGGATTATTGTCGATTTCCTCGGTCGTGAAACTGCCCAGATCGATGCACTCATTAACAAAGTCCGTGAAGCGATTGAACGCTTGAAAGAGTACCGCATCGCGCTCATCTCGGCGGCGGTGACGGGGAAGATTGATGTGAGGAGAGAGGCTTGATGCCGACGCCGATCTATCACATCACTCACCTCAACAACCTTCGATCTATCGTCAAACAGAATGGATTGTGGTGCGAAGCGGAGCGTGCAAATCAGGGAATCAACTGCCTCAACATTGCGTATATGAGCCTGAAAGACAGGCGATCACAGACAGCCGTCCCTTGCGGCGAACGAGGGGCGCTTTCCGAATACGTGCCATTCTACTTTGCGCCCCGCTCTCCGATGTTGTACGTTATCAACAAAGGTGGGGTGGATTCGTATAAGGGCGGCCAAAAGCCTATCCTTCACCTAGTCTCAACGGTCGAAAGGGTTCAAAAGGCCGGCTTATCCTTCGTCTTCACTGATGGGCACGCGGTGATGTCTCTTAGTCGATTTTTTGACGATTTCCGCAATCTTCAGTATATTGATTGGGATGTCATGAAGGCGACCTATTGGAATGATACCCCGGATGATCCCGACCGAAGTCGCCGACGCCAAGCCGAATTTCTTGTGTCCAAATTTGTCCCCTGGGATCTCTTCCTTGGGATCGGCGTCATCGATGCTACGATCGCCAAGAAAGTCGAATCGATCATATCAGAAGCGTCCTACCAACCACGGGTCAAAGAAAAACAAGCCTGGTACTACTAATGATTGAATACACGTACGGCAACTTGCTGGAAGCTGACGCTGAGGCTCTGGTCAACACCGTGAACACTGTCGGGGTGATGGGAAAGGGGATTGCACTTCAGTTCAAGAAAGCATTCCGGAAGAACCATGAAGCCTACGTGAAGGCCTGTAAGAAGGGCGATGTGACGTTGGGAGAAATGTTTGTGTTCCAGACGGGCGAATTGGTTGGGCCGCGTTACATCATCAATTTCCCTACGAAAAAGCATTGGAGAGGAAAAGCTAAGTTGTCCGACATCGAAGCAGGTCTTCAAGACTTGGTTCAAGTTGTAAGGCGTGAGAAGATTCGATCAATTGCAGTCCCACCTCTCGGATGTGGCAACGGTGGCCTCGAATGGACGGATGTGAAGGAAAAGATCGAAGGCGCCCTCGCAAGAGTACCAGAGGTTAGAGTTCTGTTATACCCGCCTCAACAGCGACCCGCTGCGGCGAAAATGAAAGTCGCGACAACACTTCCGAATTGGACGCCAGCGAGAGCTGCCCTCGTCCTTGCATTTAATCGATACTTGCTTCCCGGCTACAGTCTTACACTTCTAGAAGCACAGAAGCTGGCGTACTTCTTACAGGTAGCTGGCGAACCGATGAAATTAACTTACGCGAGGGCCAAGTACGGGCCGTACGCAGAGCAGCTTAATCATTTGCTTCAACGCATTGAAGGACATTTTATTCGCGGGTACGGCGACCGGACTGCAAAGGCATCAATCACCGTTGTCCCGCGAGCAGTCAAGCAAGCAGAGGAAATCGTTGGGTACAATCGAGACACGCAAGCTCACCTCGAGGCCGTTTCCAGACTCATCGAAGGATTTGAGACGCCTTACGGGCTGGAACTCCTTTCAACAGTCCATTGGCTAGCGCAAGAGAACGACCGGGTAAAATCGGATGTAAATGTAGCAATTGATGGAGTTCAGTCGTGGAACGAGGCAAAGCGCGTCAAGTTTCAGCCTGATCACGTCAGAATTGCTTGGGGCCGTTTGAGAGAGCATCGTTGGATCTAGTCCTGCCCTAGATGGATATCTCCGAAAAGAATTTCGAATCCCTCATTGAAGACACCCTCCTACGCAAGGCACCAGCTCAGTACAACCGAGGTACAACAGTTGTAGCTGATGTCACCGTCGGCTACAGCGCGTTTGTCCCAGGTGGCTACTACAAACGCACACCCGAGCAGTACGACCGGACCCTTTGTCTGATCCCAGCCGACGTATTCGCCTTCATCCAAGCGACTCAGCCCAAGGAGTGGGAGAAATACGCCCAACAGCATCCCACCGGCGCAAAAGATGAGTTTCTCTATCGCCTCAGCAACGAAATCAAGAATCGCGGGACGCTTGATGCCTTAAGAAATGGTGTCAAGGCCAACGGCTGCCGATTCAGACTTGCATACTTCCGGCCATCAAGCGGCCTCAATCCCGAAATCGAACGACTCTATCTCGCCAATATCTTCTCGGTTGTCCGCCAGCTTCGCTACAGCCAGCACAACGACAACTTGCTCGACCTGGTCATCTTCCTGAACGGCCTCCCAATCTTCACAGCAGAACTCAAGAACCCGCTGGCGGGCCAGAACGTCCAGAACGCGATCAACCAATACCGGCACACCCGTGACCCTCGCGAGCCTCTTTTCCTCTTCGGTCGCTGCCTTGCCCACTTCGCTGTTGATCCAGAGCTGGTCTATATGACCACGCGCCTTCAAGGGCCAGCAACGGAGTTCCTTCCATTCAACAAAGGTCGAGGAACGGGGGCTGGAAATCCCCCCTCTATGGACGGCTTCGCCACCGCTTATCTCTGGGAGAACGTTTGGTCACGCGACAGCATATTGGATCTCATCCAGAACTTCATTCAGCTTATTGAGTTGGAGGATGACGAGGGACGCAAGACAGGCGAGAAGAAGCTCATATTTCCCCGTTACCACCAACTCGATGCGGTTCGCCGCCTGGTGTCAGACGCAAAGGCCAATGGAAGTGGCCAGCGCTACCTCATCCAGCATAGTGCGGGAAGCGGTAAGAGCAACTCTATCGCTTGGGTCGCCCACCAACTCGTGAACCTGCACGATTCGAGTGACAGACGGGTGTTTGACTCAATCATCGTCATAACAGATCGCCGAGTACTGGACAGGCAACTCCAGCGGACGGTTCGCCAATTCCAGCAAACCCGTGGTGTCGTTGAGAACATCGACACAACCTCCAAGCAGCTCAAACAGGCATTAGAAGAAGGTAAGAACATCATTGTCACCACCCTTCAGAAGTTTCCTGTTATTGTCAACGAGGTGAAGGAATTGCCCGGCCAGCGGTTTGCCGTCATCATCGACGAGGCACATTCATCTCAAACGGGCGAAGCCACCAAGAGCCTTAAGGCAGTCCTTTCGGTCGCGAGCCTGGAGGAAGCCGAAAAAGAGGAATCTGTTGAAGAAGAAGACCTTGAGGACAAGATCGCCGAAGAGGCAAGGACTCGTGGTCGCTTGCCAAACGTCAGCTATTTTGCCTTTACGGCAACTCCGAAGCCAAAGACGCTCGAGCTATTTGGCGTGAAGCTACCTGATGGCAAATTCGGTGCATTCAGTCTCTACAGCATGCGGCAGGCTATCGAAGAGAAGTTCATCCTGGACGTCCTCGACCATTACACAACGTACAAGAGTTACTTCAGTCTTCTGAAGAAGATCTCTGACGATCCACGCTATGACCGGAAGAAAGCCAATTTCCTGCTCACATCGTTTGTCGACCTCCACGAACACACCATTCGAAAGAAGGTCGAGATTATCATCGAGCATTTCGCCGAATATGTGATGCCTCGCATCGATGGGAAAGCAAAGGCGATGATCGTCACACGTTCCCGTTTGCACGCTGTCCGGTACAAGCTTGCCGTGGATCAGTATCTGAAGGAGAGAGGATACACCTTCAAGACTTTGGTTGCCTTTTCGGGATCAGTCAAAGATCCCTTTGATGGACAGTCATATACAGAGAGCGGGATGAATAGCCAGACGGTGGGGAGACAAGTTCCTGAAACACAGACTGCCAAGACCTTTGAGGGCGAGGAGTACAAGATTCTCATCGTGGCTTACAAGTTCCAGACTGGATTTGACCAACCCTTGCTACACACTATGTATGTAGACCAGAAACTTGCAGGCGTGAAAGCCGTGCAAACTCTGAGCAGGTTGAATCGAATTCATCCGGGCAAGCAAGAGACAATCGTGCTCGATTTTGCCAACAATCCGGCAGAGATTCAGGACGCCTTTCAACCATACTATGAGAAAACCCTGCTTAAGGAGGCAACGGATCCGAACCTGCTTTACGACCTGCAGACGAGAATTGAGTCCTTCCATTTTCACACTTCGGCGGAGGTAGATGCATTTGCGAGGGCCTATTTTGATGAGAAGGCGACGCAGGACAAGCTATTTTCCATCCTCAGGCCGGTTGTCGATCGCTTCCTCGATGCCACCAAGGAAGAGAAAGTCGATTTCCGAAGTGCGGTGACGGATTTTGTCCGCCTCTACGCTTTCCTGTCTCAGATCATCACGTTCGTCGATGTGGAACTTGAGAAATTCTACGCATTTGCGAGGCTATTGTCCCGCAGGCTGCCCATTGATCCGGAACGGCTCCCGGTTGAAATCCAGCAAAATATTGATATGGATTCCTACCGGATACAAAAGACCACCAACGGACGCATCAAGCTTGCGCGCGGACCTGGTGAGCTAGAGCCAATGGGACCGAAGGGTCCTGTCATCGTTCCGCCCGAAGACATGGAGCCTCTCTCTCGGATCATCAAGGATCTCAATGAGCGATTTGGGACGAATTTCTCCGAGGACGACAAGGTGTTCATCCAGCAATTCGAGGCCAAGCTGGCTGGTGATACCGCCCTTGATGCGACCGTGCTCATCAATCCCAAAGAAAACGTCAAGCTCACATTTGACCAAGTGGCCAACGACCGGCTGCAGGAGATGATGGAGTCGAACTTCAAGTTCTACAAGCAAGTCACCGATGATGCGGAGTTCCGGAAGTACTTGTTCAACTGGCTATTTGACAGATTCTATGCATCTCGATCATCGGGTTCAGCAGGTGCTGCCTGAAGAAATCAAGTGAATCTGACGCTGCGTTGCTCTGCTCACCGCCTGTCGGACCGCTTGGCTCTTCTGTAGGTTCAAGGAGAAAAAGGGGGAGTGGGTACTGCTGGAGGAACTGAGAAAACGAACTTGATTTACCTATGTCCGTCCTCGCCAGCTGCCGTGCCGGTTGCCTGTTCTCATCAGCTTCGCTAGCGAATAGACATGTGGAGGTGATACCCCAATGCCCAACGGGAAACCCGCTTTGCAGAGAGCCGTCCTATTCTCTCTGTTTGCCACCTCGTACACGCCACTCTTTGTGCTGGTTATTGCCAAGCAGTTCTCACAGAACATTCCGACATTTGATTTCACCTTACAAGGATGGCAATTCCTAAGCGCTTTCATTACGCACTTCGGCCTGTCAATTGCGTTTGCCGTTGTCGTTTTCACTGGTTGCACCGGACTCTGGCTTTCTCTCAGAAACATTAAGGGGCGCGCGGAGGCAAACGCATTCAGCGTAACAATTCGGTCGTCCAGCAACCGAAGCGGGGAGGCAATCAGTTATATCGGCACCTACATTCTTCCGCTCATCTTTGAGGAGTATACAGGTTGGTATGAGACCGTCGCGATGCTCTTTCTAATGTTCGTCATGTATCGCATCTACGTCAACTCCTCACTCCTCCTTATCAATCCCCTTCTGAACATCTGGTACAGTCTTTTTGACATCACTTTCACCGAGAAAGCCACCATCAATAATAAGTCCGGAATGCTGATCATACGAGCTCAGCAGATAGATGAAGGCGACGAGATCGGAATATACCCTCTCGGCAAAAAACTATACATCGGAGTCGGCCATGGCAAAACAGCTACAAGCACCTGAACTGAGAACACCGATCCAGAACAGCCAAGCAGCAGACGTCCGACTCTATCTGGTATCGCGTGCCCTGAAACCGGACGTCAAGAAAACGGAAAAGGTTCTTCAGAAATATGCATTCCACCTGAACCGAATTGATATCGATGAATCAATACAGGAAATGGTGCTACAGACGATCAAGGGGCTGGAGCGCACTCTCGACGAGAGCTACGAGGAGATCGCGGAATACAAAGCCATAGATGAGGACTCCCAGAAGATATACACTTATCAGATGGAAAACAGAGAGATGGCGTTTGCTGACATACTCAACAACCAAATCGATCGGGGTGTTGACGCGCCTACAGTGAATGACCTCGGGCAATTTCTGCGCGACGGTGATCTATGGGCCTACTGCGTCGAGGTGCAAGGAGGTCTGACGGGGCGCTACCGCACGTTTACCAAACTGAATCGGGGCAAAGTGGCGGTTGACGAAAGGACCAATCCCGAAAGCGGTTTCACAAAGAGAGTCTTGAGGACCCGGTTCAATACGACGACGGCTAAGCTCGAGCTTCTCGAAGGGGATACCATCAACTTTGACAAACGAGTTGACTGCATCTATCTGTTCGTAGAGGACAAGTTCTACATTTTTCATAAGAAACACTTTGAGGACATTGTCGGGATCGAAGAAGAATTCAAATCTGTGGCTCAGAACGTAATGCGGCGAGTACTCAGAGCTGGCATTATCGAAGGTCTTGAAAATGTAAGAGAGATACTTGCTAATGATGCCAGCGTCCACAAGAAGCTGTACCAGGTGCATTCGGTCTTGAAGTCCCAAACGCTAGATGCCAAGCGGATTAAGAAGATGCAGGCGGTCGCTAAGTCATATGGATTGAGACTAAAAGTCGAGGATGACAAGATTCAGATCAAGGATCGAGACGATTTGATCACGGTCGTTCGGTTGCTCGATGACTACTTCCTCGAGAGTCCGCAGACGGGTCTCAAGTACGGTGCGCCGGTGAAGAAGCGCTGGCTTACACAGCCTCCTCGCCGTCCTTGACGGCTGCCGCACCGGCTGGCGCGTCATGCTCAAAGAGCTTGGAACGGGCAGCGAGCACCTGCTCGTCGCGCCTACGATGGCAGATGCTCTAAATCTGCCAGCAGGATACCTTCAGTGTTCTCGCGTCATATCACGATGTCACTAAATCTTGATGGGTATCCACCTCAGGCACTACTTGAGCGCTTCAAGGCCTCGATCCCATCCGATCCGTCATTTCGTAGTTGGTGCCGTCTTAAGCAGTCGGTCTACCGCGAGAAGATGGGCTGGGCGTGCGGCCTCGGTG
>Ga0315274_10011920_pt1 | contig 12430 bp, 9 predicted proteins | sample YL17G02_20_MG_FD_203700 | JGI IMG/M metagenome (GOLD analysis project Ga0315274, IMG submission 203700) | Sediment microbial communities from Yellowstone Lake, YNP, Wyoming, USA - YL17G02_20 | ecosystem: Environmental > Aquatic > Freshwater > Lake > Sediment | place: USA: Wyoming | collected... | reverse complement strand
AAGAACCTGAATGTACCGGCCCTTGTAAGAGGGGTCACCTTTGGTCCAAGAGATCAGCAAGTCTTGGAAACTGTCACCGTTGAGATCCGTTGAGGCTATGTCCAAGGCAATATCCGTTGGAGCGAACGGCTTCGCAGGCATGGCGTCAGGCAAGAGGGCGAAGTGACCTTTGCCGTCGTTGAGGAGGACCGCCGATACCTTGGTGAAATCGTCAGCACCCAAGACCAAGTCGGGAAAGGTATGGTTGTTGACGTCGACGAAAAGACTCGTTGTGTACTTGTTCCGGTTCAAATCAGCTTGCGCGGATGGCAACAGGCCTCTCGCAACAGCAAAGTGCGCGGTACCGTCATTCAGGAGAATCTGGGGCGGAATTGGCCTTGCGCCATAGATGTTGCCAACATAGATGTCGATGTCCCCGTCTTGGTCAATGTCCGCCGTGGCTGCTGAGTGAGTGAAGTCAGATTGCTGAGGAAGATTGGCTGTGGCGTCGACCAGCTTACCCGCCGGATTGGATAGGATCAAGCTGTTCTGATAACCGGGAAACGGACTCCGGTCATCTCCATGGCCCGCAATGAAGACATCGACGCGGCCATCGCCGTTGAAGTCCGCCGTTACAATCTCCCGTGGATTCTGTGTCTGAGGGATTCCTCCAACAAAGACGGGGTATGTGGCACGCGAGAAACTACCAGCGCCATCATTGACAAAGACATCAACTTCGAAGTCCTCGGAAGACTGCCACTTGCCCCTCGCAACTAGGATGTCCACAAGGCCGTCGGAGTTGTAGTCAGCCAACGCCCAGTCAACAAAGTCGGCCGGCGGAGTCAACTGGAAGACAATCTCCGGTTGGGCGAACTCCGGGATGCAAGGCGTGGAACTCGGGGGGACTGGGATTGCCGTGGGCAGTGGGGTTAGAGGCGGTGCCTGCTGAGTGGGCGGAGGTTGGGGGGGTGCGGGCGTACATGCAGTCAGAGCGATGGCGAGGATCACAGGGAAGAGCATTGGTCCATAGCGAAAGGTCGACTTTGATGCCACTGGTGGCTCCCCTTTCTCGCGTCGTGCGCGGCGTCCGCCTCAATTCGTATTATGTGGATTTCTTTCGATTCCTTGCGGCTTTCCGGTCTGCTTCGCCCAGTCCCTCACTGGGCTCTCCAATGCGGTGAGCAGTCTCAGCGTATCCCCCACCCCGAGCATGCTATGCGACTTGGAGTCCATGTAACATCACCGGCGCTGGTTCCGTGGCCAAATTCATGCTCCTTGGCCTTCCTCGAACTGGCTAGTCTGCGTCCCGTGCGGGCGCAAGCAACTTCCTTGATAGGTAAGGAAACGTGATGTGCTAGGTAGCTAGCGGATGTCTGGCTAGGGGCAGTACCCCTATTGACAGGCGCCCGCACTTGGTCTATCGTCCTTCTTGAACTTGCCATCGAAGACATCCGGGTACATAAGAACTAAGGAAGCACGGGCACCCTCGCGAGCACGAAAGTGGCCTCCGAGGCCCCAGCTTCAGGAGCGAGTCTCATAACCCGGAGGTCCCAGGTTCCCTGGCCCGGACACCAGGACGGGCGAGTCCTGGCCCCGCTACAAAATAGGAGATCCGAGGCCATTTGAGCCTCGGGTCTCTTCTTATCCCCTTGCGCTCAGTCAGCCGGATTTCCCCGCAATAGCGATGATGTAATCGGATTCTGGATGCAGGGCTCATAACCACGCGATCCCGGGTTCGTGGCCTGAGAGCGTCATTGCCCCCAACCACAGTCCACCGGGCTCGCGCCCGTCACGCTTCGACTGATTCTTCCACCGCCGTGTTCGGATGGGGTTTTCGGGTAGAACAGAATTCGCGAGATTGGATCGCTGAAAAGGGTTCCGAGATCAGAGAGGTTAGGCAACCTCGAAGGCCCGTCCGTATATGCCGACATAGTCAGCGAGCAGCAATGTGCGAGGGTTGCCAATCGTTTGCGGGTCTTTGAATGCCAGATCGGCAAGCATCGGGATTTCCTCGCGACGGAAGCCCAGAGACTGGAGCGAGGGGATCCCAAGATCCTGCGTCAGTCTCATCACGAATTCCACGCCCATCTCGGCCGCTCGGGTGACTGTGATGCCCCTCACATCTTCCCCGAGGGCGAGGGCAATTCGGGCGAACCGCTCGGGCGCTGCGACCTGGTTGAACTCCATGACCGGTCCCAGCAGGCGCGCCGTCAAAGCCCCGTGGGGGACGTCATGCACGCCTCCGGCGGTCTGGCTCATGGCGTGCGCCGCGCCGGCACTTTCCGTCCCGTAGGAAAGCCCCGCCAGCATGGCGGCCATACACATGCGATAGCGCGCTTCCAGATTGTTCCCCATGGCGTAGGCTGTCCGCAAGAATCGGCCGATATATTCCATGGCCTGGAGTGCCACGGCATCCGTGATTGGCTGTGCGTATTCACAGGTGTAACACTCGACGGCGTGCGCCAGCGCATCCATTCCGGTGCCCGCCGTCACAGCCGGTGGCAACGCCAGTGTGAGCTCAGGATCGATCAGCGCCATCCAGGCGCCGATCAACGCCGTGCCTCCGACGTTGAACTTGATGCGGCGTTCGGGGTCCGTGATGACCGCCCACAGTGTGACCTCGCTGCCGGTTCCCGCCGTCGTCGGGACGCATATCGTAGGAGGAATCCTCGCCCGGATTGGCTGGGGGTCGGCCCACTCGTAGCCGAGGATGGATCCTCCGTTGGCTGCGACCACCCCGATCGACTTGGCCGTGTCGAGTGAGCTGCCTCCGCCTATCCCGATGAGGCCGTCGCATGCCTCGCCGCGGTAGATGTCCGCGCCCTTGTCCACGAGCGAAATGGGCGGGTTGGGCGCAACCTGGTTGAAAAGGACGTGACCGATGTTGGCTGCGTTCAGTGACCGCGTAGCTTCCGCGAGAATACCAGCCCGCTCCACCCCTGGATCAGTCACAACCATTGGGCGCTTCAAGCCCAGCGCGGCCACCTCATCCCCCAACAATCTGATCGCACCTGGGCCATGTTTCATGACCGTCGGCGTCTCGAAGCTGCGAATCCTTCCCATCGCTACCTCCCCTCGCCTGGCGAGAAGATGCTTCCGTCCAGCCACCTCGCGGGACGTGATGCGACCCAGGATTTCACTCGACCAACGGCGGAAACCATCAGCCCCGAGGCGCAGCCATCACCCGCCATTGGCCGGCGAGCGACATGGGACCCGGCACGGACTCAACTGCCCGTTTTCTTCCCCAAGAGTCCGACGAGTTCCTGGTATTCCTCCTCCGCCATCGAAAACCAGTTCTCGCATCGTGGATACTCTCGGGCTACCACTTCCTGCACATAGCTGCGCAGGCCCTCAGCGATGACCTTCCCCGCATCTGCGTAGACCTTGGCCATGCGCGGTTTGAAGCGCGGGTAAAGGCCAAACATGTCGTGGAAGATGAGCAGCTGGCCGTCAGCATGCGGGCCGGAACCTTGGCTGATGATGATAGACCCTTTGGCGTTCGCGCTGACCAGTTGACATACCTGGTGAGGGACAACCTCGATCACGATCGCAAACGCGCCGGCTTTCTCCAGGATGCGGGCATCGTCGACGATCCGCCTGCCTGCTGCGGCCGTCTTTCCCTGCAAACGGTAACCTCCCAGCGCACTGGCACTTTGCGGGGTGAGCCCCAGGTGCCCCATAACCGGAATCCCGACGGAGGCCATGGCCGAGATACGGTCGGCCATCTCCGCCCCGCCCTCCAGCTTCACGGCGTCGCACTCAGTCTCCGCCATGAAACGACCGGCGCTCCGCACAGCGGTTTCTACCGACGGCTGGTAGCTCATATAGGGCATATCGACGACGAGCCAAGTGCCTGGTGCACCACGGCGTACCGCCTGCGAGTGGCGCACCATGTCGTCCATTGTGACCGGCAGAGTGCTGTTGTAGCCCAGCATGGTCATTCCCAGGCTGTCGCCCACGAGAATCATGTCCACGCCCGCCTGCTCCTCAAGGAAGGCGGTCGAGAAGTCGTAGCAGGTGAGCATTGTGATTGGCTCGCCCTGCTCCTTCTTCTTAAAGAGCGCCGGCAGGGTCATCTTCTTCCTTATTTCAGGCATCTGGGGCACCTCCTTGAACATCGCGTTGCGCGCGGATTCCTCTCAGACGCTGGCCGTGGCCGCGCTCCCGGTGAGTTGGCCAAGGCAGCCTCGATCTTTGCGACTCCCATGGCGCACACTCGGACAGCTCAATCACCCTCGAATGGCGACGGAGACCGCGCCGATCAGTAACCCGACACACCCAGCTTCTTGCAGATCGCAACGAGCTCAGGGTGAACGTACTCCCCCTCCTCCTCCAGCATGTTCTTGTCCACCCACAGTGTTGGGTTGAGCACGACACCATCGGAATGAGTGGGCGCACCCTGCGACGTAATCCCAAGACCGATATCCAAAGAGCCGAACACTCGCGCGTCTTCTGCACTCCTACCGGAACACCTTCGAATTCCAGGATTGCACCCGTAGGAGAAGTGAGCGATTTGAAACATGAGGGGGTTATTCCAGCTGGCAAGCCATCGCTTGTAGAGCTTGGCTTGAGGGCCGCCCTTAACACTCCTCACGAAGCCGCCTGTCACTTCCATGACGACCGGTGCCTCAAGCACTCCAATGCCTTTCGGTGGGAAGATCGCGCCATCGAAAACGAGCGTGCCCTCAACCGTGTCGAGCTCGTGGTTGAACCCTGAGGCGCCTGGAGGGAATTGCGTAAAACCCATCCCTGGGGCAGGTTTTTGCGCCATCTGAGGGGCGGCCTCCGCCACCTGCACCACAAGATTGGTCCCTTCGGGTGTGGTGATGCGAACCGTCTTGCCCGCCTGGGAAAGCGAGCGCAACGCATTCTCGAGTTCGGCGAGGAGCACATGATCTTGCTGACCGACCGTTCGGATGATGCCGTCGACATCCATCGCGGTCATGCACAGAAAACGGCACCCGGCCTTGAGTGCTTCGCGATGAGCAGGACCGTGCAGAAGGTAGGGAGGCGCGAACTCAATCCAGGCCTGGGCCGCCCTCAGCGCTGCGGCGACCGGCGCCGGCGGGCTTCCGGCCGCCTCGGGCAGTGCTTCGTACCATATGACAACCGGATGGGCGCCGAGGGCGAAAATGGCTTCGGCGGTCGCATTGACGACGCGCGAATCACTCGCCGTATCGGCCGTGATGGCCACGTCTTCACCGGGATGAATGGGGAAGACTTGCTCCACCAGCTTACGGACCGTCTTGGCCAATTCGTAGGACATGTACCCGTTTCTTGTCTCAGTTCCGATGTCAATTCTCATCTCTTACTCCTCTCTTCTCGAGTCCGCACCTGAGCTTGAGCCTTAGCTGTTCGGCCAGGGGCTGAGTGCGGCGTTAGTTCGATGCGTTCTTCTCGGGCGAGCCCCGATCGGCGAGCGCTCGTCGGCTCTCCCGCGAGATGTCGTGCTACTATTCCCATCACCTTTGCGCGAATCGGATTCTCGGATTCAATACCCCATATAGGACGTCAGCCAGGAGATTGGCGAATCCGAAGATGGTGACAACGACCATACTGCAGGCCTGTATCAAGGTCAGGTCACGATGCTGAATTCCATAGACTAGCAAGCGCCCGAGCCCCGGATAGCCAAACACCGATTCGACAATAATCAGACCTCCGAACAGCCATCCGACGGACACCGCGACGACTGTGACCGTCGGCAGGAGTGAATTGCGCAGCACGTGCCGAAAGAGCACTTGCATCCGCGGTATCCCTTTGAGGTCTGCGGCCATCGCGTAATCGGAGCGGAGTACGTCGATCGTGCTGGCCCTCGTCATGCGGGCAACGTATCCGAGACAGGTCAGACTGATCGCGATAGCCGGCAAGACGAGATACGGAAAGGCCTCGACAAAGCCGCTGTCGGGGTTGATTGACGAATTGGCGGGCAACAAATCCCAGCTCAATGCCAGCGTGCCGATCAAGATAAGGCCGCTGACAAACTCCGGGAGGCCCACAAACACCATGGTGAGAGCGGAGAGTACACGATCGATTGCACGATCCGCGTTGACGGCGGCCACCACCCCCAGGGCGATCCCCAGAGGCACGTACAGCGAGAAGGCAACAACTGCGAGCATGAAGGAATTGCGCAGCCTTGCCAGCACCAGGGGCCGCACGGCATAGCCGGAAACCATCGAATCCCCCCAATCACCGGTGACAAAGCGGGCCAGCCAGTCCGCATACTGAACCACGGCCGGCCGGTTCAATCCCAGTTCCTCGCGCAGGTTCTCAATGGCGGCAGGCGTGGCGAATTGGCCGAGTATGACGTGGGCGACGTCGCCCGGAAGCAGCTGCGTGGCGATAAAGATCACCATAGAAGCCACCAGTATGGTGAGCAAGATAAGACCCAATCGCCGCAGGATGTAAGCGGTCATGGCTCGGCACTAACCGAAACTGCGTTGGGATCGGCGTTGGAATTCTGCATGGCTAGAAGCTGCTGCAATGGGATATGGCACTGGATAAGATGATCGTCGCCGGCATCCTGCCAAGGTGGCTCGTGGTCTTCGCAGATGCCCCCAACCTTCCGAGGGCAGCGCGTATGGAAGCGGCAGCCCGAAGGTATGTGCATGGCGCTCGGGACAGCGCCGCGCAAACGAATGCGCTCCTGGTGGACATCTGGGTCCGGGATGGGAATGGCCGAGAATAGCGCTTCGGTGTAGGGGTGAAAAGGCGGTGCAAAAACGCTTTCCGCCGATCCCATTTCCACTATCTGCCCAAGATAAATGACTGCAATGCGGTCCGACAGGTGCCGCACGGCGGCCAGGTCATGGGAAATGAAGAGGTAGGTCGTTTCGTTCGATGCCTGGAGTTCAGCGAGCAGATTCATCAGAGAGGCCTGCACTGAAACGTCCAACGAGGAAACCGGTTCGTCGCAGATGATCACGCTGGGACTGGCCGCGAAGGCCCGTGCGATGGCGACGCGTTGCTTCTCGCCGCCGCTCAGCTCGTTCGGGAGGCGCGATGTGTAGTCCTCGGGAAGCCTGACGGCCCGGAACAGCTGCCGGACTTGAAGATCCAGCTCGCTTCGCGGCAGCTTTCCCCGTAGTGTGATTGGGCGCCCCACGCTCGTTCCCACCGGGTGCCATGGATTGAGCGAAGCATCAGGATTCTGGAAAACGATCTGAATCTCTCTCAGTATCTCCGGGGAGCGCTTGGCCCACGTGCTGCCCAGCCGCTTCCCGTCCAGCTTCACCTCGCCGGCGGTCGGTTGCTCCAGGCCTACGACGCACCGCGCGAAGGTTGTCTTCCCGCACCCACTTTCTCCAACAATGCCGACGGTGGAACCAGCTTGCGCGCGCAGTGATATGCCGTCCACGGCCCGAACGATCGCAGACTCTCGCTTCAGGGCTCGAGTCAGCCAACTGGGTCTGGAGCCGAAATGCTTCTTGACGTCCCTCGCCTCCAGCCAGGTCGATCCCGGGGCTCGATTGAGTTCTGGGCGTACCTTATCCTTGATGCCAAAGGCGAGATGGACCTGGTCCATCTCCATCCAGCGGCGGCATGCCGTCAGATGCCCAGGTGCACGCTCTACCAACGGCATCCTTGTGTCCTTGCATGCGTCCTCGACGATCGGGCAGCGTTCGGCAAAAATGCATCCGCGCGGCCATTCCCCGGGTCGCGGAATGAATCCGGGAATCGTGTTCAGGTGGATCCCCCGCTTGACGACATCGATTCGAGGAACACACCCCATTAGCCCCATCGTGTATGGAAAGAGGCTGTGCTTGAACACCTGCTGGATGGACCCTTCCTCGACCAGCTGTCCGGCATACATGACTCCCACGCGATGACATACGTTGGCGATCACTCCCAGATTGTGGGTGATGTAGAGAACGGCGGTCTCGTAGCCTTCCAGAAGGTCCCGGATCAGGTCGAGGATCACGGCCTCCGTGGTCACATCGAGCGAGGTCGTCGGTTCATCCATGATCAGCAGTTGCGGGCTGGTGACGAGCGCGGCCGCAATCAAGATGCGCTGCAGCATCCCGCCGCTCAACTGGTGAGGATAGCGCCTGGCCATAGACCCTGGATCCGGCAGCTGGACCTTGGCGAGCATCTCAAGCGCCTTCTGCCAGGCTTGCCCTCGAGACAAACCGAGATGGATCCGGGCCACTTCGGCGACTTGCTCGCCCACCGTAATGGACGGGTTCACCGCAGCGGAGGGATCCTGGTGGACCATGGCGATCTTTGCTCCCCACACTCGACGCATCTCCGCCGGTGACAGACGCAGGAGGTCTATCCCATTGAGCAGAACGCTGCCGGAGCTGATCCGCCCGTTGCGAGGCAAGTACCGCACGACGGCGCGAGCCAGCGTGGTCTTGCCGGAGCCAGACTCGCCGACCAGGCCATAAACCTCCCCGCGGCCGATCTTCAGGGAGACATCGCGGACGGTCTCCAGCTGCCCGCTCTCGGAGGCGTAGGCCACTCCCAGGCCCCTGATCTCGAGAACGCTAATCCCATCAGACCGAGAAAGGTGCTTGTCCATTACGTCCTGCACTAGCCGGCGTTGACAACTTCCGGCAGAAGCATTCGGCGAAGCCCGTCGCTCATGAAAGCCACACCCACTACCAACAAGGCGATCGCCCCGGCCGGGAATAGAAGGATCCACTGTGCCTGGCTAAACCACGTCCGGGCTTCCCCAACCATGAGACCCCAATCCGGCGATGGAGGCTGCACACCCAAGCCGAGGAAGCCGAGGGAGGCCACAAGGAAAATCGCGTACGAAAAACGCATAGACGATTCGACAGCCAGTGGCGGCAACACGCTTGGAAGTATCTCCCGAAGGAGGACGTAGGTGCTGCGTTCGCCCCGCAACTTGGCCGCCTCCACGAAGCCCCTCGTCCGAACATCGAGAACGACGCTTCGAACGACTCGCGCAACCATGGGGGTGTACAGGACTCCAACAACAAAGACGACATTGACCCGCGAGGGTCCGACCGTCCCAAGGATTACCATCGAAAGTAGCAGAGGTGGGATGGCCAGTAGAACGTCCATCATGCGCATGATGGCTTCATCCAGAAGACCGCCGAAATACCCGGAACTCAACCCCAGGAGAAGTCCGATCAGGATTGCCAGGATCGCTCCGGACCCGGCCACCAGAAACACGTCACGGCTGCCCACCAGGATGCGACTGAAAATATCCCGTCCGAGCGCATCAGTGCCGAACCAGTGTTTTGCCGAAGGGGGCTGCAAGCGTTCCGCCAGGATCTGATCTGAATACTTGAACGGCGCCACGAAGGGACCGATAAACGCCATCACGAGGAAGAAGAACACGACGAGGAATCCGAACACAGTACTCGCCGACTTCCCAAGCCGCATCCACGGTCGGACTACGCGCACTTCTTGTGCCCTCCCAGATAGGCCCGACAATCCACCACAATCCATATCACGAATGCGTGATTGCCGTCCAGCAGGGCCACCCGCCTTCCAACCGCGGTGGGCGCTGATTGGCATGAGGTTCTTGCCAGGTTCCGCCCTCGTCTCCGACCATCGTGAAGGGATCGGAGACGAGGGCATAAGACACAATCGAAGCGGCTATGCCGTTCTACGACAAGTCTATTTCTCGAAGTACACTCGTCGTAGGTCGGTCCCCGTCCCGAAGGCCATCGGCGGCACGACGCCCTTCAACTTGGCGTTCGCGCCGTAGAGGTTGTCAACGAAGAAGGGCAGGATGAGCGGGCCGCGTTCCATGAAGATCTGTTGGATCTTGTGGTAGGCCTCAACCCGCTTGGCGTGGTCCATTTCCATCTTGGCCTGCTTCGCCAACGCATCCAACTCCGCGTCGCAGAAATGGCTCTCGTTCCACACCGCGCCGCACTCGAACGCGAGGTCCAGGTACGGTTGAGGCGAGGATCGAGATCCCCAGTCGGTGATCGCGAAGTCCGCCTCCATCCACAGGTTCTGCGCCCCGTAGTAGATGTCCGTGGGCACAACTTGGATATTGGCTGTTATCCCAGCTTCGGCGAGTTGTTCCTTCCACACAGTGCACATCACCGGAACTGGCGCGCGATCCTGGCATGTGACGTCGATGGTCAGGCCATTGGGATACCCGGCCTGGGTAAGTAAATCCTTCGCCTTGGCAACGTCACGCGCTGGAGGTGGCACGTCAAGATAGAAGTCGCCATAGGTGGGGCCAATGGGCGTGTCGTTCGCGATCGTACCCAGACCCTGGTAGGTAGCGGTCAAGAGCGCATCGCGATCGGTCGCGTACCGTATGGCCTGGCGCACCTGGTTGTCCCCGGCAGGCTTCCGGTCGGAGCGCATGTGGATGAGCCAGATCGTGTTGGATGTCTGGCGGTATACAACTGTGTTGGGATTGTCTTCAACTTCCTTGACATACTCGGGCGGCAAGTAGATGAGCCAGTCGACTTGGCCGCTCAACAGGGCATCCACGCGAGCCGTGTCATCGGAAAGGAAGATGAACTCCATCCCGTCTAGATACGGCAACTGATTCCCTTGCTCGTCCTTCTGCCAGTAGTCGGGATTTCGCTCGAAAACGATTCGGTCTTCGGGGATGTACTCTTTGACGCTGAACGCTCCCGTCCCGTTGAGATCGGTCTTAAGGTCCTTGGCGTCGGCATCAACAACCAGACCGTGCAGGTCGCCAAGGTCATTCAAGAAGTCTGGGTTCGGGCTCGATAGTTTGAAAACCACCGTGTACTTGTCGGGGGCTTCAATGGAAGTCACAATATTGTAGAGAGTCACCGACGGCGATCCGAGCTCAGGGTCGCGGAGACGATCAAACGAGAACTTCACGTCGGCAGAGGTCATCTGCTTGCCGTTGTGGAACAGGATCCCCTGTCGGAGCGTGAACGTCCATTGCAGCCCATCGGCCGTGACCTCCCACTTCTGGGCCAGACTGCGGTTGACGTCGGGCTTGTTATCCTCCCCGATGAACACGAGAAAGTCGTGCCAAGTACGCCCAATCTCGTCATCCGAAATCGAGCCGAGGAAGGCAGGGTCGAGATTCGCCGGCGGCGGAATTGCGTGCCGCAGTATCCCGCCATAGCGGTCAGTGGCCACGGTTGCTGGCGCTGCGGTGGGCTCAATTGCCGCGGATGGCTGCGTCGGCGCCAGCGCTTCGGGCGTCTGTGTGGTAGCTGGAGCGCAGGCGCTCATCACCGCGGTTAGCATGAGTGCGAGCGCGAGAATGGAACCTATTGCTTTGAAGCGCGACATCGTTTCCTCCTCAGAGAATTCCAGCGAAGCGGAACATGGTGCCCAGGTCTGATGGCGTCCCCTTTCACCTCCCTCTCAATTCCAGATGGCTTGGTTCCCCAAGTTCAACGTATGCACCCGGTATGACCTCGGGCGACAACATCTCGTGGTCACAACGCTCTCACCCAGTCCCCCGCAACACTCTTCATACCCTACCGAACAAAAACCGACAGCGAATTCGCTATCGGCTCTGTCGTTCACCTATTGCGGACAACCAACGCGCCGCACAGCCAGCCACTGGACCTGGCTAGACCGTCGAACCCGTGAAATAGGCGGGGGATGCAATTCCATATTGTGGAACACCGCTCCTCATTGTGGCAGAGTCCAGTATACAGCTATTCTGGGAATCCGGCACGATGAGCTGAGGTGCATTTGTCACATATCAAGCGACAAATGTCATTGGATGATTGCTAAGGAATGCGGGAGCATGAGGAACGTCACGCCGGATTGCAGATATGCAAGCCGGATTTCGCCCTTGAGAAGGCACCCTTCTGCACGGAACCAGAAGACGCCGCGGATGTTCCGTAAGGAGCAGGTGTGCTTCACGGGCGGTCGCTGCCAGGTAGCTTAGGCACTTCTGCACAGTCGGCCGACATGGCGAATTCCCCCTCTCCGCTGACTGCCCGAGACGTTGCGCGGCCGTCGCACCGAGATGTTGAGCACTGGGTGGGGCGCTAAAGGACTTATCACTCCGATAGACCACGGGGGGGTCCCCAGCGCGGATTCGCAGGCGCCAATGAGGGCGCGCGTGCCGATCGCGGGATTCCCAAATTCGGCCAACTCGTCAGGACGCCGCCTGGCTGAGAGAGTGCCCTCCCGATCCGTCGCCGTTCCACACATCGACTGGAGATCGTGAAGCGTCAGGGGCGGCTTGCGTGGGACATGCGCGGAGACTACACTCGTGGACGAAGATCGGACGGGAGTCCAATCACCCCCCTAAACGAAATCGTAGCCGACCCATTAACCGTTCGGCCCCCGATGAAGGTGTGATCAAGTCATGATCATAGCGTCCTCTTCTAAAGCGCCTCCCCGAACTAACATCGAGCCCACCTCGGTGCCACGCCACTCGCCCGTGAGCGTCAGACAACGATGGACCGAGGCCGCCCGCCGCACTTGGCTGCCAGAACACGGCGAGCCCGCATAGGAGGCGATCAGCCCGGTTACCGCGAGAGGCACCGCCAGATGGATCAGCAGCAACCCG
>Ga0315274_10011919_pt1 | contig 12431 bp, 13 predicted proteins | sample YL17G02_20_MG_FD_203700 | JGI IMG/M metagenome (GOLD analysis project Ga0315274, IMG submission 203700) | Sediment microbial communities from Yellowstone Lake, YNP, Wyoming, USA - YL17G02_20 | ecosystem: Environmental > Aquatic > Freshwater > Lake > Sediment | place: USA: Wyoming | collected... | reverse complement strand
CTCGGTTCATTCGCGCGCTATGTATGGTATCGTAGACCAGCGGGTGGCGCTAGCCTATGACTATGCGCAAGGTGTCAGTCCTATTAACACAAAAGAAGGAAGAAAGAGCCTTGGCCATGACCAAGGGGTACTGACTTTCTCCCACTATTTTCTTAGCTTCTTCAGTTCTTTGTCCACGCTTTCGAGTCCAAGCTTATTGAGGACCTCAGCCGTCGGGATTCCATTCTCATCCCACCCTATGGCCTTGTAGTACTCCTTCCTTCTCTCAGCCACTACCGCTCTGTCAGTGGTCTTGCCCTTCTGTGGCCCTGATGGCAAAGGCTCATAGTAGCGTGGCGGATTATCATCGTCTTTCCGGGGATCCCAAGTCACGTCTGGTCCTCCAACGAGTTCTGCTGCTCTCTGGATCTGGATGATTCTTGGCCCGAGGGTAGTGTACCAATCTTCTTTGGTGACATCCCAGCCCGTTACTGCACGGTGGAACTCCCAGATTATGTCAGGATCGATTCCGCAGAAAGAGCAGTAGACCGCTGAGTCATGATAGGTGGTTTGCATGTCGCTGTAGGCGTCTAGGGCTCTTGAAGTGTGATCGCCTCCCTGTACTGAGCATGCGTAGCCTATCGGGTTCATGTCTAATCCGCTCCTGGTTCCGTGGGCTCCTGTCTCGATCCCTTTGACGTGGACTGCGTAGGGCATGACGTCGACTCCCTTCATCTTGGTTATCTTCAGGGCTGCCCGGTATGTTCCTTCGGCCAAGATATCGCCGATCCCCTCTCTGGCGACAATCTTCCGAGCGAGTGCCTCGAAGGCTGCCACGTCTCCCCATTCCAGCTCGAAGCCTAGGTCCTCCTTCGTCAAGATTCCTCTCTGGTAGAGTTCGGCTGCGAACGCGAATGTGTTGGCACTGTTTATCCCTGAGAAGCCCAAGTGGTCAACTAGGGACGACAAGTAAATGCATTTGCCGGGGTCGAAGATGCCGAGGTTAGGGCCGAGGAATGCTTGGAGTTCATAGTCTGGGTTGTCAGTTATCGCGCCCTTCAGTGGACCGGTCTTTATCACTGCCAGCTTCAGACAGGCTGTGATGCAGTTGAAGTCGCTCCAGTATCTTTTCACCCAGTATTTGGTGTCAAACCTGTCGCCGCCGAAGGATCTCTCGTCATGCCACTCATCCTGCCAGTTTCTGACAGGTTCCGAGCTGCTCCTAGCTGCCACTTCCCATCCACCATAGCCAGTGCCCCACCGCCTCATACGGTCCCTAGTGGTCAGGATTCCATCCTCCACTCTGTCCCTCAAGAGATTCACAGTATTCGGGCTCATCACATCCGGCATCGGCTTCGTGCCTTTGGAAACGATTGCCTTGAGGTTCTTGCTGCCCATAACAGCGCCATAGCCTCCGTACCCAGCGGCGTGGGCAATCTTCTGCATTACTGCGGCGTTTCGAACCATGCTCTCGCCGGCTGGGCCGCAGTAGATGGATCCCGGTTCGGTGTTGCTCTCGTTTGGGTTCCTGCGCTGCAGTTCCTCTCTTACCTCTTTCGTGAGGATCTTGGTCATCTCAAAGGCTTCCTTGCCCCAGATCTTGCTCGCGTCCCTGATCTCACACCTGCCGTCCGTGATGAGAATGTATACTGGACTGCTGGCTTTTCCTGTGACGATTACTCCGTCATAGCCGGCGCACTTCAGTTCCACTGGGAACTCGCCGCTACACGTTGAGCCCAAGATACCATTGCTTAGTGGAGATTTGCCTGAGACACAGACCCTGGCGCCCGGGTATATGCCTGTCATCGGACCAGTGAAGGCGGTGAAGATGTTCTCGGGTCCCAAGGGGTCAACGGTCTTCCACTCAGCTCCAAGTCTGTCCCAGAGTATCTTGGCCGCCAATCCTCTGCCCCCGACATAGCCTCGGAGGATTTCATCCCCGAAGATCTGTTCACCAATCTTGTCTGTCGACAGGTTGACATCTAGGAACTTTCCGGCGTAGCCTCTCGGCATCTATATCAGCTCCTCAGCTATGTCTCCGTAGAGATTGTAAGCCACATCTTTGGTGATTTCCTCTGGTTTCCTTGCGAAGAGTTTGTGCGATGGTCCTCCAAAGCCGACTTGAGGCTCTTTGACCAGCGACAAGGCGTCGAAGTTGGCTTTTTGACATGTTTTCACGCATTCGGGGTCTCCGTCACATAGGTCGCAGATGACCGCCTTTTTTGACTCGGGATGCATGAATGGAACCTGTCCCGGACATGCGTCGACGCATTTTCCACAGCTGATGCATTTCTCCTTGTCAACGAGCACCGCGCTTGTCTTGTCGCTGATGGACAGTGCATCTACAGGGCAGGATTTGACGCATGGGTAGTCGTCGCATTGGGCACAGAGGTGAGGTATCTCCACACCTGGGACCAACATGAATACTCTGATCCTTGAGGCAGCGGGCCATACTTTTCCCTCATGGTGAAGGGAACAAGATATCATACAGCGTCTGCAGCCACTGCATCGCAGATAGTCTCTCGGAATCCAGGGTAGGTCTTTCGGCGCGCTCATAATAAAACACCTTGCTAACATATGATCTGGATCCGTCTTAAAAGATTGAGGATTGATACAATCATTATGTTTTAATAAACATAACGTAATTGTGTAACAACGACGGATGTTCTGGGAGACAATAACAGAATAGGCTTAGCGCATGCTTACGCTTCCCTTTCAGAGAGCAGATAGTGGTTGATTTCTGATATACCGCCTTTTCATCCATCAACACCCTGACCTTTCAAGCAAGCCTCACAGTTGTATAGCATTCTAACCAAATATGAGTGCTCTACTCAGTTAGAGAAAATGAGCATAGAATCATAGCTCGGGGAGCAATGTCACTGGAGTGGGCTGCGCGCGCCAAATAGCCCATCTCAGTGTGGGTCGGGGTAACCCTCGGAGGCGCTGATGAGAAGCTCCAAACAGGATCTTAGTCAATTTTTCTGGGTGTAAGTCGGTACACATTGACGGCTGTGTCATGAAACAGGGCGGCTCGGTCCCTTGATGAGAGATCTTTGGAGAGGCGTTTGAAAGCGTTCCAGATCGTGGTGTATGAATACGATAGCTTGTCAACCGGGAAATTGCTCTCAAACATACATCTATCCGCCCCGAAGTGGTCTATGCACCAACTATAGTAAGGCGCCATTGCTTTAGCCAACTCAGCAGAGTTCGGCGGTGTCGGCCAATCATGCCAGCCAAAGCCAGCTGCTGGTACTCCGAGTCCACCCAGTTTCACAACCACGTTGGGACATAGCGATAGTGCCGCAATCCCTTGTTTCCACTCCCGGAACACCTCCTCGCGCTGCCCGGCATAGGGGCCAATTCCAAGGGGCCCCCCAGCATGGTTCAAGATTATGGGTGTATCTGGGAAAGCCTCTGCCAGATCCACTAGTTCCATCAATTGTTTATGATACATCCAAGCATCAAAACTCAAGTCATATTTGTGTAAGCATGCAAACCCTTCTCGAAACTTCGGGTCCGACAGCAGCTTGGGCGTCCTCCCTAGAAGAAAAACACGGGAACGAACATCCTCACTCGCGTCCCAAGTTGAAGCATAGCGGATCCCGCGGAACCGGTTACGGCTAGCCGCTATATGTGCCTCCAAGACAGGTGCCACTGCACTGCCTAAGGTCAAATCTGCGAAGCCTATGATTCCCGCAGCGACAGCAGTGTTCCCGTATTGCCCGCTTGCGCTCTGGGTGGCGATACCCTGCACGAACTCCGTCTCGCCGACTGGGCGGAGTTCCTGTGGGCCCTCCTTTCTGTACATGGAACGGCACTCCATGAAGACTGTTTGCTCGATCCTGTGCCCTCCTCCTGTGTCTCCTAGCAACTCTCCAAGTAGGTAATGACGCATGTGCCTTGCAAAGGGTGGAACGTTGCTTTCGGGAAGATCGTCGGGGTAATACCACAGATGATGGTGAGGATCACAGATTGGCTGATCAGGATCAATGGGATCTTCCCCTGAGAGTCTAAGCCATTCTTCACGCCGTGTTGACATGTCATTCCTCCTGAGTCGCTGTGAGGCTAGTCCAGTGAATCCTCCTTAAGATTCGATTAACCCTGGACGTCTAGTGTGTTCTATGTTTTCTTAACGGCGCTCGCCTTCTTATCTTCCTCCTCAATTGCCTCCACAGCCGCTAGGTATGTCCTGAATGTTGGAGCGCCACCCGGTATTATCGTTGTCTCGGCAGCCTCAAGGACTTCCTGTTTTGTCGCTCCGAGTCTGTGAGCCCTCAGTCCGTGCGATATGACTCCCTCTCTAGACCCCCTGAAGGCGAGGATCGCCATACAGATGAGTTCCCTATACTTCGTCGGGAGTTCCTTCCCAGGCAACAGACCCTTCTCGTAGACGTTTTGATAAGCCTCAAACATTTCTGGATCTGTTTTGATGAGGTAGTCCCATTCATTGAACCTGCCTTCTCTTGTTTTCCGTGCTCTATCTGTCAGATTTTGCGTTCTTTTCTGCATCTCTTTTTCCGCGCTCATGTTTCCATCCCGCTTCATTCGTATCTCATCTTATCAAAGGCCTACAACTATGTAAGGACGGAAGCTCTCGGGTCCTGATCCTATCGCTAGATAAACGGAAGTTCCCACAAAGGAAGTGGGAGGAATTGACGCCGATTGGGACTAGCGCGCGCAAAGTAATAAAGAAACAAGGATTAGTTCATGGGGGATATGTGAATGGGCTTCCTGAAAAAGCTGAAAGAAAAGGTCGGCATAACCGAAGATGCCGCCAAGACGGGGTTGGAAGTCGGAAAGGACATTGAGTCAAATACTGTTGACGTCAGCACGAGTGAAAAAAGTACAATTGATGAAGTTAAATCAGAACAGAGTTTGATATCTAAGATACAGGATGTTCTTCTCTTCGGAAAGGGTACAAGAGAAGACTTGAAAGAATTTGATATGCAGCTAAGGGAAGACTATTATAAAGAAATATCGGGTCTCAGACAAAAGTTGGAAGAAGTCTATCTGGAACTTCTTGACTATAAACAGCCCCCACTCAATCGAAAATTCAAGACTATAATTCAAACCCTTGACAGGATCAAAGCACAGGTTAACAGAGCCACTTATGGTTATGCACCACTATTCAATAGAACAGGACAGATAGGATCAAATGAGCTTGCAAGAGTCTTCAATTATGACAAAGAGTTCGGAGAATACTTGACCCGACTCAGACAATCAGAAGACAATGTGGCAAAAAGTGTGGGAGAAAAGGATTGGAAAGCCGTATCGGATGGGGTTGACAACATGAAAGCAGTACTCATTGATACGGAGAGAAGATGGAAGGAACGAGAAAAATTCTTCAGATCAAAAGAAGTGTAAGGGTGAATATGAATGCCGTTAGTTGAATCTGTATCATGGCAAAATGCCACACCTGACCAAATAGCAGCGCGCGCGCTCTACCGCCCGATAGTTCTGATCTCAGCTCCACACGTAGGACAGAAGTCAGCATAATCCTGAACCAGTGCCCCGCATTTCGGACAGCGTTGGATCGGCTGGGAGAGAGATGGCGGCACAGTCTTCCTCACCGCCTCCTGAAGCAGTTTCTGCACCTCATACGGCTCCTTGAGTGACCCGAGACTCGGCCTCATGGACATCCCGCTTCCCACATGGACATAACTGGCTGTTGTGGCATATACCGTCCCTGTTCCGAACATCCTGTCTATGAAACCAATGTTCACGTAGACTTCTTGGATCTTATCCAAGTCGACGAACCGTGTGTCCAAGCCTATGGCTCCGGTCTGCGTTATTATCCTCTGGTCAGTGATCAGGTACTCTGTGTTGCCATAGCTGATGAGTTGTCTAATTGATGCGCCGAAGCTTGACAAGAATCCGACGAAGAAGAACGGGATTCCAAAGAACCAGAATGGGCCTGGCGCCTGCGAGGCCATAGTCATCCAAAAGACGGAAAAACCCATGAAGAGCAATCCGAATGGAATGCTAACCAGGCTGGGGACTATGAAGGGTAACTTCTCAGGTTTTCCGCCCCACAACACCTTCTCACCAGCTCGAAGGTGTCTCTTCAGACTAGACAATCCGACTTTTCCTTCCTCGGCAAGAAGTTCCGATGCTCCAGACAAACCGTGTTCCCCATTGCTATTGGTTCCCTCTTACATTATAAAGACAGCCCAATTTCTATATTTAGATCTAAATGCAGTATATAGTATGAGCAGTATCTTGAAGGGTACAGTCACATAGACCCTCAATCGCGAAGGCCCAGCCGAGAAGCGCGCGACTGACGAGTCGTTGAATATGTCCTTCGTCGAGATTCTTGGACAAGGGGAACATGGGCACACTCTCGATCGAAGTCTATTTGTTGGGCCAGATCGTAGCGGAGCGCGCGCGCTAAGGGGCCAAAACACAATTCGTCACATATCGGCGACTACTTGCCTGGAGGTTGACCCCCTCGGTGCCCGGGTTTGCTCTCGGTCGTACCCCCGTTCCACTTCCAGGTGTGGCGCGCTATGGCTTCTAGGCTTTACCTTCTTTGAGGGTCAGCCGCCCACTGGTGGTGATGTGGCTAATCTTAGGCCAGGCCAGACCAGTATCTTGTGTGCGTATTCCGTTGTGGCTTGGTTATCACTTCGAGTACAGCTGATCGCCCAGAATCTACAGAGCTGATGGCCCGCTTGATGGCTGGAATGATCTCGTCTGGCTTCTCGACCCTTTCACTATATCCTCCCATGGCCTCACCGAGTTTACTCCAGTCCCCGGATAAGCCCAGTCCACCACTGAGGCTGGAGTTGTTGATTACGAGGCTCAGTATCGGTATCTTCTCCCTTACCGTAGTCTCGAAGTCCGTAGCGGTGTAGGCGAAGCCTCCGTCGCCAGCCGCCTGTATGCACAGACAATCAGGCCTTGCGAGTTTAGCGCCGATCGCTAGTCCCATCGAAGAACCGAGTCCGCTCTGGCCTCCCCAGCCGACGTAGCCTCTCGGTGTTAACGACTCCCATAACGGGCATAGCTGGTCTCGCACGTTCCCAGCGTCGTGTGTGATGATTGTCTTCTTCACGTCCACCGTATGCATGAGTTCCCAGTAGACCCTGAGGGGATTAATTGGGACGTCATTCGATGTCATCAGTGGCATCCACTCGTCTATGAACTCTTTCTTGACCTTCACAATCTCTTCCACTACTGCTTTGTTCTCCTTGCCTGCGTCGTTGGTCTGTTTCTTGACCTCGTCGATCGCCTGCCTCAGAACCAGCTTCGCGTCACCGAGTAAAGCGTGGTTGGTGACGTGATCCTTGTTCATGTAGTACTCGGTTGCGTCTACTTGGACGATGACTCTGCCGGATACATCGGCCCCGGCACCTCTTTGTAGGCTGGCTCCGATGCAGAATACCAAGTCGGACTTTTTCAGGAAATGTGCAGCTGCCTTCGTCCCAGTTCGGCCTCCATGACCGACGGATAACGGGTGATTCTCTGGAAAGACGCTCTTGCTCTTCATCGTGGTCATCACTGGCGCCTGGAGGAGCTCTGCAAACTCTCGGAGCTCGTCCCACGCCTCCGCATACAATGTGCCCTCACCTGCATAGATGATTGGGCTGTTGGCATTAAGGAGTGCCCTGACCGCTACCTCGACACTACGTGGATTGCCCTGTGACTTGATCGCAGCTACAGGAGTGTAACTGTACTTGTCATCAGGAAACTCCTCGATGGGCACATCGTGAGGTGTCACGAGGACTACGGGGGAGGGCTTCCCACTCCTCAGGTATGTGAAGGCTCGCATCATGAGTTCTGGAACTCGATAGGCATAGTTGATTGTCTCAGTCCATTTCGTTATCGGCTTGAAAACATGCATCGGGTCATAGTCCTGAATCACTCCCATGCCAGTCCTATCCCGAACAACGGATGATGCAAGGACTAACAGTGGGACATTGTCCGACCAAGCTTGGGATATGCCAGAGTAGGCAACTCCGACCGTTTGCCCGCCTCCAACTACGGCTACACCGTTTGGTCTACCGTTCGTCACTCGGGTGAAGCCATCTGCAATGTTGACTCCAACTCTCTCAGATCTTGTATGTATTGGCCTAATTCCTGCTTCTCGGCAAGCATCAATTATGTGAGTAGCTCCACCACCATCATAGTAACCAGTCACCCATTTCACGCCTTCAGCCTTCAATATGTTCGTTATCGCCGTTGTGCCTTTCATCCAAAATTCCCCGATTACATTCACTCTATAACTCATAGAATAGTGATACTCGCTAATCAACCTGTTTGTAGAGTTGGCCGATCTACTGGTTATCCGCGCGCTAGGTCGTATGGGAGCATGCTCCCAAGGGCGAGTTCGTGACCGACGTCAAGAATCATGTCCTATGGCGCGATGACACGTGCACCTAGACGAGGGAGAAGTCCTCGTTTATGCTCAGCAACTTGCGTCTACGGAAAGCTCTGATGTGCGCGCGCGCATGTGGGTGGAGGAAGCTCTCCTCCGAGTCCTAGTAGCTGTTCCAGACGACTATGTCTTCGAACTTCCTCTTCGGGACATTCAGGGTGCCCTGTTCGTCGAACCAGTACTTGGTATCATTTTCCTTCATCTCAACGGACTTCGACTTCTCCAAAGGATAACCCAGTGCCACAACGAGAGGGATCTGAAGAGCCTCAGGAATGTTGAGGAGCTTTCTCAGCTTCTCCCTGTTGACTGATCCCAGCATGCAGGATGCGACTCCGTTCTCGTAAGCGACCATGGATATGCTCATGGCGGCTATGCCGACATCGTGGCCTGGCTGTTCCCTGATCTTTGAATCCAATAATATGACAACATATGCGGCTGGCACTTCGTTAGGGGCATGTTTGTAGCCGGGGATACTCCTCGCCCAAGCCAATGTGTCGAAGACTCCTGGAAGTAGTTTCTCGTCGTCGACGATTATGTACTTCAAAGGCTGAGAGTTGCCTCCGGATGGAGACATTCCGGCAGCCTCGACGCATTTCCTAAGTACTTCTTGGGGGACTGGCTGTTGCTTGAATTTTCGTATTGTCCTCCTGTTGACGATGCTGTCATAGATCATCCAATATCACTTCCTACTCGTTCTAGCATTGACTAGTTATAAGTAGTATTGGCGATTCCGGTGGTGGTCTGAGGCTCCCAACAAGAAGATGTGTGCAGTACACGTTGGATGGTCCGGACAAGCGCGCGCTAGGTTTATCTAGGATAGATAAAAGTGAAAACCGGCGGATAGATTGAAACTCGCTTTTGGTGTGCATTTATCAACGCACGGATTATACGACTATGGGGCCTTCCTGAAGACGGCCGTGCTAGCTGACAGTCTGGGCTACGACTACATTACTATTGGCGATCACATCTTTGTGGTTCCAGAGCGTGCAGGCGGCAATCCAGATAGACCATACAAACTGGATTCATACACTACCCTGACCGCCTTGGCTACGCAGACAACCAGGGCCAAGCTCGGAACCCGTGTCTCTCCCCTGCCATTCTATAATCCCACGAGACTCGCTAAGATGTTGACGACCGTGGACATAATATCAGGAGGAAGAGTCATACTCGGAGCCGGAGCTGGAGCTGGTGACGGGCGCTCGCCTGAGAACAATGAGTTTTTCAGATCAGGAATCGGGTGGTTTACTCCTGAAGAACGCATAGGGAGAATGCGTGAGTCGATTGATGTAATGCTGAGACTCTGGTCGGAGGACAGAACCAGCTTCAAAGGGAAATATTACAGTATCCCCGACATGCCTTTCTGGCCCAAGCCTGTCCAGAAACCACATCCGCCGATCTGGTTTGGAGGGAGTGGAGACAGATTACTGAGTACCTGCGCGAAGTATGGGGTGGGAATATTCCCATTCCCTAACGCGTCACTAGATGCACTGAGAGACCTGAATGACCGCTTGAAGAAAGCGGAGGAGAAGCAAGGCAGAAGAAGCCACGCAATGCTTACTCCATCACTTGTCTATCCTGATGGGATAGGGACAGCCTCATCCCAATGGCCTGAGAAGGTAGAAGAACTCGCTAATGTCGGAGCCAGCGTGGTCATGATAGATTTATCGCATCGAGCCGTTCCGCCAGCCGAGGCACAAGAGTTCCTCAAAAACTTTGCACAAGTTTTCCCCAAATTTAAGGAATGACGCATAGCGTAGGACAGCGCGCGGGACACTAGTCTCCAATTCTTTTCTTGATGTCACTCGCGAATGCCTTCGCGTCTTTCAGGTCATCTTCAGTGGGATAGCCTCGATTGGCAAAAAAGAACTGGCCGAGACAGTTGAAGCTGGAGATGACTTGGTAACCTTTCGTTTCCAGGGCCTCTTGTATGACGTGGACGCACTTGGGATCATGGCCTCCAGCCGTTGCGAAAACAGCTGCTGTACAACCATTACTCGGCTGCAGGTCATTCAAGAACCTTAGTAGTCTGTCATCTGTATTACCACCATAGTTGCCGCTACCAACTAGGAGCAGGTCCACCCCTGAGGTGTCAGGTCTCTCCTTCTCTACGTCAACTAACCTGTATCCAAGCTCTCGGCCAATGGCTTCAGCCACTTTTCTCGTCTTTCCGCCTCATGAGAAGTAAACGACCAAGAATTTCATGATCTCATTCTTGTAGATTTATTCTAGAATTATAATGTTTAGCGTTAGTGCGCTCTAACCCGGGGCACCGGGGGGTGCGGACCTCCAGGTATGGTCCCGCCGATAATCGTCTGGTTATGCCTTGAGCCTGTCCCTCCGTCACATCCACGCTAGGATATGGACTCACAAATTAGTAGGCTGTTTTCAGGCTCTCTGCAAATGCCTCTGCCTTATGGATGTCTTCTTCGTCAGGTCTGCCCTTGTTTACGCCGCCTAGGTGTTTCACAAATCCGTAGCCGTCAAATCCTTTGCAGGAAAAGCTACCCACGACCTTAAAACCTCTGGCCACAAGGAGTCTCGAGAAGGGTTCATTGTACTTGGTATTCCCCCATCCGCTCGTCGAGAAGATGAAGGCCTTCTTGCCCTCAACGTCTGACAGCTGGGCAACAAGAGTGTGCAGGCTCCTGTGATGCTTCTGGAAATAGATGCCGGACCCAAAACCCATCAGGCTGCATTCTCTAACCATTTCCTCACTGATTTCACTAGGCTTCAGAAGCTTGGCTTCAAGGACTCGGGCTATGACCTTCGCGATTTTCGCAGTGTTTCCCTGGGCAATAGAATTGTAGACGACCAGAGCCTTCATCAAGATCAATTAGCCAAGTCTTCACATTAAAGGTAGCATCTGAGACAAAGGTGTATACGCTCTGACACAAAGGATGAGGAGGAACTTGATCGATTCAGACTGCAGGCGGGCATCTTTGAACCCGTCACTATTCGTCACCTTAGCGCGCACTGTAACCATTGGCACATTCGCGAATAGTAAGTGATAAAGGCGGAGTCGTCCCGTTTTCGTCTGAGTGACTCTTGTGGCCAGAAACCGAGTAATAATGGAGGTGGTGGAGATAAAGGGTCGATGCCCGGTCTACAAGGTCGGCGATAGGATAGTGGTCGACCCTGTGCCCGGAGAGGATGCTTCAGTCATAAACCTCAAAGAAACCGACAACATCTGCACCCGGGTTCTGGGGACTGCCCTGCTCTCCTATACTCTCTGGTTCGAGTACGCTTCACCAAGCAAAGGCGATGGAGATAAGGTTCCGTGGCAGCGAGCACTGGGACCAGACTATTCCAAGTGCCCCATGGTCGGGCCGCCCTACTCAAAGTGCGGCTACGTGACCTTTCGTGCAAGCGGCGTACCCTCGGAGGGGAGTGGTGAATAGAGATATGGTGAACTGCAAGGTAGTGTTAGAGTGCGAGAGCATCAAAGGCTTCTGCCCCTTCTACAAGAAGGGGAGCAGAGTGACCTTCGTTGAGCCCGGGATCGTCATGGAGGAAACCGATGCTGTCTGCTTCGCTGCCGTGTTGACCTTCGCCCCATTCTACAGGCCCCTGATCCGCGGAATAAAGCCGGAAGACCTTGGACTTACTGAAGGATACGTGACCTGCCACGCCCCGCCCCTGGTAAGGCCCGAGACCCATGGGACAGCATTTTTCAGGATAAGGCAAACGCCTATCGAAGAAACGATTGAGGATAAATGGCTGAAAGGTCTCGAAGCGGATGGAGTACGGGGGGACAAAGAGACCATAAAGAGGGAGTACTGGCCCAGGGACCCAGATAAGCCCTAGTTATCACCCTTTTAGCGCGCGCTGACTGGCCTCAACGGGAAGTACTCAGCGCACGTTCAATAGGCGTGGTCACGATAGTTTCGTATAGACCTAACAGAACTGAATCCGCGGTAACGTTCATTCCTTCCATCGAATAGAATCATGCCGTAGTTGCTAGAATCATGCCGTCCCTCCACCAAGATAGATGAGATATAGGCCTACTATGGAGGCAGCTTTGGAGCCCTCTAGTATTCCCAAACCTAGGATAGTCATGGCACCGAAAGTCATCTCG
>Ga0315274_10011916_pt1 | contig 12433 bp, 12 predicted proteins | sample YL17G02_20_MG_FD_203700 | JGI IMG/M metagenome (GOLD analysis project Ga0315274, IMG submission 203700) | Sediment microbial communities from Yellowstone Lake, YNP, Wyoming, USA - YL17G02_20 | ecosystem: Environmental > Aquatic > Freshwater > Lake > Sediment | place: USA: Wyoming | collected... | reverse complement strand
CCCTCCCCCTCCTCCTCCCCGCCCATCTTCGCCAAGAGCCTCCTCGCCGCGGCGTCCAGGAGCTCCCGTGCCACCGACACCACCGGGAACGCGACCTGCGCGACCGCGTACCGGATCCCGAACGGGCCGTAGGCCACGACGCGCTCCTGCGAGCTCTCGACGACGGTGACCAGGAGCGGGCACTCGCGCGCGTCGCCGGAGCGCATCCCGGTGCCGAGCGGGACGTTGGCCAGCAGCGGGACCTCCCAGCCCCCCGAGTCCCCCGCACGGGGCGAGGCCACCAGCGTGAACTCGAGGCGGGCGGTGTCTCCCGGAGGGGTGAAGAACTCCTCGCGGGGCGCGAAGCGGTAGAAGTCCGGGGAGGAGAGGTGCGCAGGGAGCGTCGAGGAGGAGGAGGAGCGGGCGTCTGCACCCGCGGCGGCGGCGGCGGGAGGGCGGCTGGGGGGGAAGGCGGCGCGCGTGGACGCGTGCGGCTGCTGCTGCTGCTGCTGCCGCTGCTGCTGCGCGCCCCGCCGCATGGCCTCGTTGGCGGCGGCGGCTGCGGCGAGGGCCGCGGCGTCGGCGTCCAGGCTGATGGTGCCGTTGCCGTTGCCGTTGCTGCGCCTCGAAGCGGGAGCAGCAGCAGCTGCGGCGGCAGCGGGAGGAGCTCGGGGGGGGAAGGCCCCCGAGAGCGCGGACCTGCTCCGCGGCGGCAGGTCGCCAAGCGACGCCAGCGGCGCCAGCTCGAGCTCGAAGAGCCTGGTCTTGCGGGACCCGGCGGAGGAGGAGGAGGAGGGGAACCAGCGCACGTAGAGGAGGAGGTCGAGGTCCCCGGAGAAGTGGGCGGCGCTGTCGCGGGTGTCGGCCGCGCGGGCGGCGGCGGCGGCGGCGGCCGAGCGGGGGCGCAGCGGCGGCGCCAGGAAGTTTGCGAGAGCTTCTCCTTCCTCCTCCTCTCCTTCTTCTCCTTCTACTTCTCCTTCTTCTTCGTCGTCGTCGTCGTCCTCGTCCTCGTCTGCGCCTCCCTGGGCGTAGAGCTGCGCCGGGGAGAGCATGCGCCTGCTCCTCTCGGCCACGCTTTCGAGGCGGGCGCGGAGCTCGAGGGCGCGGAATTCGAAGCGGCGACCGTCGTCATCGGTGTCGTTGTTGTCGTTGTTGTTGTTGTTGTTGGAGCGCGGAGGCGCCGGCCGAGGCTGCGGCGGAGGCGAAAGAGGAGCCGAGACCTCGGCCGAAGTCGCCGCCGTCGCCGTCGCCATCGCCGTTCCGTCCCCGGCAGCTCCGTCGTCGCCTTCTCCGTTCGCTCCTCGCGCGCCGCGGGGCTGCAGCGGGGAAGGGAGGGAGTCGGCGACGGTTGCGCGGCGGGGGCGGGCAGGGACGGCGGCAGCGCGGCCCGCGAGCAGCGAGCGGGGAGGGGCGCGAGCTGACGCCGCCGCAGCCGCCGCCGCCGCCGCTGCGGTGGGGGCTACGTGCCTCCTCGTGCGGCGCCAATCCACGGCCGTCGCCGTTGTCGCTCCTGAAGCGGCGGTGGTGGCGGCGGCGGGCTGAGGGTTGGGTTTTGGTAAGAGAAAAAGAGAGAGCGAAAAAGAGAGAGTCGAAGCAGGTGAGCGAAGAGAGGACGTCCGTTCGGCGCCGGCGGAAAAGAGCATCGTCGAGAGCGCCGCGTCGATGGTGTTGTTTCCTTCCCAGGACAAGCCTCCTCTTCGCTCTCTCGAAGACGACGCACCTGGTCTTCCTGCTGTTGCTGCTGCTGCTGCGCCTGGTGCCTCTCATCGACATCGCCCTCATGCGGGGGCGCGCCGCGCTTCCTCCTCGGGTTCGGGCGAGGCGGCATCGAGTGGTGTCAAAGAAGAAAAAGAAAAAGAAAAGTGAGCAGCGAGCGAAAGAAACTTTTGACACAGCATTGATCGAACTCCAGGCCAAAAGAAAGAAGCAAAAATCTCTTCTCCTTCTTTCCCCGCTCTTTACTCTCTCGTCGGCCTCTCTCTCGCTTTTACGGAGAGAGAGCGCGCCGTTCCCCTCCTCCTTCTTTGAAGCACCGAAGAAACCAGGAGAGCTAGAGAAGAAGAAACAAAGGATGGCCACAAAGGTTGCCGTTCCGGCGCCCCCCTCGACGTCGTCTGCCAGCAAGGCCCCGATAGGCGGCGCCGGTTTGAAGGCCTACTACGAGGGCAAAATCGAGGAGCTCGAGCTCGCGGCGCGGGACAAGGCCGCCACGCTGCGCCGGCTGGAGGCCCAGCGCAACGAGCTCAACTCCAAAGGTGAAGAAGAGGACGAAGAGCAAGAGAGAGGGAGAGGGGATCGATGGCGACGAAGTGATGGGTTTCTCTAAGCTCTCTTTGCCGCTCCTTGCTCTTCCCTTGCCTCTCGCTCTCGTTCTCTCGCTGAGACGTGGGCTTCGAAGTGCCCTTGATCGCTCGTCAGAGCGCACGCCGCAGAAACGCAACAGAGGGCGAGCAAGGAACAAGGAGTTGATGCAGGGCGCACCTCGCTCTCATTTTCAATCGCGTTTTCTCCCTCCCTCTCTCTCACCTCTTCTTTCTCCCTCCTTGCAAACCAACCAACACGAAACAGTCCGCCTCCTCCGCGAGGAGCTCCAGCTCCTGCAGGAGCCAGGCTCCTACGTCGGCGAGGTCATCAAGGTAAGGGGGAATGGCTTGAGTGGAGAACGAGAGAGAGAGAGATGGAAAGAGAAAAGCAGCGTAATCCATTCGATCTTTTTCTCTCAGCTTCTTCGACCTGAACCTCAACCTCGACCTCGACCCTGCGTCTCGCTCCTTTTTCGCCTCCTGCGCCAAAAAACAAACAAAATCAGGTCATGGGCAAGAACAAGGTCCTCGTGAAAGTCCACCCCGAGGGGAAGTACGTCGTCGACATCGACAAGGGCGTCGACAGGGCGCTGATCACCGCGGGTATGCGCGTCGCGCTCCGCAACGACTCGTACGCTTTGCATTTGTTGCTTCCGACGAAGGTGGACCCGCTTGTCAGCCTGATGAAGGTCGAGAAGGTGCCGGACTCGACGTACGACATGGTCGGCGGGCTCGACAGGCAGATCAAGGTACTCCTCCGAGTTTTTTTGTTTTTGTTTGGAGTCGGAGAGCGAAGGAGAGGGAGAAGAACAAGAAACAGAAGGGGAAAAAAAACTCTCTCTTCAACGCCGATTCCTTTCTCCTCCTCCCCCCCCGCCCTCTCTTCCTCTCTCTCTCTCTCCCTCTCTCTCCCTCTTCCACGACAGGAGATCAAGGAGGTCATCGAGCTCCCCATCAAGCACCCGGAGCTCTTCGACGCCCTCGGCGTCGCGCAGCCGAAGGGGGTCCTCCTCTACGGCCCGCCCGGAACGGGCAAGACGCTGCTGGCCCGCGCGGTCGCGCACCACACCGACTGCACCTTCATCCGCGTCTCCGGCTCGGAGCTGGTCCAGAAGTACATCGGCGAGGGGTCCCGCATGGTCCGGGAGCTGTTCGTGATGGCGAGGGAGCACGCGCCGTCGATCATCTTCATGGACGAGGTTGGTCAATGGAGAGAACGGGAAAACAAGTTCTTTTGATATATATTTGGGGGGGGGGGCGTTTCTTTCGGCGTTTCTTTTTTCGCCCGCTCTCACAAGGCTTCGAGAACAAAAAACTCAACTGCCTCCCTCAACCAAAACAGGTCGACTCCATCGGCTCGGCCCGCGGCGGCTCCGGCGGCGGCGGCGGAGACTCCGAGGTCCAGCGCACAATGCTCGAGCTGCTCAACCAGCTCGACGGCTTCGAGTCGACGAACAAGATCAAGGTTGGAGTTTTTTCTCGTCTTCATTTTCTTTTCGTTCTTCTTCCACCCCGTTTTTCTTCGACCTCTGCTGTTCCTCTCGCTCTCTCTCTCTCTCTCCGTCTCTCTTTCTCTCTCTCTCCATCTCTCTCTCTCTCGATACTCATCAAAACTCGAAAAATCTCGAAACAAAAATAAAGGTCCTCATGGCGACCAACCGCATCGACATCCTCGACGCCGCTTTACTGAGGCCGGGCCGTATCGACCGCAAGATCGAGTTCCCAAACCCTTCCGAGTCTTCGAGGGTCGACATCCTGCGGATCCACTCGCGGAAGATGAACCTGGTGCGGGGCATCGACCTGCAGAAGGTGGCCGACAAGATGGGCGGGGCGAGCGGTAAAGGATTTTTTTTTTTGGGGTGGGGGGGATTCTTCTCCGGGTGCGACGGTTGATCGAGGTTTTGGAGACGGGAAAAAAAACCCTCACCCTCTTTCTCTCCCTCTCTCTCGACTTTCGTTTCCTTCTTCTTCAAACTCCCTTTCTTCTACAGGCGCGGAGCTCAAAGCGGCCTGCACGGAAGCGGGTGCGAAATTTCTCTTCTTTCTTTTCGGTTTTTTTTCCCTCTCCAAAAGAGGTCGAGAGAGGTCGAGAAGAAAAATTCACTTTCCTTCACCCGTAAAAAAAAACAATTTTTAACAGGCATGTTCGCCCTGAGGGAGCGCCGCGTCCACGTCACGCAGGAGGACTTTGAGATGGCCGTGCCCAAGGTGATGCGCAAGGACGGGGACAAGAGCATGTCGCTGCGGAAGCTGTGGAAGTAGAAAAGAGAAGGAGGAAAAGAGGAAAGAAGTGGGGAAGAATGAACACGAACGAGAGAAAACAAAAGCAAGCGCGGCGGCGGCTTCAACCTCTCTCTCTCTCTCTCTCTCTCTCTCTCTCTCTCTCTCTCTCTCTCTCTCTTCGAGCTTTGTTTCTCTCTCGGTGTTCTGTGGTTTTGTTTTTTCATGGGTCACTTGTCTTTGTTATTTAATCGAATGCTCTCCTCCGCATGGGCTAGAAAGCCCTGTTTAAATGGAATCGGGGGCAGAGGAGGTGGTCGGGGTTGGAAAAAAAAACGAAAAAGGGTGCGAGGGAAAATGACTCGTCACTTTTTTTCGCCCGGCTTGAAAACGAGCGAAAAAAGAACACACCAATCAATACCTTTTCTCCCTTCGATGATGCTCCGCTGCGCCCCTCCTACGGCGTTGACGAGGCAAGTCGCCCGCCCGGCATCGACGCGGATCGCGGCTGCCGCTGGGCGCGTCGCCGGAGCGCCCTGCGTGTCGGCGAAGCATGGCATCGTCGTCGTCGTCGCTCCCCGTAGTCGTCTTCATCGTCTTCATCGTCTTCGTTGCACTCCTCGCGGCGGCGCTGTCCGCGCCAGGGCCGCGGTCGACCTCCAGTCCTCCACGCCTCCGCTCTCCCTGCTCGCCGGGGTCACTCGACACTGCCTCGAGGTCGACTACGGGGGCCGCAAGGTGAGTCGACGCACCGCGAAGGAGGAAACTGAAGGCGGACACTGAACTTTTCGGAATTGGTTTTTTTTTTTCCACACGCTTCCCGGCGGCTCGCGTCGCTTGGGCTCACCCCCAGCTCCTCTCGACCTCTGGTCCCTCCTGTCCCCTCCTTCCTCTTCCGCCCCTCCCCGCCCCCTCCGCCCACAGATCACGATCGAGACGGGCGAGATCGCCCGCCAGGCCAACGGCGCCGTCACCCTCACCGACGGCGAGACCATCGTCCTGGCGACGGCCTGCGCCGAGCCCGCCCCCGGGCCGGACGCCGCCGCCTCGTCGCACCAGAAGGGAGACGGCTCGTTCGTGCCGCTGCAGGTCAACTACTCCGAGCGCTTCTCTGCCGCGGGCCGCACCACGGGCTCGTTCTTCAAGCGCGACGGCAGGCCCAAGGACTCCGAGACGCTCGTGTCGCGGCTCGTCGACAGGCCGCTGCGGCCCAACTTCGACAAGGGCTGGAGCGCGGAGACGCAGGTCCTGATCTGGGTCGTCTCCTACGACGGGGAGCACTCGCCCGAGCCGCTGGCCATCACGGCGGCCGGGGCCGCGCTGGCGGTGTCGGACATCCCGCTGTCGAAGGCTGTCGCGGGTGCCCGCGTGGCTTTGCTGCCGGTGAGAGAGAGCTTTGTTTTCGGTTTTTTTGTTTTTTTTTCCTTTTTCGGGGGGGAGAGTCGATGAAAGAGGTCCAGGGAGGAACAACTCACCCTCTTCAACTCCCCCCCCCCCCCCTCTTTCTCTCTCTCGAAACCAATCGTTCACAATTCCAACTTGTCAGTCCGACTACGACTTCGCCCCCGAGGACGCCGCCGACGGCGACGACGGCAACGCGAAGACGTCGCGAGCGCCATCCCCGTGCGGCGGCTGGCTCGTTGCCAACCCTACGGTGCTCCAGGCCTCTTTGTCGACGCTCGACCTCTTGCTGGCCGGCACGAGCACCGCCGTGATGATGATCGAGGGGTACTGTTCTTTTCTGGAGGACGAGGTGATGGTCGCAGCGGTCGAGCTCGGCGCCGCGGCGGTGGCGGCGACGGCGGCGGCGGTCGACGCGTGGGCCGCCGGCGTTCGCGCAGCGTCGGGGCTCGAGAAGAGGGGCGACAGGGTCCTTCCGGACCCGTCGCTGCTCGGTTCCGTGGCAGCCTTTGCCGCGGCGCCGCTCGCCGAGGCCTTCGGGTCAGGGAAGTCGAAGGACGAGCTCTCGGCGAGCGTCGCGGAGATCAGGAGGCGCGCGGCGGCCGCCGCCGGGCTCGCAGTCGCTTCCCCTTCCGCCGCCGCCTCGGGTGGGGACGGGAGCGGGGACAGGGCGTCTTCCGCCGCCGCCGCCGCCGCCGCCGCCGCCGCTTCCAGTACTGCGAGCAGCGACGACGACGACGGGGGCGAGGGGCGGGGCGGCCCCGTCAGGCCCTCGGAGGCAGCCTTCAACGCCGCCTTCAAGAAAGTCACCTCGGCGTCGATGCGCTCGGCGGTGCTCGACTCCGGGGTGCGGTCCGACGGGCGCGCCGCGGGAGAGGTCAGGCCGATCGCCGCGAGGGCCGGGCTGCTGCCGAGGGCGCACGGGTCGGCGCTGTTCACCCGCGGGGAGACGCAGGCGGTGAGAGCTTTTTTTGAGTTTTTGATTTTCTTTCTTTCTTTCTTTCTTTCAAGGGTCGAGAGGAGGTCGAGAGAGGGCCGGCGGCGGGGGGGGGGAAGTAGGGGAGGGAAAAACCTCAGTTTTTTAACTTTCAAACACGAAAAAAAAACATCCAGCTCGCCGTCACCACGCTCGGCGCCGCCTCCTCGGCGCAGCGCGTCGACTCGATGACCACCGCCGCCGCGGCCGGCAGCATCGGCGGCGACGCGAGCACCGACGCCTCCTTCTACCTCCAGTACTTTTTCCCCCCGAGCTCCGTCGGCGAGACCGGGCGCGTCGGCGCTCCGGGCCGGCGCGAGGTCGGCCACGGCGCGCTCGCCGAGCGCGCGCTCGCGCCCGTCGTGCCCGACCGCGAGGAGTTCCCCTACACGGTCCGCGTCGAGTCGACCATCACGGAGTCGAACGGCTCGAGCAGCATGGCGAGCGTCTGCGGCGGGTGCCTGAGCATGCTCGACGCGGGCGTGCCGATCAAGGCCGTCGTCGCGGGCGTCGCCATGGGGCTCATCCTCGAGGAGGCGAAGGATGATCGGTCTCCCTCTCGCTTCCAGATCCTCACAGACATCCTGGGCTCGGAGGACGCGCTGGGAGACATGGACTTTAAGGTGGCGGGCGACGCCGACCGCGTGACCGCCTTCCAGATGGACGTCAAGGTCGACGGCATCACCCCCGCGATCATCTCGGCGGCGCTCTCGGCGGCCCGCGACGCGCGGCGCGTCGTGCTCGCCGCGATGGACCAGTGCTCCCCGGCCCCTCGCAGGGCCCTGGGGCCTCGCTCCCCTCGCATCGAGCTCGTGCGCGTCCCCTCGGACAAGCTGGGGCAGATCATTGGCCCCGGGGGAAAGACCATAAGAGGCATCCGGGACGCTTCTGGATGCGAGTCCGTCAACGTGCTTCAGGACTCGGAGACTTCTTCCACAGACGGCACGGCCCTCGTTGAGCTCTGCGACATGTCCCCGGAGGCCGTGGCCTCGGCGAAAGCCCTGATCCTGGCTATCGCGATCGACCCTCTTCCGGGAGCGCAGTTCCCGGGCTCGAGGGTCAACTCGGTCGAGCGCTTCGGGCTCATCGTCGAGTTTGTGCCCGGGAGGAGCGGGCTGGCGCACGTCTCGGAATTACCTTACGACAGAAACGACCCGGAATCGTATGCTGTCGGGGACAAGGTCGACGTCGTCCTGTTGGAGGGGGAGAATGGGAGGTACAAGCTGAGCCTGCGGGCGTTCCCCGGGAGCGGCGGCGGCAGAAACGGCGGCAGCGGCGCCGACCAATGGGAGAGGAGGGGAGGGAGCGGAGGGAGGAGAAGCGGCGAAGACGGCGGCGCTTCTTCCTCTTCGTGGGCCGAGTCTTCGGCTTCTTCTTCTGGGAGCTCTTCCTCGTCTGCCCGCTCCAACCGCAGGTTTGACGACGCTCCTCCTCCTCCCCCTCGCGCGCCGCTGCAGCCGGTCGAGGAAGGCGCCGTCTTCCGCGGCGCCGTCGTGCGGGGGGTGCAGCCCTTTGGCGTGTTTGCGGACCTGGGCGGGGGCCGCTCGGGGATGATCCACGTCTCGGAGCTGCGCGAGCCGAGGCCGGCGGACCCGGGCGAGCTGTACGCGCGCGGGGACAGGGTCGACGTGGTGGTGCTGAGCGCGGAGAACGGGAGGATCAGCCTGAGCGAGAAGCGGGTCGAAGGAAAGTCCGCCGGCGGAGACGGAGATGATGATGATGATGACCGCGACGACGACGGCGCTCCGAGGACGCCCCGGCAGCTCGCGGAGGAGACGAGCAGGAGGCTGGGCCTGGCGGACGACGACGAAGAGGACGATTTTGACCCGTCTGACTTTGCCTAGTTTTTTGTGGGGGAAAGGTTGGGGCCCGTCGTCATCTCTTTTTTTTAAACGAATTTTTTTTCTTTTCGGGTTTTTTTTTCTCGCTGCGTCTTTTTTGTTTCTGTTTCTTATTACTCGTGTTATCCCTCCCCTTGTCTCCTCTTCTTCCTCTTTGTTTTCTATAGATTGAGTAGTACGTGTTCTCTCTTTCTCTCTCTCTCTCTCTCTTTTGTCCTCACCGCCGTCGGCTCTCAAACGACCTTCGAGGGCATCTCCTGCACCAGGGGCGCGGTCGTCGCAGCGGCCCTCTTTCTCGAGGCGAGAGGATCAGTTCCGTGCCAGACCCCGTCCCTCACCCCGCGCAGCTCCAGCGTCCTCGTCTCCTGGCACAGCGCGCACGGTGAGCACCACAGCCACGCACAAAAGTCCGAGACCGCGGACCCCCGGATCGAAAACCTCTCCCGCATCTGCACCCGGCGCCAGGCGCCGAGCCCGATCGCCGCGACGCCGGCGACCGCCGAGATGATCGTGAGCACTTGCCACGAGGTGCTGTACTGGGCAACGCAGACCTCGACGCTGCGTGCAAACGTCTCGGCGTCGGCCGCGCCGGCGGTGGCGGCCTCGGCGCGCGAGGCGAGGCAGCGGAGCTTCTGGACATAGTCGACCCCAAAGGCGACGAGGCCAAAAAGAGACAAGAGCGTGAAGAAGAGGACGGCCCAGGCGACGGCGCGGGCGGAGGAGGCGCCGAAGGCGCGCTTCTGGTTGAGGCTGTTTGGTTATTGTTTGATGATGGAGAGCGCGGCGGGGTGCGGATAAGAAGAAGCGAGATGAAGAAGCAAGGGAGGAAAGAGAGCAGGTCGGGGTCGAAAATTCGGAGTTTTACGACGACGACGAGGAAACGTCGACGAGGACGATGGCAATCATCATCATCGAAAACCTTTTCCTCCGTCCGCACCCGAACAAGCAGCTCGAAAACGAGCAGAGGACGAGCCCAAAGATCCCCCAGCCGGGACAGCACGTGCAGGGGCTCCCGCAGCAATTGCAGATGCCGCCGTCCCACTCCCGGAGAGCTCCCTCGGGGCCGGGAGGATCAGAGAGGTCGACTATGTCCCCTGATGGCGACAAGATCGGGTTCGGAGCAGCCTCCAATTGCGCCGCCGTCGCAGCCGCTGAAGCCGTTTTCTTCAGATCGTCCGCCATTTCGGGTGTTGATCGGTGTTTGAGTGGGTAGGGGGTTGAGAAAGAGCAAGAGAGAGGAAGAGAGGCCTCGTTGGGTTCGTTGAAAAACGTTTTACAAACACGGGCGTTGAGCTTTTGGAGGCATACAAAATAAACAGAAAAAGTCGCCCCTAGTTCCCGTCGTCACCGCCGCGAGGAGCCGACGTTGACCCCGGCCGCCCGCAGCTCCTCCGACAGCCGCCCCGTCAGAAAGCACCCCAGCATCATCAGATCGCTTTTCAGGGACCGGAGCGGCGCCGCCCACGTCGCCGGCCTGTTGCGCTCGACGAAGAAGTGGCTGAGCCATGAGGGTCCGTAGCCGACGAGCAGCGTGCCGAGGACGCGGCCGACCCCGCCGCCGAGCGGGCTCGGGAGCAGCCCCGCCGCGACGAGGATCGCCGCCACGGTCCCGCAGTAGTGCACGGTCCGGGTCAAGGGGTGCGAGTGCTGGCGGAGGTAGAACCTCCAGAACTCGCCGTCGTCGCCGTCGTCGCCGTCCTTGGTCGAGGAAGGAGGAGGAGGAGGAGGAGGAGGAGAAGGAGGAGGAGGAGGAGGACGTCGAGAGTTTGACCGTGGCGCCATCGTTCGCTATTTTTTCTCTTCCTTTCTTTCTCTCTCCCTACTCGATACCCGCTGCTGGCTCTTCTTTTCAGAGCAACTAGAGGAGACGGGAGTCCCTGCTCTCTCGCACAGCCAAGAAGCGAAGAGAGACAGGAGGAGGAGAGGCTGTCAAAACAAGCCTCGCTACTATGGATTCGAAGTCTCTCGAACGACCAACCCTCCCTCGCGAAAAGTGGCTCGGGCGACCAAGCCTCTCAGAAGTTCTGGACTCAAAACCTGTTCTTTTTCAATCTCCTCCTCCCCGTCCGCATTCAGCTTTTCTAGTCTCCCCACTTCGCTTCCTGCTCCCACAAGCGTCCAGCCCCCCGAGCGAGCTGCTTCCTGCTCCCGCGAAAAACGAGAGCAAGAGCAAAGAGAGGAAAATGCCGACCACTACGGCGAGAGAGGAGCAGCAAGCCGAGGTCGATGCCGACGACGAGTCCTGCTCTGCCGCAGTCTCGGCGCCCAAGCCCATCAGCGCGCTCGCCGCAGGGCTCAAGCGCCTGAGCATGTCTCTGCGGTCTTCTTCGCTGGGCAGGCGGTGAGCAAAAGCGGAGAGAGAGAGGAGAGAGAAAGAGAATTCGGGGCTGTTTTTCAAAAAAAAAAAAGCACAAGGGGAACGACGAGGCAATTTCTCGACCTCGACGCCTCTCACCCTTCCTCTTCTTCCCCTCGACGCCCCTGCAAAACAGCTCCTCCTCACGCGCCCGCGGAGAGGACAGCACCGGGGCGGCGTCCAAGTCCATTTCAGGCGGCGGCGACGCGATCGCGACGCTGGCGGCCCTGCTGGACACCCCGACCTCGGAGCTGCTGCGGCCGCAGGCCTCTATCCTCTGCCTCGACCCATCGACCGCCGTCGGGGACGCGCTCGCCGCGCTGGCGGCGCGCAGGGTACTCTCGGCGCCCGTCAGGACGCTCGAGGCGGCGGGCTCCTCCTCCGCCTCCCGCTCCTCCGCTCCCCCAGAGGGCACGACCGAGGAATTTGCCGAGGCGTCGAGAAAGGCCTCTGCCGAGGGGAGGGACTTTGTCTGCTTCGTCGACGTTCGAGACGTCCTCATGAGTGCGTCGTTCCTCTTTTCGAAGTTTTTTTTTTACGTGCTTTGTGGTTTTATGCGGAGAGAGGGGGAAGAGCTGGCTGCGCACGCGAACGAAGATCGGGGAGGGGGGGGAGGACGGAAAACAAAACATTGACGAAGAAAGAAACTAAAAAAAAACTATCTCTCTCCCCAGGTTTCCTTGAGGTCATTCCGGAGGGCTCACTCGTCGACGCCAAGCTCCTAAAGCGCGCCAAGGTCCTCGAGGAGGCCGGCTCGAAGCTGAGCGAGATGCCGCTGTCGAGCCTGCCCGTCATCGGGTCCGACGGCGCCTCCTCCTGGACGCCGGCGACGAAGAGTCGGACAACGACGGCGACGAGAGCAAGAAGGCTGCTGCCTCCGCTCCCGCCCCTGCCGCCCTCCTCTCCTCCTCGATGCCCCTCCGCTCGCTCCTCGGCTGCTTCCTCGTCGGAAGCAGCGGCGTTGGCCAGGGAGGCACGACCGCGGTGAGCGTGGTGAGGCAGGGGAGCTTCCCGCGCGCCAAGGCCGTCGCGCACAGAGTTGCGCTGCTCTCCCCGCCGTCGTCGAGAAAGGCTGCGAGCGGCGGCTCTGCTGCTGCCGACGGGAGGAAGCAGCGCGTCACCCACATCGTCTCTCAGCTAGATGCGGCGAGGTTCGTTCTGAAGCACGCCTCGGTCCTGGGGCCCCTGGCGCTGAAGACGGCGGCGGAGCTCGGTGCGTTTTCGGTTTTTGCTCCTTTTTCTCTTTCTCTCCCTCTCTTTTCTTCCTTGGTCCTTTCTTTCTCTCAACTTCTCACGCTCTTCTTTCCTTCCTCTCCCTTCTTCTGTCTGTCTCCTCCTCCTGCTCCTCCTCCTCCTC
>Ga0315274_10011915_pt1 | contig 12433 bp, 10 predicted proteins | sample YL17G02_20_MG_FD_203700 | JGI IMG/M metagenome (GOLD analysis project Ga0315274, IMG submission 203700) | Sediment microbial communities from Yellowstone Lake, YNP, Wyoming, USA - YL17G02_20 | ecosystem: Environmental > Aquatic > Freshwater > Lake > Sediment | place: USA: Wyoming | collected... | reverse complement strand
CTTTACCGATCGGCGATTCATTTGATATGCGACCTTCTCGTGGATTCGCTTCGGCTGCACCAACGATCGTATACACTTCCGGTTTGGAGCCATCTTCTTTTATGGTCACTGTAGATCCAATCTGGACGAGATCGGCTTTTTCTTTCTTGCTTCCATCGATTACCCGCGCTGTTGCCAGCAGGATCTCGAGTTCCTGGATGCGTCCCTCTACGAAGGCTTGTTCGTTCTTGGCCGCTTCGTATTCGGCATTCTCGATCAACTCACCACCTTCCATGGCTTCATGCAGACGATTGGCAACTTCCTGGCGTTTAACTGACCGCAGGTGTTCTAGTTCATCCTGTAGTTTCTGGTAACCTTCTTTGGTCAGGAATGTCGCTGGCATCTTTTATTCCTATGAACCTATGAAATAGAATTTGCATCCCTAACATAGAGATGCAAGTTAGTAAAAATCTATGATATTCTTTCTGCAAGTAAATATAACATGATTCAGGGTCGAAATCAAGCCTGCCTTTACCCAGCTTTACCGCCAAAGATAGATCCCATTATGCATTTGCCAGTAATTGTAGATCACTGACCGCATATTTGCCTCGTTGATAAAGAGCATGCTGCTCTGTGAGGCATACGCAGCGATCCCTTCCTGCCAGGCATGCAGACCTTCATTAGATATTGAATAGAAAGTAGCAGATAACCCATCTGTTGCCTGTTCGAGTATCTCTGGATGGTTGAGGGTATATGGGATATCAGCATAATATAACAATGGGCGACCGAGTCGTTCAACTGCTTCTCGGACAAGTACATGGTCTACATGCCTGCCAATCGCGAGAGGACTCACAACGATGTCATCCGGTTTAAATCCAGGTCTCAGTAGAGCAGCTATCTCATCAGGGAGAGCGGTTTCAGAGGCATGGGGTGGGACGAAGACATCTGGATAGAGCCAATCCTCCTCGGATGAGAGGCGGTAGATGCAATCGAGGATATCGAAATGATATGTGATCGCCCCAAGCACCTTCGCTGCTGCAACATCTTCGGAACGACGCATGGACACGGTTTGTTCAGCAGTTTCGGTGCCCCATTCAGTATGACACTCCTGAGCCAGGGTTGAAAGTGTGTCAGGAGGTGGATATCCACTTGTGACCGTCCATATCTCAACTGGTAAACCGCTGCGGGTTTGCTCCCAGATAAGCCCGCCGCAGGAAAGGATGGCATCGTCGAGATGAGGTGAGATGTAAATCCAACGTATCTGCCAATTAAACCACTTAAATGTCAGATCCAGTTGAAATTGAGCAGGGAGCAACGATATAATCATCTATCCATGTGTTAGGAGGAAGTTCATGACCGTACTCCCTTTAACAGGAATTCGTGTGCTCGATCTTTCGCGATTATTGCCTGGTCCCTACTTGACGCAATTGCTGGTAGATTTGGGTGCAGAGGTGATAAAGATCGAGACACCCCGCATTGGTGATTATTCCCGCCTGGTTCCACCCGAGATGGGAATGGGCAATCTGTTCGAGAGTGTAAACCGTGGGAAGAAAAGTGTCGCGATAAATTTTCGCAATCAGCGTGGTCGGGATATCTTCCTTAAATTGGCTGCCACGGCAGATGTGATCCTTGAGGGCTTCAAGCCAGGTTCAATGATGCGCTGGGGGATCAGCTATGAGGCGGTTCGTTCTGTAAATGAGGATATCATTTATTGTTCGCTCTCCGGCTACGGACAGATGGGTCCTTACCGTGATCGAGCCGGTCATGATCTGAATTACCTGGCTGTTGGTGGCGCGTTGGCATTGAATGCGCGGTCAGGTGAATTACCGCTTCCATATGGTTTACCGGCAGCCGACCTGAGCGGTGCAATGCTGGCTGCCATCGCTGTTTTGGGAGCATTGGTTGGTCGTTCAAACAATGGTCAGGGTATGTACCTGGATATGGCTCTATTGGATGGGGTCCTCTCCTGGATGATGCCCTTGGCTGGAGGGGCTTATTTCTCAGGCATCGATGTCACTGCTGGCAACCTGCCCCTTCAAGGTGGATTACCGTGTTTTAATATCTACCAGACAGCGGATGATAAATACATCACATTGGGTGCATTGGAACCAACCTTCTGGGCGGATTTCTGCAAGGTTACCGGTCGCAATGACCTTATTTCACGGCAATTTGATCGAACCATTGGTGAAGAGATTACTGGGATATTTAAGCAAAAGCGGCGTGATGAATGGTTGCAGGTGTTCGAGGGAACATCTGGCTGCGTAGAACCGGTCAATTCGTTCGAGGAGATGTTGACACACCCTCAGATAAGAGCGCGCGGTTTTATTCAAGAAGTGGATGGAAAACCAGTGGGGATGAATTCTCCGTTCGTGTTCGCACGCCGTGATCTCACACCTGCGCCCAGGTTGGGAGAGCATACACAACAAGTCTTGCGTGAGATAGGTATGAATGATGGGGATATTCAGGACTTGGCTGAAATTGGCGTGATTGGTACTTGATTGTGAAAATAATCGTGCAATATTAATTCCAGGAGATATTCATGAACATGATACTTAATCGGATCCTCCTGTGGACGCCCCGCTTGCTGGGTATCCTGTTCATTGCTTTTATCAGCCTTTTCGCGTTGGATGTGTTTAGTGAATATAAAGGCTGGGAAGTGATCCTCGCCTTGTTGATGCACCTGCGTTGGAGCATTATTTTACTTATTGCCCTAATTCTCGCTTGGCGCTGGGAATGGATTGGTGATTAGGATTCATCGTCTTTGGTGCGTGGTATCTAACCGCGGTGTATGGCTTTGATACTGGCACTTACATGCTCTTGGCAGGCATGCCCATCCTGATCGGAGTAATATTCTTAATTGGGTGGTTCTACAGGAAAAAGACACTGACTTAGCGACAGTGAAACCCTACAAAGAAAAGATCAATGGAGGAGGAACATTTCCGATTCGGCTACAAGAGAACCCCAAACAGTTCATTGTCATTTATCTTGTCTTTCATCAATTTCCTTTTCCTTCATTACCCTTGTCTTTTTTCTAACAGCAGGTTTCTTTGGGTAGGTTTTTCTCGCTTTCTTAGGTCTTTCTTCTTCAATACCTGTGATCTTTATTGGGGTGAATAACTCTTTCATTTTTTCAACAATACTAGGCACACCAGTACCATTAAGCGCCATGCACAGAGTGCTCATTCGTCCATCTTCGTCTTTCTGCTCCCGGATATCCAGAAAAACATGCCTCTGATAAGCACCTAATTCCAGATACAGGCCATTGACAACGGCCTCATGGCTTGAGCGGATGTATTCAAGACCAGAAGCCGCGTCTCGGAAAGTTATATAGCTGACCTCATCACCATGGAGTCCCAAACCTGCGTTCAGCGTCTTGTGGATTAGTCTGCCTGCTGTCTTATCGAAGAAAGCCACAGAGGTCTTGACCCAGCCACGCGCTTCGGCAAATTTATTGTTGTAGACCACCAGTGCCTGTTCCGATCCGTATCCATTCGAAAATACGAATACATCCTCGTTAACATGTCCATCTGGAGTGAGAAAGTCGTACAGCAGGAAATGCTCGACGTCCGCGAACAGGTACCTTCGGTGTAAGAGTGGGAAGATATGCCATTCGTGTCCGCGGATCAGGCTGTCATTCGGAGTTTCATTCCAGTAGGTCCGCCGGTATTCCATCCCATATTTTTCATGAAAACCCTCCATCTGTCCGTGACCGAACATTGGTAATCCCGGTAGTGTCGACATGAGGGTACACACGCCGAAATATTTATCACCGTCACCAAACTGTTCGATGGCTGTCTTTTCGTCAGGATTGTTCATGAAGTTGACAAAGCGTTTAAGTACTTGCGGGTCGAACTCAAGTACATTCTTCATCACCTGGCGATACTTGGCATTATCTTCGTCGCGTAGCATATGCATGAATGCCGAGTTATAGACACGGTGCATACCGAGGGTGCGCACGAAGTAACCTTCCATGAGCCAGAATGCCTCAGCCAACAGCAGTGTATCTGGTACTTCGGACGCGACCCGATCCACCACTTCACGCCAGAACTCATTGGGCATAGCCGCCTCGAACTGCGATCTGGTAATACCATGCTCGGAGCGTGAGGGGATGGTGCCGCCTGCCCCGGGTTCTGGGAACCATAAGCGCTGGATATGCTTCCTGGCAAGGGTCATGGCGGCATCAAAACGGATGATGGGAAATTGGTGAGCCACTGCCAGGATAGCCTGAATGACCGCCTCTCGCACCTCGGCTTTGAGATAATCCAGCTGGGCCGTATCATTCCAGGGCATGGAGGTGCCATCGTTACCGTGATAGATGTAACTTGCCTCGCTTGTCCAGCGGTTTAAGCGCTTGAAGACAACCGCGGCATCGGTTTTATCATAGTAGTGGTCTTCAATGAAAATGCCCACGCCCTTGTCGTTGGATAGATCAGGACCATTGAAAGAATAATCAGGATAGGGAGAATACGGTAATGAAAGGAACCAATCGGGATGCTCAATGACCCAACGAGAGTCAATACCCATGTGATTGGGTACCATATCAGCGGAAAGCCGGATTCCCTTTTGCCAGGCGCGTCCGCGTAGGTTATTCAGTGCCTCCCACCCGCCCAGGTCTGTAGCAATCTGGTAATCCCTCAAAGAATAAGCTGAGGCGACCGCTTCCGGGTTGCCCATGATCTGTTTGATACGCATCGAGGCTGGGCTGCGCTCCCACAGGCCGATCAGCCACAGACCGGTAATGCCCGCCTGGGCTAGTTTATTCAATTCCTCTTCGGGTATCTGGTCGAGTCGATGGATATCACGAGCATACCACTTGCTCAATTGGTCCAGCCAGACATAAGAATTTTTAGCAATCAGTACCAGGTGCGGCATCCAGTCTTTATCTTCACTGAAGCGTTCATATTCTTTGTCTTGATAATCAAAGGATATCAAAGGGACTTCACCATTGAACCCGCCTGTACCACTGCGCCGGATTTCTTCCCTGACGAGATCCAACCCGCGCAGTAGACGGTAACGGAAGTCTTCGCCCAGCAACGTACCCCAGCGATTCAATATATACTCGAGTTGACCAGGCAATGAATGGGGTGAGGCTTGTGCGGGAGAGCTCAAGAGCCGGGTCAAATTCTCACCATTGCTGCCTGGTTCAAACTGCCGCCCCAAGAAGGTTTTTAGATTTTCAATGATGGATGGATAGATAGTCCTCGTTTTCAGGCTTTGGTCATCAAACAATTCATCTAAATGTGCTGCTGCTGAATTGGAATTATGCAATTTGAGGAGCAACAATTCCTTGAGTATTTTCACCTTGTGTGGGATACCCTCGGACACCGACTCGATATATTCACGTTTGGAGACTTTCCCCTGATAAACCGAGAGTGGTGGGAATTCATCAGTGAACTGCCCTAGTGTCTTCTTGACGGGTCGTGCGCCGAGTTCCAAATCCAACCAGCTTTGGGCATTTATCATTAGACCCGGATGATGCGCCTCATAGTGCTGAATGAGAAACCGGAGTGCATCATCTATAAGTCCAAGGGCGTACAGATCGGCAGCCGAAACCTTCATTACGCTTGCTACCTTACGCGCCTGTCCGATACTTGAGAAAGCCAGCTTATCCATTCCAAATTTTTTTCGAGCATAACGAGAGAGGGGAGTCTCAAAGGCAGGCACGGTAGGTTTCTCTATAAAAGATGTTTGTAAATTCCTGGCTGGAGGAAATATGCAGTCATGTACATAGCTGTTGCATTCGGCGTGAATTTTAAATTATTATTACTATTTCTCCACCTTGACGGATTCATGGTTTAGGTATATCATTATTTTCTGAAAGATGCCAGTACGTTCTCGTTGGAAAGAAAATGCGATAACCCCGGCGCTTGCCGGGTGTTTTATTTTTGATCGTCCGATGGAACGACAAGAGCACCTGATCTATTTTTTTTCTTTTGCCAAAAGGAGGCAAATCTAATGTCAGAACGTGTCATCGGTACGGTTAAATGGTTCAATGCCAGCAAAGGCTATGGTTTCCTTGCTCGCGAAGACGGTGAAGATGTATTTGTTCACTATACCGCCATTCAGGGCGAAGGTTATCGTAACCTTGCAGAAGGTCAACGAGTCGAGTTCACGGTCGAGCAGGGCGCCAAAGGTCCGCAGGCTACCAACGTCACCATCCTATAACCTTATCTGACCCAACAAAACCTCCGCTATTCAGGCGGAGGTTTTTTTTATTCTAAACCCCAATCAGACCAGACGATTTCTAGTTTTTCGAGGCAGCAGCCAACTTAATAAAGCAAATAACAGTCCCAACAAGATCAGAATGAATTTAAAGCTCGCGCACCAAAATGCCACCTGCGTTAAAAGATGGAAAACATCTCCTGTCAGGATTCGCCAGAGGGTAATATTCTCTACGGCGTCTGACAATGCAGCTAATATTATTCCCCAACCCAACCAGATGCTTATTATTCCAAACTTCCCATCATGCTTGCCTGCAGCCAACAATATACCAAGCGATATTGTAACGGCATAGGAGACCATGAACAGATAATCAAACCCCAAGCCGAAAGCAGCATAGAGTAGGGGCTTATATTCCCCTGCTGTGAGGTAATCAACAGCCGGATTGTATTTTGGAATCCATGAGCCTATGATGGAAAGCGCATGGTCAGGTGTACCAGCCAATTCGAAGGAAACAATCCCGGCAGGTGCTGTGGACGTTCGCAAGGGCGAATTCAGGAACTGCATAAGTACCATCAAGAGGAGAGTCCAGGGAAACAATACAAGGAAAAGAGATCTCCTGGTGTGTGAGGGAATGAAATCAAGTGGATGCCTGCAGATCATATTTACCTCCTGGATCGGGATATATCCTTAAGTGATGATTTTCCGATACACACGGTGATTCTTATATTCCACACCGTTCAAGTTCTTCAAATCGGCTCGCATTTGCCGGGTGGTCTCAGCCACCTGGGTCATTTCGATGTGTTCAAACTGACCGAACTCCTGCAGGGTTTTACCGAGCTCATAATAAAGCAAGGCATTCCCGCCACTCCCCTGATGTTCAGGCAGGATGCCCATACCGTTGCCAGATACTCCCTTTGTGCGCTTCATCTCGAGCAGCAGGTCGAATATTCCAAAAGGGAATAACCGTCCATGCGCACGTTGGAGAGCTGCCGAAACATCCGGGAATGCAAACAGAAACCCAACTACTTCCTCACCATGCAGGATGATCTTGATCAGACGGTGATCTGCTACTGTCATGATGTTGTCCACTATGAAATCGATCTCGCGTTGACTGAAAGGATAATATTCCCAGTTGTGGATGAAAGTCTTATTGTAAGCCTGGCCAATACGTTGCGCCCAGGAGATCAGCTCACGTTTATTTTTAAATCGCTTTACTGTAAGTTTTCCCTTCTTCATGACATGCTGGGTGATGCGAACGACTCTCTCGGGAATATCGAAGGCTGTTCCTGGTAGATAACATGAAACGAAATCTACTTCCTTCTCAAATCCGAGATGCTCCACAAGACGAGGGTAGTAATCATAATTGTAGTTCATCATCGTCATCATCTGTCGGTGCTCAAAGCCTTCGATCAGGATGCCATAACCATCGAACGCTGAAAGACCTTTGGGACCGACAACCGTATCCAAGCCACGTGCCTTCGTCCAATCGAAGACGGCTTGAAACAGGGCGTTCGCGATTTCCCGGTCATTTTCACAGTCAAAGAAATAAAACTGCGACTTCTTCGTTTTGTGAACTTCATTAAAAGGATTGTTCACCAGCGCAGCAATGCGTCCCACATCAATCCCATCGCGTACGGCGATATAAAAATCACCATCTGAATGATCGAAGAAAGGGTGTTTTTTACGGTTGAGTGGCAGGTAGGCATCCAGAAAAAGCGGTGGAACCCATTGCGGACAGTCCTTGTAAAGGTGATATGGATACATGACAAAACGTCGTATTTGGGACTTGTTGTTGGTATCTACTTTTTCGATGGTAAGCATGATACTCTCCCTGGAACAGATTATGATTTCTTGCATAGTATATAACACATCGATGTTGGAAAGTTTGCATATACCAGTGATGTTCCAATCTGATACTATTCGCAGTCAAATACCTGTCGATTTATTGCTTTTAAAACGGTTGTCTCTTTACCATTTTCCTCGCAACTCTTCTATCTGCTCCTCGGTCATTCCCTGGATTATTGGATGGTCTTGTTGTTCATTCAAACGAGGTTTGGCACCTGAGTTTATTAAATGACCAGACTTTTTGGCTTTAGTCTCCAGGTAGAATTTGTTATATTTATTCGGTGGGATGATCAAAGGAATACGACCGGTGACCTTTATTCCATGTTGCGTCAGGCCGTTGATCTTCTTGGGATTATTCGTCATTAATTTTATGGATTTGACCGTTAGCAGTTCCAGCATGTGAGCTGCTATGGCATAATCCCGCTCGTCATCACGAAAACCGAGGGCAATATTGGCTTCAACGGTATCATATCCATAATCTTGTAATCCGTAAGCCCGGATCTTATTAATAAAACCGATCCCGCGCCCTTCCTGGCGCAGATATAGCAAAATGCCTTTATCCATATTACCAATAAACTTGAGCGCAGCCTCAAGCTGGTCACGACAGTCGCAACGCAATGAACCGATGACATCACCGGTCAGGCACTCTGAGTGCAGGCGTACAGGCACATCTTCGGCGTCGGTTATGTCCCCTTTAACAAAAGCGGCATGTTCCTTGCCATCACGATTGTTCCAGAATGCCACCACGTGAAAATATCCGAATCTACTGGGTAATTCGGCTATCGATGCGATCTTTACACAAATATGATCGACCCCGTATCCATCGCAATGATGGTAACGGTTTTCATCGAGGATTTCTTTTATCTGCATGCTGGTGAAAGACATCTTTTATCCTTTATGTATTCGATTAATCCATTAATGGGATGATTAGCCTGGTGAAAATGAGCGCTGCAATATGGTTCTTTGAGGCGTCTACGAATCCAGTTCGAAGTTGTTTAATAAAATTACTAGTGGGAATGTAGAAAATAGTTATTAACGATATCTGAATAATCGACAGAAGTGTGTTGCTGCAGGAGGTTAAAGAAATCATCAGTTGTGGCGCGCCTGTGTCCGTAGAGTACAGCATAATCCTGCAGGAAACTAAAGAAGTCGTCATCCCCGATGCGATAACGTAGGTCTTCGAGGAATTCGGCACCACGCAGATAGACAGCATCAGTGTAACCACGGAAATTTCCCCCCTTGTATACATTCGTATCCACCCAGCCTGTCGGAGCATAATAATTCACCCGATAATTCCACCACCAGTTAACCAGGCCTGGTGAAGCAGCTTCATAGAATACACGTTCACTATAAACGGCTAGAGCCTCATCCAGCCAGGGTTCCGTCGCCTGGTCGCTTCCTACCAATCCAAACCACCAATTATGTGCGGCTTCATGGACACCGATGGAGGTCAGATCGTTCTGGAGGGAACCGTCAAACTCATCATAGAATAAACTCCCCAGAAAGAATAAACCATCGGCTTCCATACCGTCCGGCAGTTCGGTTTCAACAATGCTCAAGCTAGGATAAGGATACGGTCCGAATCGCTTGCTAAAAATGGAGATCGCCTGGGCGACTGCTTCTGAAACCCCATTTCCTGCCCGCCTGTGTCCGGGGAAATAATAACTTTTAACGGTGGTCGAATCAACCTTGGTTGTCGATATCCGGAATGCCTTGCTGACTGAAAAAGTAAAAGTACGAGCGTTTTCGAGATGATAACGAGTCCATTCTCCGTTTGATTCACCAGGGGCACTGGCTGCAATGACCAGCTTTTCAGATAGATCCACCAGCTGGAAGTTGACCTCGAAATCTGCCGCCTCATAGACCAGAAACTCGCCAAGCGAGGATGGATCATGCAGTATCCAACCTTGCCCGGATGTATAGGGTACTATAAATGGATACCAATCCATCAGGTTGATCTGATAACCAAGGTAACCAAAAACACCATTGAAGTTTTTTGGTGGCAGGCTCAGATCATATTGAATGGACAAGGTCAAAGTATTCCCGGGAGCTAACGCTTGAGGTAGGATAATTTCCATTCGATGATAGTCCAGGCTGTAATCCGGGATAACCCCATCGAGGCTGATCCCCTTCAGTTCAAAACAGTTGATCCAACGGTTCGGTTCAACAGCCAGTACCAGATTCTCCAGAGCCTCACCTGTTTGGTTTGTGAGATGTATGGTTTCATCTATGGAAAGGCTGTGATCATCGTAATCCAAAACAACGTCCAGGTCGTACTTTGTCCGCTCGGTTGGTTCCGGTGGAGACAGCGTGGGAAGAGGAGTGAAGATTGCTGTTGGAGATGGAAGGGTTAAGCTGGGTTCAGGTGTAACGGTAATTTCATTGACTGGTGAAGCGGATATCGGCTGGAATGGTGTTGGGGTTGCTGTACGGTTGGGATCGGCTGTCACGAGAATCAGGACCGGGTCAGAAACATTAGCAGTGAAGGGATTGTTGCAATTGCATGCGATAAGTATGAAAACAAACATAACAATTACAAGTGGTGTATGCAATTTGAAAGGTAAGTGACTGCTCATAATTGGATTATCGGGGATACTGAAAATACATCTTGATGATGTCCTGGTAGTCGATGTCTGTTTTCTGTCTCAGGATTGTAAAAAAGTCCTGGGAAGTTGCGATTTTGCCATACTCTTTGGAGAGGTAGTCCGTCAAGAAGGAAAAGAAAACCTCATCACCGATACGTCTTCGCAAATCTTCCAGAAAATGCGCCCCACGCAAATAGACCGCGTCCGTATAAGGTCTGAAACCACCGCCAGCATAAACGGGAATATCTATCCAGCCTTTTGGTGCATAGCAATCGACACGATAATACCACCACCAATCCACGAGGTCTGGATGAACAGTTTCATAGAAAACATGCTCGCTATAAGTACTGAGGGCTTCATCCAACCAGGGTTCAAGAGCCTGATCATTGGCAACCTGTTCGAACCACCACTGGTGGGCTGTTTCGTGGACAGCGACAATCGTCAAATAATCCTGAGGTGTTTGTGTGTAAAGGTTGTAAAAGTCTCGGCTGAGAAAAAATAATGCCGAAAATTCCATTCCGTCATTAAAATCACCCTGGACCACGCTAAGGGTCGTATGTGGATATGCGCCATAACGTTCTGTGTAGACCCGAACAGCCTGTTCACTGGCTTGCATGGCTGCTATTCCGGCTTTCTGCTCAAACGGGAAATAATAACTATATATGGAAACGTCATTGACTGTTGTACTCGAAACCTGGAACTCTTTACTCACTGATAAAGCAAATGTGCGACCTGCTTGTAGTGAGTAATGCATCCACTCACCGTTCGGTGCTCCCGGACCACTACTGGCAATGATCGGTTTAATGGTTGGATCCCCAAACTTGATATTGACATCGAAATCAGCCACATCATAAACGAGATGCTCACCGTAGAACCAGGGATCATGCATTAACCAACCCTGTCCTGATACATATGGGACGATGAAGGGATACCAATCCACCAGGTTGATCTGGCGGTCGGTGTATCCGAATATCTGGGGGCGGATAACATTCGGGTCGCTGTTGATATCGATCTCTGGAAGGGTTATCTCATATGATATTGCCAGGTTAAGTGTTGCGCCTGGTTGGAGTGGTTGTGGTAACACCACAAGCAAACACTGTGAGTCCAAAGTGTAATCAATCACCGGTTTCCCATCCTGTTCCATGGCGAATAAGGAAAAAACATCTTGCCAGGAATTAGGTACAACTGCCAATGAGATATCAGATAACGTTTCACCAGTCTGGTTTGGATAAGCAATGGTTTGTTCGACAGATAGATACTTTCGATCGTAGTCCAACAAGACATTCAGTGTGTAAAGTGGTCGCACAGGTGATGGGCTTGTAGGGCTGTTTGTCGGGGTGCTGGTCGAGTTTTCTAATGAAGCAATCTCTGGTCGCAGGCTTGCTGTGGCTGGCGTGATTGTTGGGCTGGCGGTTGGCGCGTTTTTCCCGCAAGCAGATAGCAGTATCAGTATGAGAGAGAATAGATTGCTTGGATTGGATTTGTTCTTCATTGAAACATTAATGGATATAATCTCACCGGTGAATTCTACCCGCTTTTATTCTCTACACTAATTCTTGGTGTTTTTACTTTCCATCTACGAAGTAACCCCTTCCGCGGGTTGAATAGGAATACCAAAAGGAAGATCAACGTGGCAAAAAGGACAATGGCAGACCCGGAGACGATGTTCAGATAATAACTTATATACAATCCTGCTGCACTGGATATTGCCCCGATCAAAGCTGAGATAACCATCATCGACCATAAGCGGCGTGTCAAGAGGTAAGCTGTGGCTGCAGGGGTGACCAACATGGCAACTGCCAACCCTACACCGACAGTTTGGAGTGATACAACTACGGTCAGCGCAAGAAGGAGGAACATAA
>Ga0315274_10011912_pt1 | contig 12435 bp, 13 predicted proteins | sample YL17G02_20_MG_FD_203700 | JGI IMG/M metagenome (GOLD analysis project Ga0315274, IMG submission 203700) | Sediment microbial communities from Yellowstone Lake, YNP, Wyoming, USA - YL17G02_20 | ecosystem: Environmental > Aquatic > Freshwater > Lake > Sediment | place: USA: Wyoming | collected... | reverse complement strand
TCTCTCACGTTGTCCTAGCGTTCTCAATGGAAAAAAACCGTTCTCGGCGTTCTCTGAACGTTTCCCATTTCCCGCGCGCGCTAACGCTTTTATGTGACTGCCAGGCATAGAAAACATGATGCCTGTCAATACTGAACACCTGATTGCTTTTTCCGAATTGCCAAATGTCACTTCTGGCGTTTTCATCCCTAAGCAAGACTTACTCATTACAGGACATGAGAACGGTCTTGTAATCATTTCGGAAGTGTCCAGCAAGAAGTCCGATGTGTTATTCAAATGCAGAACAAAGATCGAGTCGATCTCCTATTCTGGCAAAAAGGAAATTGCCATCGGAAGTAGTGGTGGCGATCTCGTTGTCATAAATCTCGAGAAACCAAAAGAACCAAGTACTATTCAAGAGGCGACCTTTGACGTTCATTCTCGTGTGTGGAGAACACTCTGGCCAAGAGAAGATTGTCTGATCGTGACTTCAACTTACGGAGTTATGAATCAATACTGCAGGAAAGGGGATGTTTGGGAAAAGACTCCTATGGCTGGGCATTCAAACAGTGTGTTCGGTCTGGGCTGTATAGGCGACAAGCTCGTAGCCTCAGGTGATTACCTTGGGAAGGTTATGATCTGGGAGTCACGAGATGGGCAATATCAGCAGTTTGCAGATCCTCTCAAGATCAACCGAGCAGTCGAGGACATAGCCTCGCATGGAGAAGAGACGTTTGCCACAGTCGATCGAAATGGAATCATTCACTTTTTTGAGAAAACTGGAGGAGCCACGCAGTGGCAGTCAGTATGTGAAGTGGACAGCGCAAGCAGTTTTGGAAGATGCATACACATTACAGAAGATGGAAAAACAGTTTTTGCTGGAACTGACAATGAAGTGATCCAGTTTGACATAGGTTCTCAGCAAGTAGTCTCGATTGACATCAAAGGAACCAGAAAGATATTCTCTTGCGGAAACAATATCTTTGTTCTGACTGTCGGCGGATTCGAGGAGTTTCGTAGAGAAGAAGTAAGAGTTCAAGCTGGTTTCATAAAATACAGGTACGCCAAAGTGAGCCTTATTGGGCACACTGGTGTCGGGAAAAGTACGTTGTGCAATCTGATCACAACAGGTTCACTCGGAGAAGTCGATTCAACTTTTGGTAAAAGAATTTGGAATTACTCCGTTCCAAGTACTGAGGAATTGGAAAAACGTGTTATTTTCCATGATCACGGAGGGCAGAAGACAGTATTAGGTACCTTTTTGCCATTTCTAGCCGATTCAGATGTCATCTTGATCCTTTTCCAGAAGAACGACAACGTTACGTTCACAACTGCGGTTGGAACTTTAGAACAGATCAAGAAAAGCCTGAATCCTAGGACAAAGGTTTTCTTTGTTCAGACTTTCACAGACAAAGGAATACGGGACTTTGATGAGGCTATACTCAAGAGACTATTGGACGAAAAACAGATAGCAGGCCATTTCGAAATCTGCCCGCCAACTGGGAATGGCATAAATGAGCTGAGAGATCGACTAGTCAGCGAGATTTCTTGGGAAAATGCCAAGATCATGATTCAATCACAATATGCTAGTGGCACAATAGAGACAATATCCTCGCTCTTGGACGAAAACTGCAATGTAATTCAATTCAAAGATTTCAAAGAATACTATGAGAAAAAACTGACATTGAAAGTATCGGCAAGACATCTTGACTTTCTGTTGCGAGATCTCAGCAATCAGGGAATTGTTGACTACTATCCTGAAGCTAGCAGTTTGATCATTCTTAATGATGAAGAATATAACAAACTGCGAACGAACGTTCCGATTTTCGTAGAGGAAAGGGGAGGAATTGTCTCATTCAAAGATCTTGTCGACAACTTTGACAACCCTGAGTATTTGTCAATCTTGGACTCTGTCTATCAAAGCTACAAAATATCTATCAAAAATCGGGAACTAAGGATATTTCCAGAAAAACTTACGACCGAACCAATCTCCATGCCCGAGCCATTTGGCAAGCTCTTTGAAGGCGTTGAGCCTTTGGAAAAGCTCTTCCATCATCAAAGAATCGCAATTAGTCGTCTGGTGGAAGCCCTTTCAGAATTGAACCTAGAGTGTGTCGATGCATCTCAAACAGAAGGCCTGTTTACGTGGGACAAAAATGCCAGCATTTACTATACTTTCCAGCACACAGGAAATGCAATTCGTGGATACAAAACCAAGTGCACGTACTTTATTGGGGGCAAGAGAAAGGAGACATGCGAGCGACTCAAGAATGAGTTTGAAACCATCACTGAAAACATCTTCGGCCCATTCGTAGCTGACACCGAGAACGAAGTTAAAAAAAAAGTCTTAGGAAAGAAGAAGCCGAAGTTTGATGCTGCTCTTTCTTTTGCAGGAGAGCAGAGAGACTTTGTAGAAAAGGTGTTCCAACTCCTCAGTGGCAAGGGAGTAAGCTGCTTCTATGATGAGTTTTTCAGAGCCCACCTGTGGGGAACTAATCTTGCGGAATATTTGCATGAGGTGTACTACTCTCAGTCTAGGTACTGCATCATGTTTATTTCTCATGAATATGTCACCAAAGCTTGGCCAACGCACGAACGGAGAAGTGCTGTGGCCAAGTACATTGAACAAGCAGGTGCACGGGATTACATCCTGCCAGTCATATTTGATGATTCTGAGGTACCAGGTCTTCAACTCTCTTCGATCGGCTATGTTGATGCAAGAAAAGTCACTGCGGAGAAGGTTGCTGAGCTTTTTCTTCAGAAGCTGAAGTACGATGAGAGTATGTAACTTTCGAGAGCTCTAGATCATTCGGCATGTTTCAGGGACGAATTTCTTTTTGCGTCTCTGGTGACTTGTGGCTTTTTCATCTTTGACATGGGTTCTAATCACACCAACCGAAATGGCGCAATTTCTAAGGATCTTGCACGTTTGATTCTCGCTGGCTGGCAACGCGCAAAAGGCTTTCTTTAATTTGCTCTGGTGCGAAAAGCTCGATTTTTGCGCATTTTGGGCAGATAAACACATTTAGGGGAAGCGTTGTTTCGCTGACTTCCGGGAACAGCAATTTGAGGCCCTGGCCACTATTTCCACCAATCTTGAAGTCGACACAGTGCGAAAATTTCATTAGAGCACCACAAGAGCACTTCACTGTTTTTTCGCTCATGTCATTTCGAACCTTCTTTTCTTCGGCTTCCTTCAGCCATGTTCGCGAGTTTTGACGAATACGATCTTTCAGGGCATTCTATTCGTGCAAGCCAACTATGTTTTCTGAATAATTCCTCAAGGTAGGTCCATTCGCTCTTGTTGAGCGTGTGCGTCTTGCGTTTAGCATCGCTCGTGTCGTCGGTCAACAAAACTATGTAGGGTTTTTCATTTTTTGCCATCTTTTCTCCACTCAAAAATCATCCATCCTAAGGCTTACTAAGATTGTTTTGGTAGGTCTTTACAGGAGAGGGCGTTTGGACTTTAACGCCAGCTTCCCGCGCGTAACTGAGAAGAAAAGGGTACCAAGCATCAGTTTGGTCTTTTGGTACAATGTTCCTTATCTTATCATCCACATCTTTGAGGACCAAATTTCCATCTTTATGCCATGCCTCATCTACCATAGCCTTTATCGCCCGTTTCCACGCTGGTAACTCGGGCTGCCAGTAGAACACTTTCATTGCAGTCCTGCCGGCTGAAAATGATCTGAACTCTCCACGTTCAGCAATCAGATTCTGCAAAATGAATGGTTCAAGGTCTCTGTGAACCGTATCCTCACTTATGTTAAACTTCTTTTGTAACTCAGGAATGCTCTGACCCCCTTGGTCAAGGAGAATGCGAATTAACTTGGCGATCCTGACAGCTTGCCTATCTTGCCTATTTTTCTTAATCATCTTCCTCAACCCGCAAGATTTGCGGTTAACTGACAATAGTAACCGCAAACATTTATGTTTTACGTTGGTATCACATTGGTAACAAAAAAAGAGCTTGTAAACCTGAACGTTCGCATTCCGGCAACGTTGAAGGAATTAATCAGAAAGTACATTGAATGCGACTGCCACACAAACGCAAGCGAATTCACCAGAGACGCCTTGAGGGAAAAACTGGCCAAGGACGCTCCCGAATTGTATAAGCAGCTTTTTCGAGAGTTACTCAATGAGCGCGCGCACTGAGGCGAAACCATGACGGCAAGAGCTGGGAGAGAAATTTCAATGACAGAACATGTTTCAACCAACATGGAATCTATAGCTAACCGTGTTTTTACTCTTTTCATAAGCCGATCTGACTGTTACTGTTTACAAAAGCCAGATGGCAGCTACGCAAGAATTGACATGCCTTTAAGCCATGACATTTTGATAAGCCACTTGAACGGAGAAACAACTGTAGGATCATACCAACTGGGAAAAGACAACACTGTGAAGTATCTATGCCCCGATTTTGATCCTGAGAAGCTAGACGATCCTAAAGCAGCCGTGGAAAGACTGCTTAACGTGCTTTTAGAAACGAAAGAGGAAGAGCCAGATAAGGCTAGGCCTAGAATGTGGCCTTCCGCCGTCATGCTTGAAGCTAGCAGATATGACGATCCGAGCTTTCACGTGTGGGTGTTCTTTGAGCCACGCATACCTGCACAAGTGGCTAGGTGGCTGGGCTTTCGCTGCCTTGAACTTGCAGGGTTGAATCCTAAACAAGTCGAAGTGTTCCCTAAGCAAGCTGAACTAACTAAGGATCGGCCTTACGGAAACTTTGTCAAGCTGCCTTTAGGCGTGCACAGGAAAGAGGGGAAGAGAAGCAGAATCCTAGACCATACCACGTTTGAACCGTTGCCAGATGAAACGCTTGAAACCTTCAGGGGCTTAACCTTTTCTGAGCATGACCTAGCTAGGATATTGAGCCTCAAATCTAAGGCGAATGTGCAAATCAAGTTTAACTTGCCGACAACTTTTAAACCGTTAAGTGCTAGGGAAGAGGAAAAAAGCGTAGAGTTTCTGTGTAGGTACTGGAAAGAGGGATACCGAAACGACTTAGAGATGTGTTTTCTAGGGTTCTGCTTAAAGAAAGGCGTGGCTGTTGAGTCGGCAAGGCGCATGATTGAAGAGGTTGTTTTGAGGACTGGTGATAACGAAAGAGCAGCTAGGCTGAGCTTGATTGACTATCACTATCAGAACCGCTTAACAACACGCCTAAGGGGACTGTCGGGAATCCGAGAAATAGTGAGGGAGATAAAGAGCCATGGCGCTAAGTAAGGAACTGGAAAAAGCAGAAACAGAACCTACAGAAAAGATAATCCAGAAACCTACACTGCTCACTAAGGACTTTCTAGCTGAAGAGGTTTGGAATCGGGAAGGAACGCCTCAATTCTACGTTAAGTATTTCAATGAGGATAAAAGCGAGTTGAAAGACCGTTTGGACTTAGGCGAAAAGGATCAGCGTGAAAGACCAATAATCTACGTTCCAGTGGATAACTCAGCATTGAGAAAAGGCCTTGTACTCTTACCTAGCGAACCGACAGAAACCACGTTCAAAGAGCTTTTCGAAAAGGTTGACAGTTTCGCTTTTCGCTGTTATGACGCTTTAGGACAAGAACCATACGTTAAACTACTGAACCGTGTTGTGGCCGCTTCATGGTTCTTAGACAGGTTTGTGGCTAATCCACGTTTCGACGTTGCCGGTGCCGGAAAGTTTGCGCCTATAATTCCTATCCGTGGTCCTAGCGAATCTGGGAAAAACCGTCTTGCCTTTGTCCTTAGACTACTCAGCTATAGGCCCTACTTTGAAATGAGCACATACCGAGTTCCTAGCCTATACCGACCTTTAGACTTGTGGGGTGGATCGCTTGTTCTGGATGAGGCTGATTTTGCCAACACTAACGAGAAAAGCGAGCTGATACATTTCTTAAACTGTCGGGCCACTGGAACGCCTATTAGCCGTCAAGACGCTAAGAACCCTAGAAAAACAGATGTGTTTGCCAACTTTGGAATTACAATATTAACGCAGAGGCGAGCTTTTGACGATAACGCCACGGAAAGCAGATGTTTGCCGTACTACAGTGAAAAGACAGATAGAAAATTGCCGACTGTCGAAACCGACGATATGTTAGAGGAAGGCCTAGAACTGCAGAACATGCTGTTCTATCTACGCCTTAAATTCTTTAGGATCGTGACTATTGATAAGGCAGCATGGATAAATGAAATTGCCGATCCACGCTTAGTTAGTAGCCTCTTGCCTCTGCTTGCACTTTCAAAGTTTGAACCTGACATTGGAAACGCAATTTCAACCGTGGTTAAGGACATAGCGAAACTGAAGGTGGAACAAAAATCAAACAGTGAGGATGGCACGCTGCTTAATGCGTTATGGGAAAAAGGACTTTTCGCACTCTACAGTGGCATACCGAACAACGAACACTACTACTTCCAGAGGAAAGAGTTTGATGATGATGACGACAAAAGCGTTTCAGTAATTCCTTTAACGATAAGCGTCCTAGCTGAAGAGTTCAAATCAACAAGCCGAAACATAAGAAAAGCATTGACTAGCCTAAACCTTTGCGCAGCTGGGATGCCGAAAGTTATCAAGGTAGGCAACAAAAACTATCGAGTGATGTTCTTTGATCCGCCAAAGTTTGAGAAGCGCTTAAGAGAATTTGTGATTGACTATGAACCATACGAACTCTATGCCACGCTAGGGCTGAAGAAACCTGAGGCCGCTACGCTCGCTACGCTCGCTACAGATAAAACACACGGCTCACAACCGCTAAACGGCTTTCTGGGAAAAGAACCGCATGCTGGAAGCGTAGCATCCGTAGCGGCTGTAGCGGAAACAATCGAAACAGAAAGAGAGGCTGGGCAGCCATGACTGAACAGAACTTGCCCCTGTGGTGGTGGTTTAGTGCTGCATTTTAAGTCTCGAGTTGTTGCTGATTCCCGCAAGATCTCCGTCAAGGACAGGGACTGGACGTTGCAAATCACGAAGGTGCAGAAAAATGATGGCCAGATCATGTTCCTACTCCAACCTGTCCAACCGCGTTATATCCAGCTGTCCTCAACTTTTTTGCACGACGAAATCAGGCCGGCCATCTGGTTAACGCCTCAAGAATTCTCTGTGCTGATCAAGGCGATAAAGAAACTCGAAGGAAACAAACTCGAGGAGGGTTCATGATGCGTCAGTGCGTTCTTTGCGGACCTCATCACCCATTTTTGTCTGGTAACATTTCTTTCTCACATTAGAGAAGTCATGGTGACTCTCTCAAGACTACGATGGCCACCAATCCCTGCAGGCATTTCTAACAGCAAAATTGGACGACAACTCTCGTTTTCTTATTATGCGGAATCTTCTGCTTGCAAGAACTATAATCATTGATAGTATAAGAAATGTGAGTAGAAGCATTGACCATGTCGAAAACTCAGGTATAACTAAGATGTCGCTTTGGATAGGAGGAGAACCTGAAACTTCTTTGGTTGGGCTGTCTTGTGTGAATGTGTTGATCCCTACCAATTCAACCTTCACAGTGAAATATACCACATATTTTGTTGCTGTTTGTATCTGAATTGTCTGCCCATTTTGTGCATTAGCATTGGCTGAGACAGTGATGTCTATAGTTTCCCACGTTAACCACGTGATATCTGAAGGTGCTGCTGAACCATTGCCGATTGCAGTGACTTGACCGTTTATATGGCCATGGATAATTACAGTTATCTTGATGGTGCCATCATCGTAGACTGTAATGGGAGGAGAATCTCCTAACAGCCAAGTTGGGTTTATTGGAACCGAGGGAGAACCCGACTTCTTGAGCAGAGGTCGATCAACTTTGTAGTTGACGGTTAATGTTCCGGACCCCGGCTTTGCGGTAATCGAATATTTCGTTGAATCGTTGGGCAAGACCGTGCCATCTGAAGAATTGAACACTGCAGAGCAGTCCAATGTGATGGACGCATCAATATCAGTTAATGCTGGAAATACGTCATTAGTTGTGACATGGTATGAAACGGTAGTCTCCGAGGAAGCCGTTCCAGTTGCCACCGTAAAGCACAACAAAAACAATACAAATCCGAATACGATTCCCTTCTTACTCATCAGAACATCTCCACTTTTCACACTTATTTTATCTAGTAATTTATACTGTATCCAAATAAAGTTTACTATAATTGATTATCGGAAAAAGAATTGTTCTATGGCATCCTTTCTCTAATTTATGTCTAAAAGGAAGAAGTGGACACTCATTCAGTTACTTGGAGAGAAGTATGTTCTTAACATTTTAGACGCTTTGCCTGAAGGGCCAAAAAGATTCGTGGACCTCTCTGACGCTTGCCCAAACGAAAAAACTAGAACAGCGAAACTAAGAAGGCTTGAGGAAGCGGGGCTAATTGAAGCCGTCAGTTCGAAAATAGGAAAAAGGTTCTTCGTCCACTACAAGCTAACTGAGAAGGGGGATCGCCTGCTTCAAGAATTAACGAGAGTCGAGGATCGCTATCCCCTGGAGGAGGAATAGAGGATACTGCGAGTAACTCATGTGAAATCAAATTCTAAAGACCGCTTGCAAGGGCGTAGACGCTAAAGCCTGAAGTTGCCAAATTTGGCGATCGATTGATCGATCGGGTAGGTTATGCCATTTCAAATTAACAATTCTTGCAGATTATAGGAAGTTAAGATACGGATATCCAGAGGAGAAGAAGACAGAGAGAAGCAAGAAGAAGAAAGTAATATGAGCACTCATAATGCTTTGGCTGTTTGTCCCTCTTGTATTTGTGAAAGGTTCCCCTAGCAGTCTTGCCGCAAGGATTTTCGTCGTTTGTCTCCTGCTTATTTTGTCGGTCGCGACCGACAAAATGTTCAATCCAAAGCTCAAAGGTATTACACCGTAATATCTTTTACAGCTATAAGTTTGGGGCTTCAAGGACGATTCTATGCATCGAGGAACGCTTTGGTTTATCGTTTATGGCTGTTAGGCTGGACTCAGGTGGAAATTGGCAAAATGTTTGACTTACAGTCAAGAGTTTCTAAGATTATGACCAGTTTCGGCGAGACGAAAACAGCGGTATCCTTTTTGAACCCAAGCATGGCGCCATTTGAGTATGAAATGAGCGCTCAAACCACGCCCAGCAGTGCTCAAACCTGCCAGTTTCACGCACACTTATGCTCAAAACAAGCTTAAATACGCTCAAAACAAGATTAATACATGCATAAATCAAGCACTAATAGCGGAGGAAAAAGCCTTGGGACGCATACGTAAAGAGACAGTGGGACAAATTAAGGTCCTCAGCAGCCAGGGTTTTACTGGAACTGAGATCGCCGAGAAAATTGGGGTTTGCCGCAACACAGTTTCAAAGTACGCTCCTGGAACGCCTGGGAAAGGCTGCACGCCTGAGTTGGAAATTCTTTTTGAAGCGTTTTTTGGATTGTTGGTGGACCTCAACACATCGGCTTTCATTGAACAGGAAAACATGGCTGGGCTTTCAGACGACCGAGCCCTCCAGGTGATAAAGAAAATATTTGGCGTGAACCAAGCACTCGCAAAAAGAATAGTCACCCCTTACGTGGATCATCTGAAGTTGGTCAACATTCTGAATCTGGCAGTTCCCGACGTCGAATTACCCGATGGAGACGTGCGGCTGCGCAGACAATGGACGGTGTTGCTCAAAAAACAGTATCCCGAAAAACTCGCCGAGCTGGTATAGCAATCCGCTGCCTTGGAATCTTGGCGCCTACAGGTCGTGGGCAGCTGCCAACGACAACTTGGCAGTTCCTTCAGGTATTTAGAATAATGACTCGTCGAAACCCGAACATAGGCGTTTATTCGTGGAAAAATGGCTGGAAACTTTGCGAAATTTTGGAAATTTGACATTAAATGCATAGATTTCAGTGCACTCAATGCAATGTAAATAATCGCACAACATATATATGTTGTCCTATTTTCTGTTAATTCAAATTAACAGAAATCTTGATATATTTTCTAAATTCTATTGACTTTTGGTTATCATGCAATTAAGCAAATTCTCAAAAGCATGATAAAAAACAGCGTCAAAAAGCGAAAAACGGCTTAATTTAAAGCCCGATATGCGCAAGCTGTCAAATAAGGGTGTTTCGCCCGATAAAGACACAAAAACACACGATAAGACAAATAAACCTTAAAACTGCTGTTTAAGGTGAATAAGACACAAAAACAGAGCTAAAAAGACAATTGAACGCTTTAAATTGCCTATTTGGAGTTTTAAGACGTTGAACGGTTTAAACTGAGGGTTTATCGGTTCAGTTTAGGCTAAGAACAGCGAAAAAGCCCAAATTCTTAAAGTTGCTGTTGCATGGGAAAGGCTAAGAAATAAACCGAGTGAAGCAGAATAAAGCCTTTAGAATTTACTGATTATTTCAGACAGACGCTTCTCTAAGCCGTTTCTCACAGAGCCTTTAAGGGTTCTGACACCCCTAACGGGTGAGCTACCTATGGATATGCTCTACGTTTGTAGTTGTCGCAAGTGTGCCTTTCTGGTTCACCACACAGACGTTCAGTCAGTCAAGAACCTTATGCAGAGTCATCTTGAAGCCTCACATGGTTACGACTCAGCTTTTGTGCATGACGTGCCAATTGAGGAGTTCAAAGAACTCTTCAAGATTGACAGAATCAGAGATGATGAAGTCATCATGGGGTTATTGACTGCTTTTGAACATCGTGGGTTCTGGAAGGCTCTTAGGACTAATCCTAAGAAAATTGAAACCCCTATTCTTTCTGGATTGAGAAGCGGGGAGTTTAAGCTCTTTCTGAAATCTGAACGGGAACAACGCCTCAGAATGCTGGAGTACCAGCGAAGGTTAGCTTCTACATGAAAAAGGAGATAGTGATTTGCCAAAACCACCAAAGATGGAAGCTCAGCAAGAAACCGTTCAAGTTCCTCAAGAGGACAGACTTGCATTGCTTGAGGCTTTTGCAGAACTCGTTTCTGAACGATGGGGCTACTTCACAGCCAGACGCTTGACACAGAAAGACGCAAACGAGAAAACCAAGGTAGAACGCAAGACTTCAACCGAAGCCGCAAAGGCGGTTACTGAGAGTATCGAGACTCTCATCAAGTCGCCAAACGACACCAACAGCAAGAAAGTTACTTCTTGCCGTGATGTACTCAAAGACGCACGAAAGGTTGTAGCCAACGCCAAAAAGCCGTTCAACGAGAAGATAAAGCCTCTTGCAAGTGCTGTGAAATACTGCGACAGCGTGGCTATTCCTGACTCTCTGAAGGAGTTAGGACACCAAGTTGTCCCACGTTTCAGTCTATCTGAATGGGCGACTAAAGCGGTAGAGCAGACCAAGAAAAAGAAGGATTAGCCTTCTTGCTCGGCAAAGCCACAACCCCTTTTTTCTTGCGATAGTTGGAAGACGTAAGTCTCCAGCCGCATAGAAAGGCGACCTCTGAGAGCATCTGCCCGTCAGACAGAATAAAGAGCTACACTAATGTTGGGTTCTCCAATAGCCTACTCTAAGACACAACTCCGTGAGCATCACCTAATTAGCCGTTCATTGCGGACGATTAGAAAGAGGATGTGAGCTGTGCGGCTGGAGAAAAGCCCACTTCGGAGAAGCCGATTACAAGAGGGAGTGTAGTGGCTGGAAATCCCTCATACATTCAGCCACGTTTAGCACTCTCCTCTTTTTTTGGTTTCCCACTACTTTTAGAGATTCAGGCAACGGCCTGTTTCTCAGGGCTGGAGATAAACCCAACGACAACGACAAAGCGTCTATGCCAGACTCTCAAAGTTCTATCCAGAAGGAAGACCGCCAGAGCCGTAAAAAGGGCGACTCGAAACCCCAATGCTGTCTTCTGGATAGTTAAACGCTTAGACTCAGTCGTCAACTCAGCTCAAAGGCTGAATGACATGGCTGAGGTTCTTCCAGAGCCGATCGGCGGGGAAAGCTGTGAAGGAAGATGGTAGCCCGTGTTGATGCGGAAAGATAGCCCTTCAACCTTGTAACACAGAAGAGAAGCCTGATTACTTCTTGCCATCATACCTGCTGAAACCACCCCCAATGAAAATTTCACGCAGGCTCTTACCTTCGGGTGAGTGGGCGGAAGCGGGCAGTCTGCAGGAGCGATCCTGCAGGCGAGGAAATCGGGCGAGACGCACATTCTTGTGCAGCATAGACGCTTAACAACGACTGGGGTGAGAAATTGAGTGAACTACTGCAGTTGTTGAATAAACTCGAGAGCGAAGGCTGGTGTCTTACTGCCTTCGATTTTGAAAAAGGACTCCGTATTGTGGTGCAAAAGGGCGATGAGGCATTTTCCATCTCAGGTTTAAATCTACCTTCAGACGTCAGAGAATGGTCTAAAACTCACGGTAAATTCGATGCGAAAGCTCTCGGTGCTTTGTTCGGGTAACAACCCTTCCTTTTTCTATTTCGGGGTGAAACGAAAATGCCCAGAGAGCTTGACGAAGACGGCTTAACCATCTGTCCACAGTGCCGCAAACATTACAAGCCAAAACTCACACGT
>Ga0315274_10011911_pt1 | contig 12436 bp, 12 predicted proteins | sample YL17G02_20_MG_FD_203700 | JGI IMG/M metagenome (GOLD analysis project Ga0315274, IMG submission 203700) | Sediment microbial communities from Yellowstone Lake, YNP, Wyoming, USA - YL17G02_20 | ecosystem: Environmental > Aquatic > Freshwater > Lake > Sediment | place: USA: Wyoming | collected... | reverse complement strand
TATGCCAAAGGTTGATTGATGGTCTCAATGGCATTACGGGTGTAAAGGTTTTTGGGGGTTGGGTTGCCAGTGAACAGACGCCGACAGTATCTTTCACAATTAAAAATATGGATAATGCCAAAATTGGTTCAATATTGGATGATGAGTATGGGATTTTAAGTAGAATCGGTCTGCATTGCTCTCCCGCAGCTCACAAAACCCTGGGAACTTATCCGCAAGGAACAGTCAGACTAAGTATCGGTTTTTTTAATAATGAGCAGGAAATTGATAAAGCCATCCAGGCAGTCCATAAAATAGCAAAAGGGAAGGTATAAACTTATGGATGATTATTCTATCATTTTAGTAAAATCCACAAATCAGGCAATGCGGATCGAACATCTGTTGAACATGGCAGAGGTTCCCACCAAGTTAATTCCTGTGCCACGTTATTTGAGTTCAAATTGTGGAAATTGCGTACGAATTTTTTCTTCAGATAAAGAAAAAGCCTCTGGAATTATTGAAAAAAATCATCTTCAAACAGAGGATATCGTAGAACTGGAAAGATAGGTAAGGGGAAAACGGATGGCATTTATTCATTTTCTCCCCCGAAGATTGAATTGTTATTTTTGTAAAAAAATAAACCATATAAAACAAACATGATAAAATATGTCCAAATAAGGTAAACAATCTGATTTATGGTTTTTCTGAAGGTCTTATATTATAATTTGTGAGATTTAAGATAAATGTCACTCAACAGCCCGAAGAGAGGCAAGTAGAATAAACGTATGAATGAATTTCAGGTGGTAGTTGAATTTACCGGAATCAGCCGTATGCTCACCGGCCAGTCGGAAATGACGATTAAGATCCGGCAAGGTACTACCTTTTCAGAAATTGTAAAATTGCTTGGGAAGAAATTCCCAACTCTAGTTGGGCAGATCATTGACAAAGATGGGAATGTATTTATCGCCACCAATTTGTTCAGTTTAAACGGCCAGCAGATCATCCAGGAATCCGAGATGAATGGATCTCCTAAAGAGGGTGACCGATTGATCTTGATTTCTCTCTTGGCTGGCGGATAACAGCTAAATTTATTTAAGGAGAGTCGTGCATGTATGGTTATAACGGAAAAATCTTGCATATTGACCTGACCACGCGCAAGCACTGGGTGGAAGAAAAACCCGAAGATTTCTATAAGAAATACATCGGAGGGGTTTCGATGGCTACCCGCCTGTGCTGGGAAAACATCAAGCCGGGTTGTGATGCTTTATCCGCGGACAATCCAATTTGTATCGCCAACGGGATTTTCGCCGGAACTCCGGTGCCGGTGGGCGCCAAGTACGGCCTCGCTTCCAAATCCCCCATGACTGGATTCATTGGTGACAGCCTTTCCGGTTCCTGGTTCTCCATTGCTTTAAAACGTGCCGGTTGGGATGGGGTGGTGATCCACGGTGCCAGCGAAAAATGGGTGAATGTCTTTGTGGATGATGACCGCGTTGAATTCCGGGATGCCACCAAGTTATTGGGTTTGGATACCTTCCAAACCGAGGAGACCATCCGCGAACAACTGGCAGACGATCAGGTACGTTCTGCCACCATAGGGCCCTCAGGTGAGAATGGCGTGCGTTTTGCCAATGTGACCAATGACGGCCGCCAGGCTGGACGCACCGGACATGGTGCGGTGTGGGGATTTAAAAAACTCAAAGCCCTTTCCGTGCGCGGTACGCATGGCATCCAGGTGGCTGACCCGAAAACATTAAACAAACTTTCCTTTGATATTACCAAAACTGCCCAGGGACCGCATACGGTGAAATACCGTGTTTTAGGCACTTCGCAAAATGTGCTTACTTTAAATAAACTTGGTTTACTCCCCACCCGCAACTATCAGGAAGGTACCTTTGAACAGGCAGAATTGGTCAGCGGTGAATATATGCATGACCATCAACTGGTTAAAGTAATCGCCTGCGCACAATGCCCAATTGCATGCGAGCATATGTCCGCAGTGAAAAGCGGCGAATATGCCGGGGCAATGACCGGTATTGAATATGAATGTCTCTTCGCTAACAGTTCCAACCTGGGCATCAGCGATATCCAGACTTCCATAAAAATGATCGATATCGCCGACCGCAGCGGGATGGATGGCATCAGCATGGGCATAACCATCTCCTGGGCGATGGAAACCTTTGAAAAGGGAATCTTCAAAAAAGAGGATTTTAAGAGTAAAAAGTATCCGGATGGATTTGAAGCCAATTTTGGCAATAACGAAGCCGGCATCGCCATGGCGGAAATGATCCGCGACCGGGAAGGTATCGGCAAATTATTGTCAGAAGGCACCAAACGTGCCAGCGAAACGACGGATAAGGAACGCAAAACTGAAACCTGGAAATGGGCGATGCAGAGCAAAGGTTTGGAACCGGCCGGGTACGATGCGCGCGGTCTAAAAACTTTCTCACTGGGTTCTGCAGTGGGAACGCGCGGACCCTGCCACAACCGCTCAGCGGCTTATGACCCGGACATTCAAGGGGAAGTGGATCGCTTCAAAGTGGATGAAAAACGCGGTGCATTGGCCAAGGATACTGAAGAATATGCCGCTGTATATGACACCCTGCCGTTATGCAAGTTCATCCGCCGCTGTTTTACCGGCAAGGCCGACCGGGCAGGCGCCTGGCCTACGATCGTGCAGTTGATCAATGCCACCACCGGATGGGATTTTAAATTTGAAGATATTGACCCCATCGGTGAGCGGGCGGTGGCCATTAAAAAGTCTTTCAACATCCGGGAGGGATGGAAACGTTCGGATGATGCCCTGCCTTACCGCTGGATGCATGACCCGATGACCAAAGGTCCTTCCGCTGGTTATGTGACCACTGAAAAAGAACTGGAATATATGAAAGATACTTATTACCAGGCAAAAGGTTGGACAAAAGAAGGGCTGATCCCCAAGAAAAAATTGATTGAATTGGGCATGGAAGATGTAGCCGAGCAGATTGGCGTCTAACTCAAGCATAGGAGATTGATGATGGTTGCCAGGACAAATAAATATAAATATATCGATTGTGATCCGGAATTATGCGTCGGCTGCCAGATTTGTGAGTATGTCTGTTCTTATGCCAAGACCGATGAATACAATTCCTATCGCAGCCGTATCCGCACGGTGCGGGTGGATGAAATTCTAATCACTGCCATTGCCTGCCGAACCTGCGAAGGCGCTCCATGTGTGGTTGCCTGCCCGCAGGATGCGCTCAGTCAGGATCCGGTCAGCGGAATCATCCGCGTGGATGCAGCCAAATGTGATGCCTGCGCCTGGTGCGTTGAGGCCTGCGAGTTTGGCGCTATCTCCATCAACCCGGCCAACCGCCTCGCGGAATTTTGCGACCAGTGTGAGGACCAGGAGGATGGACCTCAGTGTGTGTTGTGGTGCCCAACGGAAGCTTTAGCCCTCACCACTCCTGAGCAAAGAGCGCAAAAATCCCGCAAGGAATTAATCAAAGAAGAAGTGATCGCTCCCAATCTCAAAGAAGACTTGAAAAAGAAATAGTCTTTCCTTTTTTCTGGATAATTTAGATTCTCTATAAGAAAGGTGAATTTCCTGAACAATGAGCAACATGACTGACAACAATGCCAACGAAGAACTACGCATAGGCGTTTATATCTGTCATTGCGGCACCAATATTGCCGGCGTGGTGGATACGGCTGAGATTGCCGAATGGGCTTCTCATCTGCCCGGTGTGGTGCGTAGTGTGGATAGTCTGTATGCTTGCGCGGACAGCGGTCAATCCCTCATTAAAGAAGACATAAAAAAATATCAGCTCAACCGTGTGGTGGTTTCGGCCTGTTCGGTGCGCATGCATGAAACCACTTTCCGCAGGGCTGTGGCGGAAGCCGGGTTGAACCCCTTCCTGATGGAAATGGCGAATATTCGTGAGCAGTGCACCTGGGCGCATGGACATGATAAAGCCGGGGCTCTGCAAAAAGCCAAGGACCTGACAGCAGCGGCTGTTGCCAAAGCCCAATTCCTCAGCCCGTTGGAAATGATGAAGGTGCCGGTGACTAAACGAGCCATGGTGATCGGCGGGGGAGTGGCCGGCATCAGCGCCGCCCTCGATCTGGGTGATCAGGGCATCGAAACAATTCTGGTGGAAAAAGAACCGACCATTGGCGGGGTGATGGCGCAACTCAATAAAACCTTCCCTACCATGGACTGCAGTATATGAATTCTCGCACCTAAAATGGTTGACGCGGCGCGTCACCCCAAGATCAAAATCAAGACTTATACCAATGTTGAGCGCGTAGAGGGTTACGTCGGTAACTTTAAAGTGCAACTGCGCGAAAAATCGCGCTTTGTCATACGCGAACGCTGCAATGGCTGCGGTGATTGCGTCAAGGTTTGTCCGATTGATGTACCGAATTATTTTGAAATGAACCTGGCTCCCCATAAAGCCATTTATGTGGCCATGAGCCAGTCTGTTCCTTTAACCTACACCATCGATATGGACGCCTGCATCCACTGTTACAAATGTGTGGATGCCTGCGGCGCCCTGGAAGCGATTGACTTCAGCCAGCAGGACAAAGTCGGCTGGGAGGATATTGGGTCGATCATTGTGGCAACAGGATTCAATCACTTTGACCCAACCCCGATGACCGAGTATGGCTACGGCCAGTATCCCAATGTGATCACCGCCATGGAAATGGAACGGCTGAACAACTCAGCGGGTCCAACCACCGGCAACCTGATCCGCCCCAGCGATGGACAAAACCCGAAAAGCGTGGCGATCATCAACTGCGTGGGTTCCCGCGACAAACGTTACAACCCCTGGTGTTCCAATTTCTGCTGCATGTATGCCATCAAGAATGCTGTACTGCTCAAGCAGATGAACCCGGAAATTGACCTGACTATTTATTACATGGACATCCGCACCCCCGGCAAGGGGTATGAGGAATTCTATGACCGCGCCCGCGAGATGGGCATCCGCTTCATTCAAGGCCGACCGAGCCTGATCACTGAGGATGCGGATACGCATCATTTGCACGTCCATTCTGAGGATATAGCCCTGGGCAAGGTGGTGGAGCATCAATACGATATGGTCATGCTCAATCAGGCCGGAGTGCCCCAGCCGGATGTGGATACGGTCAGCTCAGTGCTCAATATCACCCAAAGCCAGGGTGGATGGTTTATGGAATATCACCCCAAGCTGCGCCCAATTGATACACCCACCGACGGCATCTTCCTGGCTGGCGCGTGCCAGGGATTGAAAGACATCCCGGCATCGGTTACTTCCGGCTCAGCGGCGGCTTCACGCGCTTCGCGCATTTTGCATTCCGACCAATGGGAAATTGAACCCAGTGTGGCTCTGGTGTGGCCAGACCGCTGCATCAGCGCGCAGGGCAAGCAGTGTGGTCTATGCGCCAAAGCCTGCCCGTACGGCGCGATCAATGTGGAAGTGGGAAGCGCTGCAGAAGTGATTCCCGCCAAATGCCATGGCTGCGGCGGCTGTGTGGCGGAATGCCCGTATAATGCCATCACCCAGAAGCATTATACCGATGCCCAGATCCTGGCGCAAATCCGCGCCCTTCTGGCAGAAAAGCCTGAAGAAAAAATCTTCGCCTTCCGCTGTCACTGGTGTTCTTATGGTGGTGCAGACCTGGCCGGCACCAGCCACTTTGAATATTCCGCCAATGAACGCGGCATCCGCGTGATGTGCTCGGCCCGTATGGATTCCGACTTCATTTATGAGGCTTACCGTCTGGGCGCCGGGGCTGTGCTTTACTCGGGCTGCCATCCGCAGGATTGCCATTACATCACCGGACAGCAGGTAGGCGCCACCCGTGCCGAACGGTTGACGAAAATTTTTGAAAAATTGGGCATGACCTCTGGACGCTTTCGCGTGGAATGGATCAGCGCGGCTGAAGGTGATAAATATGCGCGCATCATCAATGAAATGCAGAAAGTAATTAATTCCATGCCGCGCGAGCAATTGCTCAGGGAAATTGAGACTCTACGACCGCAGATGGAACAGCGCTCGCGCCGCATGTACGATACCCCGCAGATCAACGAAGCCGTGACTTACTCTGATAAGATGGCCGCTATCCTGACCCACAAGGAGGTGCCGAGTGGAAGAGCATAACCCTTCAACGGCAGCCACCTTTGCGGCTCAGGTACGCAGTGTGCCGGGTGGCGAACATCTGGACCTGTGCTATTCCTGCGGTACCTGCGTCAGCAAATGCCTGATTCAGCAGAAGCTGGAACCTGAATACAATCCGCGCCGACTGCTGCACATGGTGATGATGGACATGCGCGAGGATGCCTATCAAAGCCCAACCACGTGGCTGTGTTCTGCCTGTGATTTATGCTACCCGGCCTGCCCGCAGCAAATTCACATTTCAAGCCTGATTGGCGCAGTAAAAACGCTGGCGGTTCAGGATGGGCATGTCTCACCGCTGGAAACCGTCCAAGTGGATGAAACGCTGTGTTCCGGCTGTGCCATCTGCGTCATGTCCTGCCCGTATGAAGCCCCGCATTTGATCAATAAAGAAGTGAATGGGGTGATGGACCGCTTTTCTGAAGTGGATGCCAGTAAATGCATGGGCTGCGGCATCTGCGTGGCGGCCTGCCCGATGGGTGCCATTGCCCGACCGGGTGTGGCTAACGCGGATATCCTGGCGCAGATGAAAATCAAAAAGCGAAAGGATGTTCCCTCGCTGGTTGTTTTCATCTGTGATTGGAGTTTACGGGCCGATGAAGATGTGGCTTTGCTGGAGACTTTCCCTGCCAATGTGCGGGTGATCCATATCCCCTGCTCCGGTCGCATTGACCCGCAGTTGGCGCTGTATGCCCTGGCAGGTGGGATAGATGGCGTGCTGGTGTGCGGCTGCCAACCGGGGGAATGCCATTTCAAACGCGGCAATTATGTCAGCCAGTGCAAGATCAGCCTGCTGGATCAGATGCTGGGACAAATGGAAACTGCTCAGGGAAGGGTGCGATTTATTCAACTTGGCACTCAGGAGCGCGGGCGCATCCGCCTGGAAGTGGAAGGTATGCTGCATGACCTGGCTCCGCTGAGGGAGGTGCGCTGATGGCTAAGAAAACCACGGCCAAACCCAGACTGGCTTTTTACTGGGCGGCTTCCTGCGGCGGTTGTGAGATCACCATCACCGAATTGGGCATGCGCCTGGTGGAGCTGAGCGAAAAAGTGGATATCGTCTTTTGGCCGGCAGCCATGGACTTCAAATATGCGGATGTGGAAGCCATGCCGGACCAGCACATTGATTATTGCTTTTTCAACGGCGCCATCCGCAACAGCGAAAATGAACACATTGCTCATTTGCTGCGCCAGAAATCCAAAACCCTGATTTCCTTCGGTTCCTGCTCACACCTGGGAGGAATTCCGGGGCTGGCGAATTTATTCGATGTGGAAACCCTGCTCGAGCGGGTATTTGATGATATCCCCTCGTTGGATGATTCGCGCGGAACCCGCCCAAAACAATTCAACAAAGTCCCGGAAGGGGTTATTGAAATTCCAAAGCTCTACGAGCGGGTGAAGACCCTGGCGCAGACCATCGAGGTGGATTATTTCATGCCCGGCTGTCCGCCGGTGGTGGACCAGGTGTGGAAGGTGATGCAAACCATTCTGGCGGGTGAATTGCCAGCCAGGGGTTCGGTCATTGGCGCCAACCCCAAGACCAACTGCGATGAATGTGAACGCAAGAAAGGCGAAAGCGGGCAGAGGATCAAGGAATTCCATCGCCCGCATGAGGTAGCGCTTGACCCTGAGAAATGCTTCAATACGCAGGGGGTGATCTGCTGCGGACCCGCCACACGGGCGGGCTGCGGACTACCCTGTGTGAAAGCCAACATGCCCTGCCGCGGCTGTTACGGCGCGCCGGACGGGGTGCTGGATCAGGGCGCCAAGCTGATCAGCGCCATTGCAGCCCTGGTGGATACCAGCGAACCCGAAAAAATCAAAGAAATTCTGGCAAAAGTGGCTGACCCGGTGGGACTGGGTTACCGCTTTGGCTTGGCCAACTCATTCCTCAATGACCTGAAATATAAAAAGTAAAAACATGGCTGAGAAAAAAAACGTCAAACAAAAGATTGCCATCGACCCGATCACGCGCCTGGAAGGGCACGGGCGGATCGACCTGTTCCTGGATGAAAAAGGCAACCTGGAAAATGCGTATATGATCATCCCCGAACTGCGCGGATTTGAAAAATTTTGCGAGGGACGCCCGGTGGAAGAGATGCCGCGCATCACCCAGCGCATCTGCGGGGTTTGCCCACTGGCGCATCATATGGCCGCAGCCAAGGCCGGGGATGCCGTTTACCACGTGGAAATTCCCCCGGCAGCCAAAAAGATCCGCGAATTGATGTATTCCTCCTTCTTTGTGGCTGACCATGCCACCCATTTTTACGTGCTGGGCGGTCCGGATTTTGTGGTGGGACCGGAGGCGCCCAAAGCCGAGCGCAATATTCTGGGTGTGGTGAAGGTTGTGGGCAAGGAGATCGGCGCACAGGTGATGCAGCTGCTCAAGGAAAACCACGAGGTTGCCACCATCATTGGCGGACGCTACATTCATCCGGTGGGGGCGCTGGTGGGCGGGGTAAGCAAACCGCTGACCACTTCCGAACGCGAACGATTGATCGAAATTGGAAAGAACTCGGTGAAGACCGCGCAGTTCTCGCTCAAACTCTTTGAGGATGTGGTGCTTAAAAATAAAGCATACAAAGAAATGATCCTGAGCGAGGCATACCGCCATGAAACTTATTACATGGGCATGGTGGATGCAAATAACAAAATTAACTTTTACGACGGGCTGGTACGCGTTGTCCGCCCGGATGGTACGGAACTGCTCAAGTTTGGTCCTAAAGAATATTTGGAAGTGATCGCCGAGCATATCGAACCGTGGACCTACCTCAAATTCCCTTACCTCAAGCAGGTGGGCTGGAAGGGGTTTGTGGATGGGCCGCAGAGCGGTGTTTACCGTGCCTCACCGCTGGCGCGTCTGAATGTTTCGGAGGGGTTCACCACCCCCCTGGCGCAGAAGGAATATGAACGCTACTTTGACTTATTGGGCGGCAAACCGGTGCATGCCACCCTGGCCACGCACTGGGCGCGGTTAATTGAGTTGCTGTATGCGGCGGAACGCGAACTGGAACTGGCGCAGGACGAGGAAATCCTCAGCCAGGAAATCCGTACGATTCCCACAGCGATCCCGGATGAGGGTATCGCCATTGTGGAAGCCCCGCGAGGCACGCTCATCCATCATTACATAACCGATGAAAAAGGGCTGTTGAAAAAGGTGAATTTAATAGTCGGCACCACCAACAACTATGCCGCGATTGATATGTCCATCAAAAAAGCAGCCCAGGCGCTGGTGCTGCCCGGCCAGCCGGTGACGGATGGCATTCTCAATAAAATCGAAATGGCTTTCCGCACTTACGACCCGTGCTTTGGCTGCGCCACGCACGCCCTGCCGGGAGAAACCCCGCTGATCGTTTATATTTACAACCACTGCGGGGAGCTGCAACAGGAAATCCGCCGTGACTAGGAGCCAGGTATGAGCAAACGTGGATTGACCCAGAAGAGAAAAGGCGCGCATGAGATGGTGCTGGAACGCGCCATGGTCACCCGCCATTACCTGATGACCTGGGATCTGGATCGCTGCGTGGGTTGCCAGATCGGACCGCTCACCTGTCCCAAGGATGCCCTAACGCACGTGGAAGCCAAATTGGAAAACGGGCGGATCGTGACCCGCCAGAGTATTGATGTGGATGCCGTAAAATGCATCCTATGCGGCGAGTGCATGGAGATGTGCCCGGTGAACGCCATCGAAATGACCATCAACGGCAAGCCGGAAAACCCGGTGATCACCTACAACGCTTTCCCCACCCTGACCGAATCCAACGTGTTTAATAAGAAGCTCTTTGATTGGAAGCGCAAGGACTTTGTGATTGACAACTGCCCGACGGATGTGATCAGCTATGATAAAAAAGAAGAAACGCTGAAAGTGGATGACGTGCACTGCATCCGCTGCCGGCAGTGCGAAGTGGCCAGCGACGGGGCATTCCGCGTGGAACAGCCCTGGCAAGGCAAGGTGGAACTGCGGCGCGAAAAGTGCGTGCCCGGTTGTTTGGCGTGCGCCGATATCTGCCCAACCCGCGCACTGCATATAAATGAAGAGGGCGAGCTGGTGCTGGCGGATTATTACTGCATCAAATGCGGCGCCTGCATGCAGATCTGCCCGGTGAAAGCTGAGTACCAAGAATACACGGTTAAAGCTGAATCGCAGGGGGTGACCAAGGAAGTGACCCATAAACGGGCGATCAATTCTGGGTCGCTGCCCATCTGGGTGGAACGCTGGCGGGTGCAGCATTCCGAGGTGCAAAGCGGGGCGTGGGTGGTGGCGCTGATCAAGCTGGCGGATGATAAAGCCGGGATGATCGAGACCGACCGCAAGCGCGCCCTGAAACGTCGCGACCTGATTGTGGCGCTGAAAGGCGGGAATAAGGTGGCGGAGAAGGAATAATTTACGAGTATTGTTAACCAAATACTTGTTATAAATTTCTAAAAAGTTCACGAATTTTCAATATCTCTACCCACAAATGATATATAAAGAAAAATCGATCGTTGCCAAAAAATGCGGGGAACTGCTGGATGCGGGCTACCACTGTTCGGAAGCGATGCTGGTGGGAGTAGGCGGATTAATTTATCCGCTGCATCCGCAGACGATCAAGATGGCCACGGGGTTTGCGGGCGGGATCGGTTCGACCAAGGAGAGATTGTGCGGCGCGCTGACAGGCGGGGTGATGGTGATCGGCGGGCTGTATGGACGGACCGAGCCAAAGGCCAAGGATGACAAATGTCAGGAGCTGAGCGCAGAATTCCAGCGAAGGTTTGAGGAGGAGTTCGGCTGTGTACAGTGCGCGGAATTGAAGGCGAAGTGGGTGGGCAAACCGGGGCAAGAGCGGTGCGTGCAGCTGGTGGAGAGGGCAGCGAAGGTGCTGCTGGAAGTGTTGGAGGAGTAAGAGAGACGGGCTTGTACCCTCCCTTGGCGGGGATGCTACGCGATCCGCAGGCGCGCCATGAAGACGCCCTGCTTCGGGTATCTCCCCTAGCGGGGATGCTTCGCGATCGCAATGACCAAAAAAGTGTCTATTTACTCTTGAATTTCTGGTTCAACTTCCTTGGGTTTGGTAAAGGCGCCCCAGGCGATGAGGGCAATGGCAGAGCCAAGGGCAATTCCGCCAGAGATGAAGAAAGGCGCAGCGACCCGGGAGGTGATGGACTGGAAGAGGCCGGCGAGGGAAGTCTTAAGTTCCGAGGTGAGCTGAACCTGACCGAGCTGGTTCAAGCCGAGATTGACCAGACTGGCAGTGTTGATGAACTGGATCAGGGCAGCCAGGGAGAGAACGATGAGGGCAGGGATGATCAATGCTCCGCCCAGCCACTTCAGGCGGACGCTCCAGGAGGGATCAGCGATGAGGGCGCTGAGGAACCAGAAGAGGAAGGCCAGCAAGGCAACGATTACAGCGGAGAGGGTGAGCATATTGGGCAGGGTCAGGCCAGGGAAAAAGGAAGTCCAGAAGAAGACGCGCTGCAGAGGCAGGTTCACCGGGGATTTCATTGCATATTCATCCGGCAGGGATTGAACCACCTGGGTGAGGGCGGCAGCGATATAGTTTTGATTAAATGTCTCAATGGAGACACTGGCGGGACGGCAGATTTCAACATTTTTTTGAGAAGGCTGCTGCCCCGCGGGGCAGACGGGGATGCTCTGTGAGATGACCTGTAAGATCTCATCTCTTTTTTCAACGAGGATGGCAGACTTGATGGGTTTGAGGTCAAGTTTGAAGTCCAGCGTGGTGGTTTTACCTTCCAGCCAGTTCAGGGTGTTATCAATGATGGGCTTAATCTGGCTATCCAAGTATTGGGAGGTGATGGTCTTTTTAATAACGGCGTAGAGGGAATCCAGGGTTGCCTGGCTGAACTGAATGGGCATTTCCAGCTTGAGCGGGAAGTTGGGGCTGTTCTGGATCAAATTTGAGAGGTGTTCGCCGCTAAAGGCCTGAGCATAAAAATTACGATCAAGGATCCAGGCGCGGACGGGCAGAATAAGCAGGGCGGCAGTGACAAGGGGGATGACAAAAATAAGGATGAAGAATATTGCCAATACTTTTCGCATGAGATGCTCCTCTGGTGATTGAATGTTTGGTTTTTAAAATAAAATTTTATTGACTTAAGATATTATATAACATAGCCACCTGGAGAAAATAAATGGAAGGTGAAAATGCTATAATACCCACAGAGAGGATTTTTCTCTTTCTATCATATATGACTAAAAGGAGTGAGCAATGATTGAGAAAATAATTGGTGCATTCAGTTTTAAACCGGGTGTTTATGCAGAAGTAAAAAAGGATGCAGGTTTCACCGGCAGCGCCTGGTTAATCGTAATCATAGCAGCT
>Ga0315274_10011907_pt1 | contig 12438 bp, 6 predicted proteins | sample YL17G02_20_MG_FD_203700 | JGI IMG/M metagenome (GOLD analysis project Ga0315274, IMG submission 203700) | Sediment microbial communities from Yellowstone Lake, YNP, Wyoming, USA - YL17G02_20 | ecosystem: Environmental > Aquatic > Freshwater > Lake > Sediment | place: USA: Wyoming | collected... | reverse complement strand
ATTCCAGTTCGTGATGCAATCCGTGTGCGCGCGGATGAAATCCATGAGGACGCGGTAGCTGGGCTGGAGGTTATACCAGTCGAGGCTATTGCGCCCGGCTAGCTCGTAGGTGTTGATGGGGACGCGATCCGGAATGCCGCCCGAAAGCGCGGCCAGCAGCCGGCGGCGGCTGGTCCAGGGGCGGGTTGTGTCAGGGGAGGAAGACATCACTTCGAGTCGGGCTGTCCGCCCCACAGCCTTCGGATCACCCAGAGCAGCAGCAGACCGCTGGCGACGAAGACCGCTAGCAGCAACCCCGCCTGCGCCAGCCGGCCGTAGAGGAAGTTTCCCACCGCGAACAGCGACGACCAGATCGCCGCACAACCGGCCGTCCAGCCCAGCAACGCCAAAGGAATGTTCTCGTGCGTCTTCGCCGCTTCCGCTTCGGAAATCCCGGCTTCCTCGCGGATGCGCCGCCAGCCGGGGCCGAACGGGCGGACCTTCTTATAGAACTCAATCAACGTCCGTCGGTCGGTTTGCGGACCGAGGAAGGCCGCCAGCAGCCAACACACGGTGGTCACCGCGATCGTGATCAGCAGGGCGTGATGCGTGCTCAGGGTCGTGAGGCCCTGCTTCTTCAGCACCAGCAGAGCGATGGACACACCGAACGAGCTGATCATGGCCACGACTTCGCACCAGGCGTTGATCCGCGACCAGAACCACCTCAACAGGTAGAGCAGGCCCGTGCCGGCGCCCACCTGAAGCATGATATCGAAGCTGTCCTTGGCCGTCTCAAGGAGGTAAACCGTGCCGGCCGAGGCGAGGAACAGACCCACGGTTGTCAGCCGCCCGGCGAACACATAGTGCTTCTCCGAGGCGTCCTTGCGCACGAACCGCCGGTAAAAGTCGTGCACCAGATACGACGAGCCCCAGTTCAGATGCGTCAGGATGGTCGAGGAATTCGCCGCGATCAATCCGCCGACCATCAGCCCGATGAAGCCGACGGGAAGGAACTTCAGCATGGCGGGATACGCGATATCGTGTCCCAGCAATTTCGGGTCGAGATCAGGAAAGGCCTTCTGGATGTCCGACAATTGCGGGAATACCAGCAGCGAGCACAAGCCCACCATGATCCAGGGCCACGGCCGGAGCACGTAATGGGCGACGTTGAAGAATAGCACCGCCCCGAGCGAGTCCTTCTCCGACTTCGACGCCAGCATCCGTTGGGCGATGTAGCTGCCGCCGCCCGGTTCCGCGCCCGGGTACCAGGTCGCCCACCACTGCACCGCCACCGGCATGATGAACACCGCCACGGCCAAGTCCCAGTTGCTCGTGAAGTCGGGCAGGATGTTCAGATAATGCAGCATGGACTGGCCGTCGGGACTGAGCATGGGTGCCGAGAGCTTGTCCACCATCACTCCCAGGCCCCCGACGTGCTTCACGGCGAAGTAGGCCGCCGCGATCACCGCCGTCATTTTGATGAAGAACTGGATCATGTCGATCACCAGCACGCCCCACAAGCCCGAGTGGGCGGCGAAGGCGACGTTCAGCAGGCCGCAAATCAGCAGCGTCTCCCAGCGCGGCAGGCCGAAGAGGATGTTGGCGATCTTGCACGCGGCCAGGTTCACCGAAGCCATGATGATGCAGTTGAAGAACAGTCCCAGATATACGGAGCGAAACCCGCGCACCACGCTCGCCGCCTTGCCGGAGTAACGAATCTCGTAGAACTCCAGGTCCGTCATCACCTCCGACCGCCGCCACAGCCGGGCATAGAAGAACACCGTGGCCACGCCCGTCAGCACGAACGCCCACCAGACCCAGTTTCCGGCGACGCCATGGCGCCGGACGATGTCGGTCACCAGGTTCGGCGTGTCGCTGCTGAAGGTGGTGGCCACCATCGACAGCCCCGCCAGCCACCAAGGCACGGCCCGACCCGAGACGAAGAACTCGGACGTGCTCTTGCCCGCCCGCTTGCCGAAGAACAGCGCGGGGACGAAACAAATGAAGAGAGAAGCGGCGACGATCAGCCAGTCAATCAACTGAAGTTTCATGCGTCGTGTCTTTCCATGAGCGTTGGGTTTGTAGTCCACCCTTTAGGGTGCCCCGGGGAGCACCGGCTAAAGCCGGGACTCCGAACAGCCCGGACCGGTTCATGGTCGCAGTGCGTGTGCCAGAGCAGATGGAAGCCTTCCAGGGTGTGTCTGAACTGGACCGGCCTGACCGGTCGGCTCCGAAACGAGCCCAATCAAGCAGCCAGTCCCTCGAGGGCACCGGCCGGTGGAACGGCAATGGCCGGGTGGTTTCCTGAGGGCGGATCACGGCGGGCCCTAGGATGAAGGAACAGTGTCCAGCACGACAATCTCAAACGGCTTCAGCTCGAGCCGCAGTGGCGTGCCCGACTCGGCTGGCAGCACCGGCTTCCTGGCGTCCTCGGCCCACGGGCTGCCCAGCTTGAACTTGGTGGCCGCGCCGGCCGGCAGTTCAAACGCGACGCCCACATCGAGCGCGAACTCGTGCGGCTGATCGTCCGGGTTGCGCAGCGTCACGATGCCCTTGCGCACGGTCCACGACGCGTAGCCATAAACCTCTAGCTTGCCGGGATCACCGCCGATCCAATGCGTGTCCACCAGGACGTCAGCGTTGGCGCGCGACCAGTTGGCGGCTTCGGCCAGCACCGCCCAGTCATCCGCCGTGAGCTTTCCCGGCTGGATATAGAGCTCCTGCAACCCGGTGCCGCTGCCGAAGAAGGCGCGCACGTCATCCTGGAAGCCCGCCGAGTTGAAGCTGGGATCGCCCGCCGGGCCGCGGCGCGAGTAGGCCACGCCCTGGGTCATCAGCGAATTCAGCGGGAACAGCGGTCCTTTGCGCACGATGTTCCGGTAGGTTTCCTGGTCGCGATAGGTCAGCCACTGCTGCTGTTTGGGACCTTTGCCCGCGTGGCCCATGTCCCCGCCCTGGCGCCAGACCGAGTCCGCGTAGCGCAACCAGAACGGCGAGGGCCATGAGCCCGTGGTGAGGTTGAGGTAGAGGTTCGGGTCTTCCTGCCGCAGCTCGAGCATGAGCCGGCGCATGGCTTCCGTGTCGCGGACGTATTCCGCGCCGCCGTTGGCGTTCATGCCGGCGGCGATGCCGTCGAACTTGAAGTGGTTGACGCCGAATCTGACGATCATGTTGACGCAGGATTGCTTGAACGCGGCGTAGTACCTCGGCCCGGCCAGCGAGAACCCGGTGGCGTTGGTCTCGAAGCCCTGTTCGCCTCCGAATTTGAGCCGCTGCTCCTTCGGCACGCCGTAACCGCCAAACGGCGACAACCAGACGCCCAGCCGCGTGTGGTAGTTCCGGCACAGTTCGGCCAGCGGTCTGAACCCGTCGGGAAAGCCACGATGGAACTGCCACAGAGTCTTCGGGTCGTCCCAGCCGTCGTCGAATACCATTCCGTCCATGACCACCCCGTGCGCGTTGATCAAGCGGTCACCGCAAAGGCGGATGGCCTCGAGGCAGTTCGTCTCGTTCAGGGCAAACGGATCCCAGGCCGTGTCATACCACGAGTTGTAGTGCAAGAAAGGGCGGTACGGATGCGCCCGCTCGCGTTCGAGGTAGTCGAGGAACGCGCGGCGCATCTGCCCGGCCGGCGCCACGCCCAGGGCGAAGCTGCTCGTCAGCGTTTCGCCACGGCGGAGCGAGGCATCGCGTGGCAAACGACAGATCACCCCGCCCTCAGGCACCCCGACTTGGTTCAAGGCCATCGGATCCTCGCAGCCGAGGAAGAAAGGGCTGGCGACCACCGGCGAACCGTCCACGGTGCCGGCGGTGGATGCATCCGGGACCGGCTGCTGGAACCAGACAACCTCGCGGAGACCGAGGTCCTCCTTGAGAGCGGTGATCTCGATTTCCTGGCGGATGTAGTTGGCCTGGTCGAGGGCCAGGGCCCGCCACATCACACCCAGGCGGCCATCCGCCGCCGACAGCCGGACTTCGATTTTTCTTCCCGGCATCCGCTCGGCAAACCGCGAAGCGGCCGGCCGGGGTTTCAGTTCGACGATGGTGGGCGTTCCTACCGAACGTAGTTCTGAGGCCGGGTAGCGGGTGCCATCCTTCAACACGACCTGGAACACCTCACCCGTTAGGGTCAGCGAGCGACCGGTCTGCTGATCGCGCAAGAAGCCGCCCTGCAAGCCGCGCTCCGAGAAGCTCCAGGCAGCGGAAAGGACGCGATTGTTCACGCCGCCGCTGCTGTTGGAGATCCAGACTTGGGCTGAACCCGGATTGCTGCCTGGCCATGCGGAGACAGGATCCGTTCCCGCCACCGGGCGCACCGTGCGGGCCGGGCGCGGCGCGGTCGGCGCCTCGAGATCTCCCGTGGCGAACTGAATGGCGTCGAGGTAGAACGCCAGCACGCGTGGGTCCCAGAACAATTCGGTGCGATGGCCGAAGGAGGTGTTGAACACGCGGCCCTGGCCGTAGGACTTCACCCATGCGAGAGCAAAATCGTTGTCCTTCCGGGTGATCCACCTCACGCCCATATTGGAGCGCGTGGGATTGAGCGACAGCAGCACGCGCAGTTTCGAGCGGTCGTAAGGCGGTCCGTATTCATAGATTTCGTCGGCGAGTCGGAAGTCGTTCCCGCCAAAAGCCGCCACCACCGGGTGATTCGGTTCTTCGACTTTCACTCCGATCTCTTCATTCCACGGGTGTCCCGTAAACGCTGCGCCGAGCAACTCCTTGAACTCGGGCCAGTGAGCGTTGGCGGCGATCGCAAAGTGCAGAGACACCAGGCCGCCGCCGTCCCGGACAAAGTCTAGCAGGCTTTGCCGGAGCACCTGCTCGACGGCGACCTTGTCCGTGCCGTGCCTCTTGAACGCGTCCTTGGCCAGGTCAGCGTCCGTGGGCGTCATCCACGGACCCGAGCTGTTGTTCATCACGATGGCGTCGAACCGGCGGAGGTTCGCGGGGAGATAGACCGCCAAGTCATCGCTGACGACGGGCTCGTAGGCTCCGGCTTTCTGGCCGATAGCCTCCAGCGCGCTCGAGCCGTAGGGAATGCAGTAGCCTTTGTGTGGATCCTTCTCCATCAGGTGCGCCGGCGTGTTCCAGATGAGCACGCGGCGCGGTTTGCGGGGAACCACGCGCGCCTGGCTGGGAGCGGCGTCGAAGATTTGCCGGGCCTGGTGCGCCGGGATCTCGTCCACTGCTGGCGCGGCGAACGCCAGGACGGACAGGGCGGGCAGGACGTGAAGCAGTCGCCACTGGGCGTGGAATGCCGGGGCGTTCACAATCTCCACCCTTCCCGATACTCGCAGCGCAGCAGGGCGTCCGCCGCGGGAAGGTTCGTGATCTTCATCGCCACGGGATCGAACTCGAGCGCGCTTTCGAATTGCGTGGCCACGTTGCCGAGCATGAGGAATTCGTTCAGGGCGTCCGCATAGTCGAAGTTCGACCAGGCCGGCTTCCCGCCGCGGCAGGCCGCGAACCAGTCCTGCTCGGGATCGCGTGAAGCCTCGAGGGTTTCAGGCTGGGTGCGCTGCACCTTCTCAAACTGGTCTTCCGGGAGCAACCGGAACCACATGTTGTGGCCCGTGGTATGAATGCTGCCGCGGGTGCCGACGATGAGAGTGCCGGCGAATTCCCAGTCGGTCCGCTCCTTGTCCGAGGGATCGGAGCTGAGGCGTGCCCGGATTTCGCGGGCTCCGGGCGCGTCGCCGTTATACCAGGTGATCGTGACGGGGGGGAATTCGGCGCGCGCCGGGATGTGCCATTGAACCCGTTCCCAGCGCGGGAACGAGAGCCGGTTGATCCCGGTATGCGTGGCCTCGACGCGGATGCGAGGTCGGGCGGCCGCGGCCGAGTCGTTCAGCCAAAGCTCATGGACTTTCAGCGCCGTGAACCCGAGGTTGGCCGTATGCGAACCCCAGTTGCCGAGCTGGCAGGTGCCGAAGTCACGCCACAAATGCCGGTTCAGCCACTCGGGGTGATACCGCCGAGCCGCGGCCGGGCCAAGCCAGAGGTCCCAATCCAGATGATCCGGCACCGGCGGTTCGCCCTTCGGCGGTTCCTTCTTGTCGGCGCCGCCACCGGCGTTCCAGACGTGCACTTCCTTGATCTCGCCGATCGTGCCGCGGCGAATCAGCTCCAGCGCCCGGCGGAACGCACCGCTGTAGGTACCCTGGTTGCCCATGGCGGTGGCGACTCGGTGCTGGCGGGCCAACTCACGGAGTGCGCGCGATTCGTGCAACGTGCGGGTCAGCGGCTTTTCGCAAAACACGGGCTTGCCCGCCTTGATGGCCGCAGCCGACACGACGGCGTGCGTGTGGTCCGGCGTGGCGACCACCACGGCATCGATGCCCTTGCCCAGCTCATCCAGCATCCGTCTGAAGTCACGATACGTCCTGGGTCTGGCATCCAGCGACCGCCGGTAGGCTACCACGGCGCGGCGCTCCCAGTCATTCGGTGAGTTCTCGAAGCGTTTGGCGAGGTCGTCCCAGCGCTGAAGCGTTGCCGCGAGCTTCCTGGCGTCGACGTCGCACAAGGTCACCACGTTTTCCAGCTTAGGGATGGTATCGATGAACCACTCGCCGCGCCCGCCGACGCCCACGAGGGCGACGTTGAGTTTCTCATTGGCTTGGGCGCTCCAGGCCGAGCGCGCAGCTTTCAGGATCAAGAAAGCAGCCCCGCCCAGGGCCGTCTCGCGCAGAAACCGACGACGAGGAATCGAGGATTTCATGGCAGCACGCCCGTGAGGTTAGTGCCTCGCCCCGAAACCGGACACCAAATAATGACGGCTGCCCGCCGGTCCAGCGGAGCTTTCAACGGTATCGTGCTTGGAGCACCAACAGGCCGAGGGGGCGGCTCCGCACCGGCTCAGGGTGGTCGAGGAACCGTTTGAGGCATTCTCCGTCCCCCGCGATACCTGGGCTGGACAACTCGGAACCCGGTCGCGACAATGGCCCAACTGAACCAGACGATAGAAAGGCCCGCATCCATGACCGACCCTCTGCCCCTGACCCGCCGGCAATTCCTGCGCACCACCAGCCAGGCGGCCACGACGCTGGCGGCTGCCTCCACGTTCGCTCCGGCGATTCTCGCCGCCCCAGCCCCCGGAAAAACGATTGGCGTGGGTTGCATCGGCCTGGGAACGCGGGGGGGCGACCTCATCAATGCGGTCGTTCACGCGCCCAACGTCAAGGTGACTGCGGTCTGCGATGCGTACGGGCCGCACCGGCAGAAGGGTGTCGAGCGCAGCCTCAACCCGGAAGTGAAAGCCTACGCGGATTACCGGGAACTGCTGACCGATCCGAAGGTCGATGCCGTGATCATCGCCACGCCGGACCATTGGCACTGCCGGATGGTGCTCGACGCCGTCAAAGCGGGCAAAGACATCTACTGCGAGAAGGGGTTTTCCCGAACCCTGGCCGAGGCCAAGTTGATGCGTGACGCGCTTAAGAACAGCCGGGTGGTCTTCCAGCTCGGCCACCACGCGCGCCAGGCCACCTGCGCCTTGCAGGCCAGGGAACTCATCGCCCAGGGCATTCTCGGCCCCATCACCCTGGTGCGCACCGGCCGGTTCAAGTCCACCGAGCCGGCGCATCCCAACTGGCGCTGGTATGGCTACTACGATCAATGGAACCGGCCGGATCCGGCCCAGGTCGTGAAGGAGGTGAATTGGGACCTCTGGCTGGGGCCCGCCCCCAAGATCCCCTGGAACGAGCGCCACTTCTGGCACTGGCGCTGTTACTACGCCTACGGCACCGGTTACACGGGCGACCTGCTGTCGCACGAGATGGATTTCGTGCAGTATCTCCTTGGGCACGGCATCCCGGACAGCTGCAGCAGCAGCGGGCTGCTCTCGCTGCTCCGTGACGATCGCGAAGTGCCCGACACCTGGGTCGCCACCTACCAGTTCGAGAAGCTCGGCCGGACGGTCACCTTCACCGGGAGCATGAATACGACCGACAGCCAGCCGGTCACGATCTGCGGCCGGGACGCCACCCTGCGGTTCGATGCCATCGCGCACGATGTCAGAACGTTCGAGATCATCCCGGCGGAACACAATCAAAACTCCGCCCTGCCCAAAGGCTATGAGCGAGGCAAGACACCCCAGCAGCCGAACCACATGGTAGACTGGGTGAATTGCATCCAGACCCGCGGCACGCCGAAATGCTCGACCGATGAGGCGTTCGTCGAAACCGCGACGTTCCTCATGTCGCTGGTGTCACAACAGGAACGCCGCCTGGTGCGCTGGGATGCGGGCAGGGAAGAAATTGTCTAGGCCGAAGAGCGAACGGAGAGGATACCATGAACGCCAAACGAGAGATTGCCAGGTGCATGCTGACCGCAGTGGCTGCCGGCCTGATGTTGGCGACCCCCAGTCAAGCGGACGCCAAACCGCTGAAAGTGTTTATCCTCGCCGGGCAGTCGAACATGGAAGGACAGGCGCAGATCGCGACTTTCGACTACATTGGCGACGACCCGGCGACGGCGCCGCTCCTGAAAATGATACGTGGCGCGGACGGAAAGCCGACCGTGTGCGGGGGCGCGTGGATTTCATATCTGACCGGGGCTGACGAGGAGAACTTCGAACTCACTGGCAGGTTGACGGCAGGCTATGGGTCCATGTGGGGGCAGGACAGAAGCGCTCCCGGCAACAAGATCGGCCCGGAGTTCACGTTCGGGCTGACGATGGACGCGGCGCTCACGGAGCCGGTGCTCATCATCAAGACCGCGTGGGGCGGCAAAAGCCTGCACACGGATTTCCGCCCGCCCAGCGCGGGGCCCTATGTGCTGAATGATTTCCAAAAGAAGCTGTATTACGGCCCCAAGGCCCACGGGGTTCCCGAAGACATGGGCCAATGGCTGGCAGAGAAGAAACGGGACACGGGGCGCTGCTACCGGCTCATGCTGGAGCATGTGAGAAAGGTGCTCGCCGACCCGAAGCGCGTGGTGCCCGGCTACGACCCAACTCAAGGCTATGAACTGGCCGGCTTCGTCTGGTTGCAGGGCTGGAACGACATGGTGGACGGACATGCCTATCCGGCTCACGGCAAACCCGGCCAATTTGACCTTTACAGTGAGTTGCTGGCGCACTTCGTCCGCGACGTGCGCAAAGATGTCGGCGCGCCGAAGATGCCGTTCGTCATTGGCGTGATGGGCGTCGGCGGCGCGACCGCGGGCGCGGATGTTGTGGAGTTTCGCAAGGCGATGGCGGCCCCGGCGTCACTGCCGGAGTTCCAAGGCAACGTCATCGCCGTGCCGACCGCCCCGTTCTGGTCGGAGGAACTCGGGGCTATCGCCAAGAAGCACGAGAAGGTGGATCAAATGCGCTGGTTTCTGGACGCGAAACACAAGGACCACGCCAACGCGGATGGAAAAATGACCGACGCGCAGAAGCACGAGTACGTCCAAAAGTTCGAAGCTGACCTCATCTCGCCCGCCGAAGCGGCTCTCTGGAAACGCGGTGCCTCCAACGCGGGCTACCACTACCTCGGCTGCGCGAAGACGTTCGCCCTGATGGGCAGAGCCTTCGCCGAAGCCACGCTCCAGATGATGAACGAGCAGTCGGGCCGGTGATTTGAGCGCCCATCACAAACCACGTATGAATCCTCTCTCCCCTCTCCTTCTCGTCCTCATGTTCGCCGTCGTGGCTCCCCGTTCGTCAGCGGACATCAAGCGTGGCGAGATGTTCGGCTACCTGTTGTTCGACGGCGAACGGGTGCCCCTGGAATTCAACGCCGGCTTCTCGCTCCATGCCGCTGCCTGGCCGCTGGTGGACCACTACCCCGGGCACGACTTCCAAACCGGGCTGCTTGGCACCTGGATGCATCCGCTCCATGAACCCAACCAGAAACCTAAGGAAGAATGCTACACCGACATTGAGGGCGGACTCGGCTGGTGGCGCGACACGCACTTTCCTACCACCACGCCGAAGTTCATCATGGGCGGCGTGGGCCCGAACTTCTCGGTGATCGCCAACGGCCCGGGATACGGCGCGGGCACTTGGGAAGAAGAGCTCGGCCTCTATGGCGTCGCCCAACTCAGCCCCTGGCTGCTCTTTCCACTCGACGGCCTTAACCTCAAACAGGGCACCCGCGGCGAACTTTTCGGCTACGGCTATCTCCCTTTGCCGCTCACCGACCCCAAGCCCATCACCGCGGGCGCCCATGTCCCCACTGGCAACCAGTGCTGGACGCTGTTCCTGAACACGGCGAACTTCAAAGGCCCCGCCGCCTTCTTCACGCCCTACTTCTGGTCCCGTGCCCTGCTCAAGAACCCCCAGTGGGCGGGCAAGCTGCTCGACTCGGCTCCATCCGACCCCAACAAGGCCATCCAGATGGAAACCCAGCACATCCCGGCCATCTTTGGCACGGCCAAGGATGGAACCGCGTTTGCCCGGATGGCGCCGACTTCATTTCCGGTCACGCCGGATGGGCACTCCGCCCTGCTGCACCGCCACACCGTCTATACAAGAGCCGCGCTGTGGGACGACGTGGAGCGCTGGTTCGCCGGGGGGCCGCCCGCCGATGGGCTCATCAAGGTTTCCGCCTGCACGACACAGCGATTCAAGGCTTCAGGCGGCTCAAGCTGGAGCTTCTTCCCGCCTGGCGTTCCCCGCGAGCAGGCCGCCTCGCTGGCGTGGAAATCCTTTGCCACCTCCGTCACGCCGGACCCGCTGACGCTGGGCTTTCGCTGGAACGAGGCGCTCACGCGCAAGCGCGGCGCGCTGGTGACGCTCCCTGAGTTCTTCCGCCTTGGCAAAGAAGGCGACAAGCCGCGCTGGCTGGCCGCTGCGGCCAAGGACGTGCCGGACGAACTCGGCGTAACGCAATACCGCTTTGAGACGCCGAAGGAGGACCCGCAGGAACCGCGCACCACGCCCGACGCCCCGGAAAGCTCGTGGAAGGAGCCCGGCCCCGCCGCCGGCCCGTTCAAAGCGCGCCTCGGCGATGGCAGTGTGGTGACATACTTCTGGTATCGGTTCGCCGACCAGCCCGCGATGCTGAATGCTGACCTCACACCGGCGGAGCGCGAGATCGTGCAGAAGCGCGTCGAGAAACTGCATCGCGCGTGGACCAAGGACCGCCACTACCTCGCTCCGCCCGACGTCGGCACCCTCGCGAGTGTGGACCCGGCCTTGATACTCACGCCGCCGCGTGGCCTGGAAGTCGGCTACGTCCCCATTGCCACGCGGCAGGAACTAGTTGGTGCGGCGGGTGAGCCGCATAGTCAAGAAAAGGCACAACCATGAAACGCAAGACAGCCAATCGGCTTTGCGGCCTCCTTGCCGCAACCACAATCGGAGTCACGACCGCAGCCGCGGCGGACAAAGCTGGCATCCTCACTTCACACTCCCAGGGGCTGCACGGCTATATCGGTTTCAGCCACGACCGGCCGCCCGTCGGGTCCGGATACAGCGCCGGGATGGGTTTCTACGCCGCGGTCTGGCCGTTGATAGACCAGCCGCTGGCGGATTTTCAGATCGGCCTGCCGAGTTCGTGGGTCACACCGGACAATTCCGACAACAAAGACAAGCCGCTGGCTCCGGAGGGGACGCTGGCCCGGACCTGGAAGGAGCGGGGCCCCACCTGGGGCAGTGTCTTTCAAACCCTCGAAGGGGGCCTGGGTTACTGGGCAGGCAACCACTTCCGCTACGGCCCGCCGAAGTTCAGCATGAATGCCACACCGCAATGTTACGACTACGAGGTCGGATCGCCGGGGTGGTCCTTCTTCTACAGCAACGAAGCGCTGCCGGACAATCGCCTGGGCATCGCCCAACTGAGCAACCGGCTGCTGATTCCTCCCGATGCGCTGCCGTTCCAGGGGAATCCCAACGGCCAGTTCCTCGGCTACACCTGGATGGCCTTGCCCTTTACGGATCCCACCACCGGAGAGCCGCCCACCGGCGACCAGAGTTGGACCTGTTTTCTGAGTGCGGCCAATTTCAAGGGGCCGATCGCTTATTACATTCCGGAAACCTGGAGCAAGATCGGCAAGCTGTTCAAGTATCCCTTCATTTATGGACGCGGGCTGGACGCGCGACCCGGCGACATGGGCGGCGGCGCCATGGAGATCAACACCGTGCCACGCTTCGACGCCCAAGACGCGCACGGGGCCGTCTATTCAAAGATACCCAAGCTGCAGTTCCCGGTGGACGACCAGGGAAGAGCGTTCCTGGTGCAAGACGTGACCTATTACTCGAAGGCGGCCCTCTACGACGCCTTCAAGGCCTGGCGAAACGGCGGTCCGGCTTGCTCCGGACGATTCGACGGGAAGGGCGCCTGGAAGTCCACGCTGACGACGCAGACCACGCGCTACGACCAGGCCGGCAAGAGAATCAGCAGTGTCGAGCGGGTCTTTGACACCCGAGTGTTCGACGGCAACGTGTGGGGCCTGGAGTGGTTCACCAACGCCATCAGCCCCAAGGGCGTGTTCCCTCAGTATTTCAAACAGGTCGGGGAGGAACGCGTC
>Ga0315274_10011906_pt1 | contig 12438 bp, 10 predicted proteins | sample YL17G02_20_MG_FD_203700 | JGI IMG/M metagenome (GOLD analysis project Ga0315274, IMG submission 203700) | Sediment microbial communities from Yellowstone Lake, YNP, Wyoming, USA - YL17G02_20 | ecosystem: Environmental > Aquatic > Freshwater > Lake > Sediment | place: USA: Wyoming | collected... | reverse complement strand
TGTGCATCCCGATGATAGAGAGACAGCGCGGACAAGGGCAATAGAGGTTCTGAAGGGAAAGAGGAGCCTGCCGTATGAGTTCAGGTTCGTGAAGAAGGACTCGGAACTGCTCTGGGTTCTGGACTGGGTGACCTCCATCCTGTACAAGGGCAAGCGTGCCGTCCTGGGAACGCTGATGGACATCACGGAGCGGAAGCAGGCGGAGGAGGAGATTCGACGATATACCAAGCGGGTGGAGGCTCTGCATGCAGTTGGCCAGGCGGTCAGCCAGACCTCCGATGTCCAGGAGCTGCTGGATAGTGCGTTGGGCAAAGTGGTCGGGTTGATGAGCGCGGACACCGGCTGCGTATTCCTCGTTGATGTGAGTAAGAAGGCGCTGGTGCTCAAGGCGCATGCGGGAGTGCCCGCCGAGGCCTTGAGCGAAGTGTCCACCACGGAGTTGACTGACGAGGAGTTGCAGAGGATGCTCGAGTGGCGGGAACTCGATGTTGCGCCGTGGGAGGTCATCGGTGAGGCCAAGTTGAGCCCGTTCCGGCAGGCTATGGAGAGGGAGCAGGTAAGTTCACTTACCTCGGTGCCCCTGTTGGTCCGAGGGAGACTGCTGGGTATGCTCTGCGTTGGCAGCCGCGCGCCGCGCGACTACACGCCCGACGACATGGGGCTGCTTAGGGCCATAGGAAACGAAGTCGCGGTGGGCATTGACAACGCGATGCTCCTTGAACGGACGAGAGAGCTTTCAATAACAGATGAGCTGACGGGTCTCTACAACAGGCGTCACCTCTACGGCGTGCTGGAGGCCGAGACCTACCGCAGTCAGCGCTACGGCACCCCGTTCTGCATGGTGATTCTCGACCTCGACGGGTTCAAGGAATACAACGACAAGTTCGGCCACACCGTTGGCGACACGGTTCTGAAGGCTTTCGCAATGGCCCTCAAGTTGACCCTCAGGGAAAGCGATCCTGCGTTTCGCTACGGTGGCGATGAGTTCGCCATTATTCTTCCGTCGACGGACTCCGACATCGCCAAGAAGGTCGTGGATCGAATACGGGCGGAATGGCCTCGTGTGACGAAGAATCAGCACGCCCTTCAGAAGAGCCCCGTGGGCTTCTCCGCCGGCATCGTTCAGTTCCCCAAAGATGCGGAGACAGGGGATGGGCTCATTTTCCTCGCCGACACCGCACTCTTCCGCTCCAAACGCGAGGGGGGAAACAAGTCGACCGTGGTCTCAGAGTTGGGCAGTCTGTCGGCAGACGTGCTGGACACCGCTACGCTCGATCAGGTCTATGCCCTGGCTGCTACCGTGGACGCGAGAGATCCCTATACGTACGGTCACTCGAAGAGAGTGGGCGGCATAGCGGAGATGATAGGCAAGGCCATCGGGCTGCGGCGCGATGAGCTGGTGAATCTGCACGCGGCAGGGCTTCTGCATGACATTGGCAAGGTGGGCGTGCCTGACGCCATCCTGACCAAACCCGGCAAGCTTGAAGAGCACGAATGGCGCATAATAAAGCAGCACTCCGCAGAAGGGGCAAGGATAGTTGACCGGGTAAAAGACCTCGCGCCTCTCGTGCCGCTCATAAGGCATCACCACGAATGGTACAACGGCACGGGATACCCGGATGGACTGAAGGCTCAAGAGATACCGCTCGGCGCGCGTATCATAACGGTGGCCGACGCGTACGACACGATGACGACGGTTCGTCCCTATAGAAACGTCGTGTCCCACGAGGAAGCGTGTGCGGAGCTAAGACGCTGCGCCGGCACTCAGTTCGCGCCTGACCTTGTCGAAGCTTTCGAGCGAGTCATGAAGACCTCACCTGCGCAATCCCACACCCAACGCGGTTGAGCCCCGCTTCGCTACGACTCCTCTTTGGCCTGTTGCGGGAAATGTGGCCCCTGCCGCCGCCCTGCTCCCCGCCAAGGACTACTGGAAGTAGCAGTTATACCTGCCGGCGACGTACCGGAGTATGTAGGTGCAGTCGTTCTGCCTGCACCTGTCGCCGGAAGACTGGTCGTGACGCACGCTCGCCATATTCAACAGGTTTATTGCGTCCGCTGGTATCTGGCCCCCCAGGAACTGCCCGCCAACCTGGGCATCCAGCGCGGTGACTTGCCCATCCTTGTTCACGTCTCCTCTCTGGAAACCGAGGTGCTGCCACTCCTCGTGCGGTATCTGCTGGCCGAACTGGTCGGTGATGAAGTCGAAGCCCACCTCCAGATCGTAGAAGTCCGTCGCGCAGCCCACCAGCCTGGGGACGAGGAAGGCGAGGGTTATCGGCGGCTCAATGCCCGAGAGCGTGCTCTGGCTGAACCTCGCGTATCCTGCGGCGTTGTTGATTTCGACAACAGGGTTGTTGAAGGGCGCGTCTCCGGCCAACACATGAAGCATTGTGATGCCGGCGGGGTCGTACAGCGCTCTGGCCTGGTAACTCGCGACTCGTATGCCTGTTACCGTCTCGCCGGTTATCGCGTCCTTGATTCTGAGAATGGTGATCGGTACGATGACGTTCTTGTCATTCAGCCTTTCCATTGGGACGATGGCGGTCTCAGCTACTATGGATGTGAGCCTGAACGAGGACACACCGGACCGGAAGGTGTGCGTCCCGCAGTCCACGTCTCCTCGAGCATAGTAAGTACTTGCGCTCCAGTTGTCTGTATCCGTGTAGCATCGATACACATGCGTTACATTGCCCCCATAGCCGTACCCGTAGCCGAAATAGTACGGTTGCCCTTCCCTCGTGTCGTTACCGTACAGCCTGCCGTATCCGTAGCCCGTGCTTGGGATGGCCTGGTAGAGGCTCATGTTGCGGGGAGAGCTGTAGGGAGCGGCGGTCAGTTCGTTATTGCAGCCTGGGTCGGAGAACAGGCGCAGGCGCACGTTCTGTATGGGGATCCGCTCATCCGAGGCGATGACGATGCTAACGTCGAAGGTTATGTTGGCGCCAACACCCGCGAGAGTAGTTGATGGCGTCAGAGTCACCGTAACCGCTTCCGCCGATTGGGGGGCAGTCAGAACTAATACGAGGATGATTACCCCCGCAAGAAGAATGCTGGCGGCACTTCGGGCTAAGGTCTTTGTCCTCAGGCTCTGCATCTGCCCTTTGCTTCTCCTGCCCAGCGGTGCTCTCAGGGTCGCGCGATCGGCACAGCGCTGCATCTTAAACGAGCTCTATTATAGCACATACTGAACCAGGGGCGGGCCGATTGTCAATACCCGATTTGCGGCCACGACTATTGACAGGTGGCCAAATATCGCCTAGAATCATCCGCAGTACTTTCGTTCAGGAGACTTGAACCGACGTACCACGCTGTGTGAGTCCAAGTCTCCTTTCTTTGAGGCTTGCTGACGTGGGGGTGTGGTGGGATGGATAGGCTAGCTGGGAACTGTTGGCTCCTTGAACATCTCGATTGTCGGCAGCGGATACGTTGGACTCGTAGCGGCCTGTGGTTTCGCCAGAAACGGGCACACGGCGCTTTGCATCGACCGGGACGGGTCGAGAGTTGAGCTGATCAACGAAGGCAAGTCCCCCCTCTACGAAGACGGCCTCCACGACGTATTCTTCACCTGGGCAACCAGCAAGGGTCGCCTCAAAGCGTCTCTGGACTACCGCGAGATCCTCAGAAGCGACGTCACCTTTGTCTGCGTCGGCACCTCTCCGGCACCGGACGAAAGCTGTGACCTTACCTGCGTCGAGGACTCGGTGCGTGATATCGGAGCAGCCCTGGCCGACAAGAGAAGCTATCACCTGGTGGCCGTCAAGAGTACAGTTCCCCCTGGCACTACCAGGGGGATAGTCATTCCCCTCCTGGAGAGGTTCTCCGGAAAACAAGTGGGCCAGGACCTCGGTGTGGTGGTCAATCCGGAGTTCCTGCAAGAGGGGCGGGCGATGGACTGCTTCCTCAATCCTGACAGGATTGTGATTGGGGAATCCGACGTGAGAGCTGGCGACCTGATGGAGCAGGTCTACGCCGGCTTCGGCGCTCCCGTGGTGAGGACCGACTTGACGACTGCTGAGATGATCAAGTACGCCTCCAATGCTTTCCTCGCGACCAAGATCTCCTTCATCAACGAAGTGGGCAACATCTGCCAGAAGCTCGGCATAGACGTTTACGAAGTGGCATACGGCATGGGCTACGATCCCAGGATTGGCAGGCAATTCCTGAATTCGGGCATCGGGTTCGGCGGCTCTTGCTTGCCGAAAGACCTCCAGGCACTCATAGCCACAAGCAAGAAGGCTGGCTACCCTCCGTATCTGCTGGAAGCTGTTCTGGACGTAAACAAGAGTCAGGCAACGAGGATGGTTGAGACCGCGGAGCGGAAGTTGGGGTGCCTTGAGGGGAAGAGGGTGGCTGTCCTGGGCCTTGCCTTCAAGCCTGATACCGACGACGTGAGGGCAGCCCCAGCCATCAGGGTAATCGAGATGCTGCTGCAGAAGAAGGCCGTGGTCGTAGCGTGCGACCCGGCGGCGGTGCCGAACGCGAGACTGGTCCTCCCCGAAGGCGTGGAATACTGTGAGAGCGCCAAGGAGGCCACTGCTGACGCCGACTGTGTACTCATAGTTACGGAGTGGGCGGACTTCAAGCGCGACGAGCTGTACCAGGGGAAAGTGGTCATAGATGGCAGGAGAGTCCTGGATCCCGGGAGAGCCAGGACAATCTGTGAATACCTCGGAATCAACTGGTAGCCTAGAGGAACACCGCTGAGTGGAAACTGTCCTGGTTACAGGGGGCGCGGGTTTCATCGGAAGCCATCTGGTTGAGCGATTGCTGGCGCGAGGCAATCGCGTCATCTGCGTGGACAACTTCGACCCCTTTTATCCGCCGGAAATCAAGAGAGACAACTTGCAGTCATGTCTGGCCAGCGAGCGTTTCGAGCTGGTCCAGGGTGACATCAGGAACGAAGGTCATCTGGCGAAGGTCTTCGCCACGCACGAGATACATGGCGTGGTTCATCTCGCAGCCAGGGCGGGGGTCAGGCCCTCCATCAGCAATCCGGCTCTGTACCAGCATGTCAACGTCGGCGGCACCGTCAACCTGCTTGAGCTGAGCAGGGACTGCGGCATCAAGAACTTCGTGTTCGGCTCCTCGTCATCGGTTTACGGCGCCAGCGGCAGGATTCCGTCAAGAGAGAGCGAAGACTCCCTTCGCCCTGTCTCCCCATACGCTGCCTCCAAGCAGGCGGGAGAGCTGTTCTGCTACACCTTTCACCATCTGTACCATATCCCCGTTACCTGTCTGCGGTTCTTCACTGTCTACGGCCCCAGGCAGAGGCCCGACATGGCCATCTACAAGTTCACCCGGCTTGTCGACCTTGGAGAGCCGGTACCGCTCTATGGCGACGGTTCGTCGGGGAGGGACTACACCTACATCAGCGACGTGGTCGACGGCATAGTCTCTGCTCTGGACAGGAAGCTGGACTTCGAGATCATCAACCTGGGTTACTCCGAGACAACCGAGTTGCGCCTCCTGGTATCGCTCATAGAGCAGAATCTGGGGAAGAAGGCCGATGTTCGCTATCTGGCCCCGCAACCAGGTGATGTGCCAGTCACGGGCGCCGACATTTCCAAGGCGCAGAGGCTTCTTGGCTACAGACCGAACATCGGAATCCGGGAAGGCATCGAAGCGTTTATTCGTTGGTACAAGGGCCAAGGGAACTTGTGTGGATCTCTCGATCATTATCCCCGCCCACAATGAAGAAGAGAACGTAGCTGCCCTCCACCAGGAACTGAGCAAGGTGCTTGGCAGCATCGGCTCAGACTACGAGATAATATTCGTAGACGATGGTTCCACAGACTCCACTTTCTCCGAGTTGCAGACCCTGCACGCCCAGGACCCCCGGGTCAAGGTCATAAGACTCAAGAAGAACTTCGGTCAATCCGCCGCCATGTCCGCTGGGTTTGAACGGGCTCAAGCCGAAGTGGTGGTTACCATGGATGCGGACCTCCAGAATGACCCTGCTGATATACCTTTGTTGCTGGCTGAGCTGGGAAGCGGTTGTGACGTAGTATGCGGCTGGCGCCATCGCAGAGAGGATCCACTCTCCAAGAGAGCCCTTTCGAAGTTCGCCAACTGGCTCAGGAGAAGGTGGACCGGCGAATCCGTCCACGATTCGGGCTGTAGCTTGAGGGCCTACAAGAATGGCTGCTTGAGAGACCTGGAGCTCTACGGCGAGATGCACCGGTACATCCCTGCCCTGCTTTCGTGGAAAGGCTACAGGGTCGGCGAGGTCGCGGTGCAGCACAGGCGAAGGAACAAAGGCAAGACGAAGTACAACTACCAGAGGTTGCCCAAGGGCTTCCTCGATTTACTCCTGGTGACCTTCTGGCGGAGGTACTCCCTGCGTCCGGTCCACGTCTTCGGAGGCCTGGGCCTGCTGTTCGCAGTGTCAGGCGTCGGTCTGGGGCTGTACTTGGTGGTTGCGAGGCTCGTCTTCGGCGTCGGGCTAGCGGACAGGCCGCTGCTGCTCCTCGCTATTCTGCTGGCCATTATGGGTATTCAGTTCATTGTCTTTGGCGTGCTGGCAGACATCATGATTCGGGTGTATTATGGGCAAAGTGACAGAAGGAACTACACTATTGAAACTGTAATCGAATGAAGATACTGATGCTGAACTATGAGTTCCCTCCTCTGGGTGGTGGAGGGGGAGTGGTCTTCGCAAACATAGCAGCCGAGCTGGCCAGGAGGCACGAGGTTGACGTTGTTACCACACGTGGTCGTGGCTTGCAGGCGTTTGAGGTGGTGGACGGAGCGAGAATCCACCGGGTTCCGGTGATCGGTCGGGGGGAGGAATCGACAGCGACGCTGGCCTCGCTGCTCTCGTTTCCGCCTTCGAGTGTTGCCAAGGGATTGAAGCTGTGTCTGGAGAGACACTACGATGTCATCAATAGCCATTTCGCTGTGCCCACGGGGCCGACAGGCGTAGTCCTGTCCAGGCTGCTTGGAGTGCCCAACGTGCTGTCCATGCATGGGGGAGACCTGTACGACCCGAGCAAGCGGCTCTCTCCTCATAGGAGCCGTCTCCTGCGGGGAGTGGTAAGGTGGGTTTTGCGCAACTCGACCTGTCTTCTTGCTGAGTCACAGGACGTGAGACAGAGGGCTTTGCGTTACTACGGGGTGAAGAGAGACATAGCAGTCATACCCTGGGGATTGAAGGAGCCTCACTTCGAGAAGCTGAGCAGAGGCAAGCTGGGACTCCGTGAGGGCGATCTGGTTGTGATTTCTGTGGGGCGATTGGTGAGGCGAAAAGGGCTTGACTGCTTGCTCAGGGCGCTGCCGAAGATCGGAAGTCCAGATGTCAAACTCGTCGTGGTGGGTGATGGTCCTGAGCGTGAACGCCTGCAAGAGCTGGCCTCGGAACTGCGGATAGAGACACAAGTGTCTTTTCTGGGGAATGTTACTGAAGAGAGCAAGTTCCAGTACTTATGTGCTTCGGATGTGTTTGCCTTGCCGTCGCTGCACGAGGGGTTCGGTCTGGTGTTCTTGGAGGCTATGCACTGCGGTCTGCCCATAGTGACCTGTGATTGCGGCGGACACACCGATTTCTTGACGGACGGACGCAACGGCTTCCTGGTGCCGGTGGGCGACGTTGACGCCGTGGCGAGTGCAATATCGACTCTCGCTCGCGACGGGAACCTGCGGGCAAAGATGGCGAAGAACAATGAGGAAGATATCGAGCGCCTGTCTGTCGCGGCAACTGCCGAAAGGTACGAGCAGGTATTCCAGTCCGTGGCGGAGTCCTCAGGAAACCGCAGAAGGCAGCGGGGACTGACGGATTCAGCCGCCGGCGTGAGGTAGTGCCGTCTGTTCATTACTGGCTGAAAGTAGTCTGGCTCGCCTGGCTCCCGCCGGAACAAGCACGGTTTGAGGTGACGGCTGTTGGAAATGGCAGAAGAGTATGGGCGAGAGTACTTCGAATCTTACGTTGAGCGCTACAAGGCAAGCAGATATGATCTCAGGCGCATGTCAATGGTCCTCTCATGGCTTGCGCCGCAAGCCGGTGACAGGGTTCTCGACCTGGGTTGCGGTGTCGGCGAGTATTCGAGTCGGATTCGGCAAACCGGGGCGATGGTGACCTCCGTCGATTTCTCGGCTCACGCTCTCGCAATTGGCAGGCAGGTCCAAGATACGCCATCCCTGGTTCAGGCTGATGCGTGCAGGCTGCCGTTTGGGGACGAGCTCTTCAACAAAGTGATTGCGGTCGAATTGATTGAACACGTGGAGAACCAGGACGCACTCTTTTCAGAATTCAGTAGAGTGCTGGCAAGCGGTGGGTTGCTTCTTCTGACAACAAGCCCCATAGCATCATCGTTCTTCTTCGCTTTCGTGCAGAGACACCGAGGTAGCAGGCTGGTCCAGGCTTTCATACGGCCCTACGATGTATCTGCGGCGAAGCACGTTCGGCTGCAGCACCCAAGAATCCTTGTGCAGCGCCTTAGAGACCATGGTTTCGAAGTGGCAAATGAACGGTATTGGAATGCGTTCCACTTGAGCTATTTCTTGTCCAGGACGAGCGTCCGGCCTCTGAGGAGAACGTGGCGCGCCTCGTGTGTCTTAGACAGGGTTTTCGCCACTTCAAGTCTCTGCAACGACGTGGTGGTGTTGGCCAAGAAGAACGCCAAGCCTCTGTACTAGCCACGCCGCCGCAGACTACGTATCGTCATTCCCAAGCATGAGGAAGCCGTTAGTCTCAGTAATAGTCCTGGCTTTCAACGGCAGGGAGTATCTTGGAGACTGCCTGCTTTCTGTTGTTGCCCAGCGCTATCCCGAAATTGAAATCATCGTCGTTGACAATGCTTCTCGCGACGGCTCAGCGGAATTCGTCGAAGAGCAATTCCCGGCGGTCAGGCTGGTTCGTAACAGCTACAACATGGGGTTTGCAGGCGGGAACAACGTCGGGCTCAGTCTGGCCCGTGGCGATTATATTGCTCTTCTGAACCAGGATACGAAGGCCGATCCGCGATGGGTTGAGGAGCTCGTGAAGGTGGCTGAGGGGGAGCACCGGGTTGGCATATGCGCGCCGAAGTTGCTTTACATGAACGACCCCAAGAGGCTGAATAGTGCTGGCCATCTCATGTATGGGGATTTGAGCACTGTCGAGCGCGGGATGGGCGAGACGGACGCGGGGCAGTATGACAGACAGGAGGAGGTCTTTGCCGCGTGGGGGGCCGCCACCTTCTACAGAAAAGCCATGTTGGACCAGGTAGGTGTGTTCGACGATCACTACTTCGTGCTTGGTGAAGCGACTGATCTCGCCTGGAGGGCTAGACTGGCTGGCTGGAAATGCATCTACGTTCCCACAGCAGTGGTGTACCACGTGCACTCCGCAAGCACCGGGCTGTACTCGGCGCTGAAGCTCTACTACGGGGAACGCAATAGAATCTGGAACGTAGTCAAGTTCTTGCCGGCCACTTGCCTGGCTGCCTCGGTTCTGTGCACCTTCCGGAGATATGCAGCGATGGGTCTGTTTGCTCTAAGGTCTTCGGAGCCGAAGGCGCGTGCAGCCAGGAGACAATCGCTGGCAATGTTGGCACGGACGCTGGTGAGAGCTTGGGTGGACGCCTTTCGAGGATTGCCTAGAGTCGTGGCGGAAAGGCGCCGCATTCAGCGAACCAAGGTGGTATCGAATAGGCAGATAAGGCATTGGCTCAGGCAGTATCGGGCGGACCTGAAATCCGTTGTCGAGAGGTAGTCTGCTGACCGCCCGTCAACTGACGCGCCCGACGTAGCGAAACCGCTTCGCGAAGCTGGGCTCCTGAGCGGTGACATCGCTTGGCACGATCTGAGGATGACGAAGGCTGAGCGAAACCCTGGCAAGAGTACTTCATGAGCACAGTCCGCAGGATTGCCGCAAATGCCGCCGTATCATCCATTGCTCAGTTCGCGAATTACGTACTTGCATTCTTCTACATGTTGTACGCGGCTCGCTACTTGGGGACAGCGAGCTTCGGCCTCTTGTCCTTTGCACTCGCATTCGCCGCGATCTTCGGTCTCATCGCCGATCTTGGCCTGCGGACTTTGACTGTGAGGGAAGTGGCGCGAGACAGGTCATTGGCGCACAAGTTTACTGCCAATGTCTTGGTCATGAAGCTCGGTCTTGCCGTCATCAGCTATGGTCTCATGGCTCTCATAGTGAACCTCATGCCGCACTCAGAGGAGACGCTCGTTGTTGTGTACATCATCGGTTTGTCGGTCGTTCTCTCAGCCTTCACTCAAGTGTTCTACTCCGTCTTTCAGGCGTTCGAGAAGATGGAGTATGTCTCTCTGGGCCTGGTGCTCAATGGGGCATTGATGCTGATTGGCGTTGTGGTTGCCATGCAGCTTGGTCTTGGGCTAATCGGCTTCGCGCTTCTGTTCTTGCTGGCGAGGGCAGTGGAGCTGGTTTATGGCATGGTCGCGTATAGACTGAAGTTTCAAAACGGCGCAACGCGTCAACCTGGGGGGCTCGGACTCGACCTTGCATTCTGGAAGCAGTCCCTCAAAGAAGCGTGGCCGATGGGAGCCATGGCGATAGGGATCTTGATCTACTTCAGGATCGACACTGTTATGCTCTCGTTCATGAAGGACGATGTGGCTGTCGGGCTGTACAGTGCAGCCTACCGGTTGTCGGAACTGTCTGCGGTTATCCCTGGGATGTTCGTAGCTGCGATATTCCCGGTCATGTCTCAGTACTATCGTGCAGCGGGTAACTCGTTCGCCATGGCTTACGAGAAGTCGAGCAGATATCTCTTCATGCTCGCTCTGCCGATTGCGCTGGCCGTGACGTTGCTGGCTAGCCCGATCGTGAATCTCGTGTACGGCAGTCAGTACGCGGACTCTGCCAGTGCGCTGCAGGTTCTGATATGGGCCGCAGCGATCATGTATGTGACTATGGTAATGGGCACCACATTCGTTGCCGCCAACAAGCAGATGGTGAACTTGAAGATAGTCATCGTGGCAGCCGCTCTGAACATAGTCCTGAATGTCTTCCTTATACCACGATACAGCTACGTCGGTGCCTCGGCCGCAACGGTGGCTACCGAAGCCTTCGGGCTGCTCTGTGGCGTCTTCTTCTTGAGGAGAGCCGGATACGGAGTCAGCATAAAGAACGTCTACCTGCTGCCCCTCCTGGCTTTGTGCGCGGCTATAGCCATTTCGGCTGTTTTGCTTATAATAGGGGTCAACGCATTCGTCGCGGCGCCCGTGGGTGTGGTTGTCTATGCCGTGATCGTCTTTACGACAATGATACGGGACGATGACAGGCAGTTGATGAGAAAGGTGCTCGGGTTGAGGAAGTTGAAGGTCTGGAAGAGGGGAGACCCGTGAGCCTTTCCGGTTGCAGGATAATCGACCTCCCGAAGATCACGGATGCGAGAGGCAACCTTACCTTCATTGAAGGGAACAGGCACGTGCCTTTCAAGATTATGAGGGTGTATTACCTCTATGATGTGCCGGGTGGTGAGGCCAGGGCAGGTCATGCCCACAGGCGTCTTCAGCAGTTCATCATCGCCGCCAGCGGGAGCTTTGACGTAATCCTGGACGACGGGTTCGACAAGAAACGCTTCTATCTCAACAGGTCGTACTACGGTCTTTATGTCCCGCCCATGCTCTGGCGGGAGTTGGACAATTTCTCATCTGGCTCCATTTCCCTGGTTCTGGCATCTGAATACTATGACGAAGCCGATTACATCAGGGACTACGAGGTCTTCAGGAAGGTCGCAAGGGAAGTGAGAAGAGAACTGTAGGAGCGGGTCAATGGCACAAAGAAAGCAGGGAAAACTCATAATCGTGGGGAGCGGTGAGTTGGCAGAGATTGCCCACGAGTACTTCACGAATGATTCACCCTACAAGGTAGTGGCTTTCTCTGCTGAGCATGACTTCCTCAAGAAGAAGGAGCTCTTCGGGCTGCCCGTAGTACCTTTTGAGGACGTGGAACGCCTTTACCCGCCGCGAAACCATAAGGTCTTCGTTGCGGTCTCCTTCACCGAACTGAACCGGGTTCGAACCAGGCTCTTGAGGGAAGCGAAACGCAAAGGATACGCTCCGGTTTCCTATGTGAGTTCAAGGGCCTTCGTATGGGGAAACGTCCAGGTCGGGGAGAACTGCTTCATCTTTGAGAATACGGTTGTCCAGCATCGTTCGAAGTTGGGCAACAATGTCATTGTATGGAGCGGGAGCATCATCTGTCACCGCACCACTATCGGAGACAACACTTTCGTAGGCCCCCACGTTGTCATCTCCGGGTACTGCGAGGTGGGCAAGAACTGCTTCCTGGGCGCGAACACCTCGACAGCCGACGAACTGAGAATTGGAAAAGACTGCGTGACAGGTGTGGGGACAGTGGTTGTGCGCAATCTGGAGGGAGGGAAGGTCTACGTTGGCAATCCAGCCAGGCCCACGGGAAAGAGCAGCTTTGCCGCCTTCGGCGTGAGAGAACCCTGAAGTCGGGTCGTATCTAGCTGC
>Ga0315274_10011905_pt1 | contig 12439 bp, 10 predicted proteins | sample YL17G02_20_MG_FD_203700 | JGI IMG/M metagenome (GOLD analysis project Ga0315274, IMG submission 203700) | Sediment microbial communities from Yellowstone Lake, YNP, Wyoming, USA - YL17G02_20 | ecosystem: Environmental > Aquatic > Freshwater > Lake > Sediment | place: USA: Wyoming | collected... | reverse complement strand
AGCAAAAGCAAGCTTCCTGCTATTCCTCCAAGAAAATACAGCCTAAGTAGGCGCTTGCTTCCTATAATTTTCTCTAAAAAAGAGCCTAAAAAAAACAATGAAAGCATGTTTACAAAAAGATGCGCTGAAAAAATTGCAAAAGGATATCCCGGAGCATGCATAAACATGCTTGTTATCAATGTCCATGGATGAGAGTAAAATGTTGCTGGAGTAAGCGCAATATAATTTCTGAAAAAAGTTATGAAATTTGCTTCTCCAAGAAAAGGAAGAGAGAACATTACGATCAGGAAAAGGATTATATTCACCAATATCAATATCAGAGTGTAACTTAACATTGATTTATTTATCTTAGGTTTGTGATAAACATGCTGATTATAAGGCTGAGGAGAAGGCATCTCTGGCCTGTAAGAATAGCTGTATGAAGGGATGCTCTTTCTCTTTTTTGCCTGCTTGGCTATCATATTTATTAGTTAAATAAGAGCATATATAAATTTGTTGTTAATTGTTGGTAATATTCTATTTCCGAGGTCATTAGATGAGAAATCAAAGATGAACATTACTAATAAAGAGCAAAGAATTTACAAATTACTTTTTCCTTTTCTTTTTTACTGCTGCCTTCTTTGCCTTTTTTCTTTCTTTTTTCACTATCTTCTTCACCACTTTCTTCATAACTGCTTTTCTTGCTTTTAATTTTGCCTTTCTTTTTATCAAAATATAAACCATTATTGCAGCCAAAACAACAATCACTAATACAATTATAATATCCTTGGAGTTTATCTGCTCATTTACATTTTTAATTCCTTCTGTAACTCCTACTCTGAAAACGCTTCTTGCATTGTCTGTAGGGTCCTGATCACTGACAGTAAGCTGAACTTGGTGTGGTCCTGCAGATGTGAATGTCTTGTTGAACAATGCTCCAGTCATGCCTTTATCATTTGTGTGCGTAGGATCTCCATCATCAAATGCCCATGTGAAGTTCAATCTGCTAAAGTTAAGTCCTGAAGGAATTATATCATCCTTGCTTAATCTTGCGTCAAACATGACATTATAACCTGTGAAACTTGAGCCATTTTCAGGGCTTGATATTATTGCAAGAGGAGCATCATCCCAGATAGTATCTATTAAAATCTTTATACTATCCATTGCCATGCTGCCTCTTGAATCTTGCGCATATAATATTATCTCCTTTGGTCCGCCCTTACCTTCTTCATTAGTATAAGGAAATTCAGGGGATAACTCAGTTCTATTTGTGCCTTCTGGGAAAAAATACCATAAATATCCCATTGGATCATCAACATCATATGCTATTGAATTAAATATAACAGTTCCTGCATTTTTCAAGTCTCCATTTTTCGGGCTTGTTATTCTTATAAAAGGAGCAGAATTATTTATCTGCGCCCCAACATCAAGATTGTCTGATTGGTTTGCTAATGCAGGATAACCTGCAACACTTGCTTTGAAGAAATAACCATTGCCGTCTACAGTCGGCTGCCATGTTGCTACTACCTTTCCTTTTGAAATAGGCAATATACCACCATAATGCATATCTGTATCAGGTAAAACAGTATTGTGTTTCCATACCCCTAGTGTAACATTTGTTCCATCAGGAACAGTTGCTGTGAAAATCAGTTTTACAGTGTCATTTCTGTCTGCATTTGCTATCTTTCTTCCAGTCATGTCAGCCCAATACATTCCGCTTTTTCCCTCGCATGCATCTCCGCATAAAGGATCTTTTGCATATGGCTGTTGTGGGCAGTTTACATTGCTGTCTTGCTGATTTGTGTTCTTGACATTCCAGCAGTTATCATATATATTGAGTTTGGTATCATTATCATCATCACCCATAAGAACCGGAGGTTCAGGTCCAGGTTCTTCACATGCATCTCCTATGCTGTCATTATCCATAAAACCATTATTGTCTTCTTGCCCTGGATTATAGCAATTAAATACATCAGGATTGCAATTGAAATAAGGAGCACAGTTATCAGACTCATCTAAAATAGTATCATTATCCAAATCTGCGCCTCCTTTAGGCTTAACTCCCCAAACTTCTTTGCTGCAATAACCCATGCCCATAACACCATTATAATAATGTTGCCATATATTAGTTCTTGTCAATGCCCTGTTGTAAATAGCGACTTCATCTATCTCTCCCCTGAATTTATATGTTAAGTCGCTCCTTGCTCCTATTGCTAATTTTTGATTGCTTGTGCTCAATGTTCCTGTTATAGAAGCTGTTATTTTAGCAACCCCATTAATGTATAATATTACATGAGTGCCATTGTATACTTCTGCAACATGTTTCCATTGCCCTATTGGCACAGAGCCATCAGATGTAGTCAATCCTCCGCCGCCCTGGCTAGTGATTAAATAAAAACCAACATCATTATTATCTGCCATTATTATACCAAAAATACCAAGACTAATAGCAGGATTATCATTTCTTTTATCCACAATTGCATTATAAAGCACATTGCCTGCTGCTGGTTTTATCCATGCTTCAACTGTAATGCTGTCTGTGATATTAAGGCTTGCACTATTATTTACTAGAATACTGCTATTTCCATTGAATGAATAAGCATTGTAAACCTTGCCTATTGTTGTTGTTACATTATTAGCAAACCCATTATTTATCTCCATCAAGTCACTTGCATCCTGGTCTAATTTCCAGTAGCTTACTATTCCTTCTGTGCTTTCTGTTCCGCATCTTGTGATATTTGCAGGAAATTCACATGCATCCCCTATGCCATTGCCATTGCTGTCTGCCTGGTCAGTATTATAAGTATCAGGGCAGTTGTCACATATATCCCCTACTTTATCATTGTCAGCATCTGTTTGGTCAGGATTATAGATAGCAGGACAATTATCACATACATCTCCTACTCCATCATTATTTTCTGTCAAATAACTCTCATCAAATACCATATCATAAATTCTTGAGTCAAAATTAGATGCTACTGACCATGGGTTGAGGGGGTCTTTTCCACTAAACCATCTTACAGTAATATTATAACTCCCTGCAGGCATAGAAGAAATATCAATATCGCCTGTATCCTGGCAATATATTCCATTCCATCCTGCGAATTTGTTTACAAGTAACCTTGTGCTACTGCTGCCATTATACAAAAAAACAGCTATCTCTTTTGGTACAGACCATGGTGATACCATCATGGGATCATAATAAATTTTTATTTTTCTGCTTGTTGCATTTTTGTTAAAAGTCACAGGTCCCCAATACCTGCTCCAATAATAACCCCCAATACCGTTCCAAAGGCTATAACCATATGCACCCCAAAAATAAACCGCATTAGATTGCAATCCCTTGTTCATGCATGTATTGTCTACATATACACCAGAACCTCCTGTGGAATACATGCTTTCATTGCCCTTTTTTGTTATGCTTTGCTTATTTTCTATAATTGATTTATAATCAAAATCTTTTTGGTCATTGTTTGAAACATTAAGACAGTTGTCACAAATATTTCCAAATTGGTCATTATCATTGTTTTTTTGGTCAGGATTGTAACCCAATTCACAGTTGTCATTCTTGCCTAATAAAAGGTCATTGTCATAATCAGCTGTGCACGTTCCTATTCCATCACAATAAAGTTTGGTTGATCCTAATTTTCCGCATGGTGTTAATAATGGCTTATCTGTATGAGAAACGCAGTAATCTTTGATTATATCAGTTGTATTGGTAAGGCATCTTCCGCCACTGCATGGAGAGCCCATATTGTAATATGTCCTGCATGATGAATAATCAGTAACACCATATCCATCAGGTGGTGGAAGGACATATTTATTATAAGTCATAGTATTTATAGTAGTGCAGTTAAACATTGGACAAAGAGGAATTTTTGCTACTCCATCCAGGCATGTGAACATATATGAAGCGTCAAGATAGTTATTTACTTTTACAGGATTGTTAGATGAATCAAATGTATAATATCCTCCACACCAGTCATCTGCAGCACCATCATCACCACAGCATCTGGAATTTCCTGTTCCAGAGGCATAATAATCATAAACCCAATCTTTGCCATTAGTAGTATAAGCACATTGTAATGGACTTGTATCAGGATTTCCACACATGCCTCCAGAACACCTTTGCCCAGAAGGACAAGTCGCAATCCAAAACTTATTTGGATCAGTACTATACTGATCACCTGGTGTGTAACACTCAGCAACCTGGGTTGAAGAATAGCATTGGTCAGTTAAGTATGTTCCTCCGTGTTCAGAATTATAGCAATATCCTAATTTATCTATATATGCTCCTTGATAGCCGCTGCAACTTCCAGCAGAACCACATCCACAGCAATGTGAAATAAAGGCATATTTTTCCTGTCCCTCATAACTCAACATGTATCCAGTACCAGTATAAAACATATTAGAATATTTGTAACTGCTATCATACACACATTGCCAATTTACCTGGCCACACCAAGTGGAAGAGCTTAAAGTTTTGCTTGTATACCAACCATCTGCAGCATTAAGAGCGCATGTATACTGCACCACTAATTTTTTTGCTGTGCCATAACATGGATCTCCGCAATTGGCAGTGCTTGCTTCGAAACCAAAATATGCAGAATTAATGGCGCCGCCATCTGCAAATGCCCTCGCTATTTTATTACAAGTAGTTCTGCATGAGTATGAACCGCTTGGATTAGCACATGATTTTGCAGCATTTTGATTTACAAATTCTGAGCTTTGAACACTTGCAACAAGGCCTATAGGGCAAAAAAGCGTTACTTTTCCATGTGTTGAGCCATCACATTTGCCTGTAGCAGAATTCCAACTACAGTGAGTATCAGTATCACAATCAGCTTTAATAGTATATCCGTTGCAGCTAACCCACTCATTAGCTTCAGCACATCTGGCTTCAGCAGAACTGCAAAATATTCCTACTAGGAAAATCATTAAAAAAAATAAAAACAATTTTTTCTTATTCATCTTTTCTTACCTTTAGCTTTTTTAAGGGTTTTCTTCTTTTTAAATTTTGCTTTCTTCACTTTTTTTGTTTTTTTAACTGTTTTCTTTGCTTTTGTTTTTGCCTTTTTCTTTACCTTTATTTTAACTATTTTATTGGCTTTTTTTATGACTTTTTTCTTTTTAGCTTTCTTGATCTTTCTTTTTGCTTTCTTTTCTTTTTGCTTTTCCTCTTTTGCTACAATAATATCAAGCTCTTGCTGCGCAACAGCTATTTCCTTTTCTATTCTTCCAATTTTCTCTTTTATTTCTGCTATCAGCTTTTCATTTGGAGTTAATTGCAGCAATTGCTCACATTCTGGGCAGAGAAAATTCTGGTGCAATGCTGTTTCTTCATTTAATTCCAAGCAGCCTCTTGGGCATGAAAAGAATGATTTTGTCTCTCTACTGTTCAGCTGATGCTGTAAAATCTCTATTTCTTTCTTTTTTAGATGTATCAGTTTGTCAAATGCCTTTTTTGTGTTAAGAGTGTAATAATAAACATACCATCCCTTGGTTTTGTCCTTTTTTCTTATAAAAAAGATTATGTTCTGCGCATACAGCTTGTATAATATATTCCTTGTCTGATTAATAGTTAATTTTAATTTTTCAGCCAGCTTAAACTCATTTACATCCTTTTTGTCTATAAGAAGTTCAGCTATTATCTCTGTATTCTTTCCTGCTAGATTTCTAATAAGTTCCTGCAGGAGCCTCAGGCGAGTATCCATTAAAAGCTTGAAATATACTTGAATAAATACTTTTCTCTTTTTTTGTTATAACTCAATAGTTTATACAAAACTATTTAATAATCTTAAAGTTAATAAAAAACAAGAAAAAAAATGAAAATCCCGCTATTTGGCAAGAAAAAAGAGCCAGAAAAACCAAAAGAATTGCCTGTTCCTCCGAAATTTCCAGAGATGGAAGAAGTTAGAAGAGCAATAAAGCCGAATTTTTCTGAGCCTTCAGTTTCTCTTCCTTCATTGCCTCAATTTCCATCTTTGCCGCCATTAACTCCAATAATGAGAGAAAGGCCTGCAGAAAGGCCATCAGTCATGGAATATACTTCTGGTTTTCCAATCACCCCTATGCCGCAGGAAATGCCTGAAAGAATGCCAGAAATGCCGCGAATATCTCCAGAGATTTCAATGCCTTCTCCAAGAAGAGTTATTGTTTCAGAAGAAGAGGCATATGGATATAGCTCAAAGAAAAAATCTAAAGAGCCTATTTATGTAAAAATAGAACATTTTAAATTGGCTCTTACAAGTTTTGAGGAGATAAAAAGGCGTTTGCAGGATTCTTTTGATTTGCTTGACAAAATAAAAGAGACAAGAGCACAGGAGCAGGAAAAAATCAACAACTGGGAAAAAGAGATGGAAGAAATAAAAGAAAAGATCTCAGAACTGGAAAACAAACTGTTCAGCAGAATTGAAGAATAAAGAAATAAAACAGAAGCATAAAGACAAAATCAAAATAACATTACTAACCCTATATTAATTACTAAAAAATGCCTATTGAAAAAAAAAGCGTTTATGTGAAGATAGAAATGGATGAGGCTGTAGAATCAAAAAGAATGTTTCTTGAATCAGAAGAATCTATCATAAATTCATTGATAATAACCGAAGAATTTTCCAATTTATGCTCTGACGAAAGCAGAGATATTTCTCATTTGAGAGCGAGATACTCTGATATGATTGCGCAGATTAATGTCATTACAGGCAGTTTGCCTAAAGAGGAAAAAGAAGAAATGAAAAAAGAGGAAAGAACAATAGTAACTATCAAAGGCAAATCAGTAAAAGAATTAAGCAAAGAACAGCTTCGCTCAAAAGAATTGCAGGAAATAAAAGAAAGAATATCAAGGCTTGGAGGAAAATAAAAATGAAAAAAATATTTGTTTTGATTTTATTGCTGACTATATTGTCATTAAATACGGTTCTTGCAGAAAACTTATCAATAGCACCTCTTCCTGAAGATGCCACATCAAATCTTCAGCTTAATGACAATTCTTTAGCCAATGGGTCAATGTTTTCCCAAGATATCAGTGGACAAGATATCGGTGGAAATCTTAGTTTGAATATGAAACTCATGGGAAATCTATCACAAGGACTTGGAAATGGGACAAATGTTCAAAACCAACCAGTTAGTTATCTAAAATTCTTTTATTTTGTTTTATTAAAACCCTTAATAATCCTTATAATTATAATTGTTGCCATAATCTTTACAATAAGGTTTTTTAAAAAAAGAAAGTCTTTTGAAAAATCAGTTGTTGTTTATGACGGCTTGGCGCCTATAGTGAATTACATCAAGGATGCCTCTTCAAAAGGCTTTTCAAAAGATGAGATAAAAAAAGTGTTGATGGAACAGGGTTGGCCTGTTGAAAAGATAAATAGAGCATTTTCTTTAGCTTAAAATTAAAAGAGATGATCAATAAATAGATTAAGACCTCAGAAATAAGACATTAATAAAAGATTATTAGTAATGTATTTGGATTATTTCATTTCAATCGATTAAGAGATATAATAAGGTGAATATTATTGGTAGTATGTTTAGGTTGACATCAGAAATTGAATATTAACAAATATTAATAATAATGTTTCATATTTTATTCTCTATCTTTAACTTTCTTTAAATTGTCTGATAAAGAAAGTTTTATAAACAAAAACAAGTTTTCTTTAAAATGAAAGAGATATCAAGAAAAGAGCTGATTAAGGAATATTTGGAGTTTTTCCAGAGTAAGAAGCATATAATAGTGCCAAATTCTCCGCTAGTTCCTGAGAATGACCCTACTGTTCTTTTCACAACTGCAGGCATGCACCCCCTTGTTCCTTTTTTGCTTGGAGAAAAACATCCTCTTGGAAAAAGGCTGTGCAATGTGCAGAGGTGCATAAGAACACAGGACATAGACTCGGTCGGAAACACTTATCATCATACTTTTTTTGAAATGTTAGGAAATTGGAGCCTAGGAGATTATTTCAAAAGAGATGCAATTAGTTTTTCTTTTGAGTTTTTGACAAGGGTTTTAAAAATTCCTGTAGAAAGACTTGCTGTTACATGCTTTGCAGGAGATAAAGATGCTTCAAAAGACGAGGAATCTGCAGAAATATGGCAGTCATTTGGAATAAAAAAAGAAAGGATAGCATTTCTTCCTAAGGAAAACAACTGGTGGGGGCCAGCAGGAAAAATAGGGCCTTGTGGTCCTGATACTGAGATGTTTTACTGGAAGCCAAAATCAAAGGCTCCTGCAAAATTTGACCCAGATGATAATAAATGGGTTGAGATATGGAATGATGTTCTAATGCAGTATAACAAGGATGAAAGCGGAAATTATAATATTGCTGAACAAAAGAATGTTGATACTGGCATGGGTGTTGAAAGGACAATAACAATTCTTTCAGGACTTGAAGACAATTATATATGCTCTGCATTCAAGCCAATAATAGAAAAAATAGAATCATTGTCAAAGAAAAAATACAGTAAGGACAAAGAAGAAACAAGGGCTATGAGGATAATTGCAGATCATATAAAAGCTTCTGTGTTTATAATCGCGGATAATGTAGTTCCGAGCAATGTAGAGCAAGGTTATGTTCTCAGGAAACTGCTAAGAAGAGCAATAGTTTATGGAAGAAAACTTGGATTAAAAAATTTTACAGCACAGGTTGCAGAGCCTGTTTTTAGTATTTATGATGATTATGATATTCTGAAAGATAAGAAAAAAATAATTGAAGAATTAAAAAAAGAAGAGGAAAGATTCTTGCTTACTCTTGAAAAAGGCTTGAACATTTTTAATAAAATGTGCGAAAGAAAAGAGGCAATCTGCGGAAAAGATTGTTTCTTATTGTTCCAGTCTTATGGTTTTCCTATTGAAATGACAAAAGAATTTGCAAAAGAAAAAAATATATCTATAGATGAGAAGGCATTTGATGAGGAAATGAAGACACATCAAGAGCTATCAAGAACAGCTGCAGAAGGAAAGTTTAAATCAGGACTTGCAGATAATTCTGAAGCAACAACAAGATTGCACACTGCAACCCATCTTCTTAATGAGGCATTAAGAAGGCTTGTAAGCAATAATATAGTGCAGAAAGGTTCAAACATAACTGCAGAAAGATTAAGATTTGACTTTAATTTTGACAGAAAATTAACTCCAGAAGAGCTGAAAAAAGTCGAGGATGAAGTTAATAATGTAATTCAAAAAGCAATGCCTGTTGAAAGATTAGAAATGTCAGTAGAAGAAGCAAAAAAACAAGGAGCTCAGGCAATGTTTTCAGAAAAATACACAGAAAAAGTTTCAGTCTATAAAATAGACAATTACAGCACAGAAATCTGCACAGGCCCTCATGTCAAGAATACAAGCGAGCTTGGACATTTTAAAATTGTCAAGGAAGAAAGTGTTGCTGCTGGAACAAGAAGAATTAAGGCAATTTTGGAGTGATTCTATTAGCGAGAGAATTTCCACAAATTTTCAAAGATGACGCTTTGGGATTTTGCTATGTTTTCATCTTCAATAATTACTGCTATTATTTTCTTTTCTATTGTAAAATATGCTATCTTGTTGTCCCACATGTATGTTACAGCAGGGAATTCTGATGGCTGCTTAGGAAAGAATCTTGTTTGCCTAATCTCTTTTTTATCATTTTTCTTCTGCTCTCTTGCTGTTTTTGAGTCTTTAAGTATTACTCTTATTCCAATCCTCAATTTCAGCCTTTCTTTTACAAATTTAGGAATATAAAACTCCATGATTTTAAAATGCTGTTCTGGATTGCCGTATACTCTTAATTCTTTTGGCTTTTCTTTCAGTATCAGCTCATGAATAAGTCTTACTCCGCTCATGCCCTCATAAAATGAAACAGCAGGCTTTTTCACTATGCTTTTTTTCATTGAATTAAGCTCAGGCAGAACTTCCTTTATTTTTTCCTCTTTTTCTTTCAGTATATCAATAATTTTTTCAGGATCAACAGCCTCAAAATATTGTGTTTTTTCCTTTGTGACTGTTCCGACAAGCCCTTTTTCCATTAATGATTTTAATATGTCATAAGTGTATGTCCTGAACGTTCCAGCTTCTCGTGATATCTGATTTACAGTGGCAGAGCCGAGCTTAAGGCATGAAAGATAAACCTTGATTTCCCTTTCTGAAAGCCCTATTGATTTCAATGCAGTGTTTATATCCATAATCTCTCAAAGCCAAAGCACTTTTTATACCCTTCTATTTGTCGTTAAATTTACTACTACAAATGATTAAATAGCTCTATATCCTATTACTATTAAGAAGTAACAACAAATAAAGATTGCTGCTTCGAATCAAAAACAAGATATAAGGAGGTAAAAACAAAAAATGACAAACGAAACAAACAAAACTGAAGAAAAAGAACCTGAATTCGGAGTAGTTTATCAGGATGTCAAGGGAAAGCTGGAATCAGCTTATGTAAAAACCCGTTTTGACATGGCAATGGAAAAGCTTAGGAGCAAGGGCTATAGAATAATCACTTTAAGCGAAAATGCCAAATTAAGGATGCAGGAAGGCGAGGATGCCTTTATTTCCCAGCATGGAAACTGGACAGCTGAAGATTTTATCTATTTGCCAGGAAGTTATGACAACAAGCCGGTTTACATAACAAAAAAATTGCTTATAACGCAAAATGCTGAAAAAGCGACTGAATGCCATAGATGCTATGAAGAATTTTGTTTGAGCCCTGAACAAGTGGATTATGCTTTAGAGGATGCAGTTCAAGTTAAAGATACAGTAATTCCAACAAACAGATTTGGAGAAGACGAATTGACAAGTTTCTGCTTTGGAAAGCAGGCAAAAGCATATGGAAAATTTTTGAAAAATGCAGGACTTGATAAAATTGAAATTTATCTTGATAAGCATATATGGAAACCATTTGCAAGAAAAGTGTGGTTCTCTGGTGTCTGCGACAGGTCTGGGCTTTGTGGCAATCTCACTAATCTTGGCAGCCGCAACTTCGAGACTCGTGGAATACGTGAAAAAGCCCAATAAAAATAATCTTATTTTTAGCCCGCCTTAAGGCGGGCATTTCTTTTTTTATTTTTTTAGGGCAAATAAGACAATTTATGCTCTTTAAGAGAAAATAAGGGTTTCAAGATATATCTTGATTAAATATTAACAAAATATAACCGAAAAGTTTATATACTACTTTAGAGTGACTAATCTATGGGTGTATGTAATGTAGAAGATATAGTAGGGTATGAAGCTCCTGGAGCACAGAATGCTAAAAGGATATTCATAAGCCAAAGAACAGCTCATAGTCCTAGGAAAGAGTTCCCTGCATATCATAGGGCATTTAAAGATGGCGGAACTGTAATGACCGGTATGAAAAATAATGGTTTTCCATGGGCTAATATCTTTTTACCTAATTATATGGAAGGGGTGTATAAAAACACTAAGGTTCGCACATGGGGGGTTGACTTGCTTGTTTACAGAAGACTGAAAACAGAAATAAAGGGAGATGAAGCAAGAGAAGTTGAAGATATGTTAGATATTGAATAAGAAAACTTTATAAACTTCTTCTCATTTTTTATTATATGAAAGTAGAATTGTTCGAAAAACCAAAAAAAGGTGCAACAATAATTGAAGGATTCTCGGGCTTTGGGCTTGTAGGAACCATTGTTGCAGAATATTTAATAGATCATTTGAAAGCAAAGCAGATAGGAAAATTTGTTTCTGAGAAAATTCCTGCAATTGTTGCGATACATAAAGGCGAGGTAGTAGAGCCCTTTGCAATTTTTTATGCTCCTCAAGAAAATATAATTATTTTTAGGGCAATAGCTTCTGTAAAAGGATTAGAGTGGGAGTTAGCAGATGCTGCATTGCAGCTTTCAGGAGACGTAAATGCAAAAGAAATTGTTGAAATAGAGGGTGTTGGTGGAATGGAGGGAAAAGTTCAGGCTCCAAAGGCATTTTATTTTACTCTATCTCCTGAAAGAAAAAAGAAATTAGAAAGTTTTGGCCTGGAGCTTTTAAAAGAAGGCATAATTGTAGGGGTTACAGCATCTTTATTGTCAAAAGTAAAAGAAGGAACATTTATTTTTGCAGAATCTTATTCAGACTTTCCTGATTCAAGGGCTGCTGCAAAAGTGATTGAGGTTCTTGATAAATATCTCAGCCTTAAGGTTGATTACAAGCCGTTGATAGGAAAAGCAGAGACATTTGAGAAAAAAGTCAAAACCCTTTTATCAAAAACTGCTGCAGTAACGCAAGAACAGGAAAAGAAAGAAGGCGAAGCTTATATTGGCTGATATCTCTCTTATTCTAATTTAGAGATAAGACATCAGAAACTAGACATTAACAAAAATATTAGTAGTGTATTATCTCTGAGGTCTTAATTTATTGAGCTGAACTATCTAGAATACATTACTGATAATTCTTTGGTTGTTAATGTTATTTTTTCCAAGGTCTTTTAAGTGTTGTGGAAAAGCCCACAACACAAATTTATGTATCTGATATTCTTAGTTAAAT
>Ga0315274_10011904_pt1 | contig 12440 bp, 10 predicted proteins | sample YL17G02_20_MG_FD_203700 | JGI IMG/M metagenome (GOLD analysis project Ga0315274, IMG submission 203700) | Sediment microbial communities from Yellowstone Lake, YNP, Wyoming, USA - YL17G02_20 | ecosystem: Environmental > Aquatic > Freshwater > Lake > Sediment | place: USA: Wyoming | collected... | reverse complement strand
CAGACCTTTTTTCTTGACCGTGGCGACCAGATAGTTCCTATCACCTTCGGTCCTGACCCTTAATTCTTTTACATTGACCCCATACTTTTTGGCGAAACCCTGCGCCGCGCCCTGTCCCGCCTCCGCCGGCGGCCCCTTGACCTCCAGAACTTCGTCCGGTTGTTTGTCTGCTAAGCCCTCTACATAGAGCACCAGCCGTTTTAGGGTTCCTAAGGTATCGATACGTAGATAAGAGAGCCGCGCCTCTCTTAGCTTTTCTTCGGTCTTTTTCTTAAGATCGGCCAATAAGGCCGGCATGAAGCGCGCCGGGATCTCCTCGCAGCCGACCTCCAACAGAACGTTATTTCCCTTCGACATATAACCTCGCGCAGGCCCGCGCCATTTTCCTGATCCGCAATATATAAGCCATGCGTTCCGTGACCGAGATCGCCCCCCGGGCATCCAAGATATTGAAAGCGTGCGAACATTTGAGGACATAGTCATAAGCGGGCAGCACCAGGTTGCGCTTGATCAGCTCCTGCGCCTCTTTTTCATAAATGCCGAACAGGAGCTCCAGGGCCTCGATATTGGCTTCCTCAAAGTTATAGCGGGAATGCTCCTTCTCGGGCCGCAGATAGATATCTCCGTATTTCACTTTATCGTTCCACTTGACCTCATACACATTGTTCACTTTCTGGATGAACATGGCAATGCGCTCCAGGCCGTAGGTGAGCTCGCAGGAGACCGGCTTGCAGGGGTAGCCCCCGCATTCCTGGAAATAGGTGAATTGGGTGATCTCCATTCCTTCGGCCCACACCTCCCACCCAGTTCCCCAGGCGCCGAGCGTAGGCGATTCCCAGTTGTCCTCCACAAAGCGGACATCGTGCTTGGCCGGCTCTATACCGAGCGAACGAAGTGAGTCGAGGTATCGATCTTGTATATTAAGCGGGGAAGGCTTCATAATGACCTGGTATTGGAAATAATGGAAAAGGCGATTGGGATTCTCTCCGTAACGGCCGTCGGTGGGGCGGCGGACCGGATCGATGTAAGCCACCTGGCAAGGGTCGGGCTTGAGCACCCCAAAGAAGGTGGCGGGGCTCATGGTGGCCGCGCCTTTTTCCAGGTCATAGGGCTGGCGGATCAGGCAGCCCTGCTTGGCCCAAAAGTCGTTGAGCTTAAATACTATCTCCTGAAAAGTAAGCGGCTTCACAAGCGGGATTATAGCAAAGAATCAACCGCGGCGGAAGAGACGGAATAATATCCGGGGTTTCTTTAGGACATCGAACAGGACATTGCCGATGGTGGGATAAGTGCGGGGATTGGCGATCAGCGACCAGAAGACGGTCGAGTGGTTCTCAAAGTCCCCTATCCTCTCGATGAGTGAAGCGTTGTCTTTCACATACGCGAAGACCTTGCTTAAGGCCTCTTCGCTCATGTTCTCCATGATATAGCGGGCCAAAAGGCACAGCCGGATCTCCTTGCCGAACTCCTCCGCCCAGAGCCGCTCATAATCCTGGAGGTTTCCGTCCTTTAGAGCTGTGACCAGAAGTTCAGCAGATTTCATCCCGTAATAGATGCCGCCGGAGGTAATGGGCTTGATCTGGCAGGCCGCGTCTCCCACCAGGGCGGCGTTGCCCCGGACCAGCTGGCAGGTGCCGATGGGAATGGGGCCGGCGTTGCGCTCTATGATCTCGCCCTTGAGATTGCGCTCCTTCATGAATCGCTCCAGCTCCTGGGAAGGCTTATCACAGATGGTGCCGATGCGTACCACGCCATTTCCCTCGGGGATTAGCCAGGTAAATAGTGAAAAGGGTTTAACATAAGAGACCTCCACCCGGTCGCGGTCGGCTATCTCTAGCTTTACCCGATACTGCAAGCCCTTATATAATTTCATGTTGGAATCGAAACGCAGGGACTTGCGAATTCTGGAATTGGGGCCGTCCGCCCCGATCACGTAATCGGCGTAATATTCCCCGTTGGTAGTCTTAAGCCGATATCCCGGACCGGATTTCTCGATGCCTTCCAGTTTGGTGTGGAACTCGATCTTGAGGCCGGCGCTTAATTCCTGGTCGAACAAAGCGCGGTCGATGATGTGGGCCACTCCCGGGCGCTTCAGGAGAAAAGCATAGCCGTTGTAAGAAACCTTCGCCCCGTCAATGGTGTTAAGAATGGATTTTTTGGAGATGGGCAGGAGCATGTCGGTGAACACATCTCGCCCCACGATGCCCGCGCAGGAGACCGGTCGGCCCACCTCCCCGTGTTCCTCAAGTATCAGGGGGGTGTAGCCGAAATGCTTGAGCAGGCGGCCGGCATAACAGCCCATCGGCCCGGCCCCCACGATCACGATCTTATCGGACTTCTTTACCATCAGGAATAGACCTCGACCCGGGTTAGAAAGTTCCAGGCGACCACCGCGATTATGGCAACAATTCCGAATAAGGCAAAGAACTGCTGGGCCCCGGAATTGATCATGGCCAGGGCGACCGCGCCCAGGATGAACTGCACCGCGTAAAGGGTCAGCACGGTGGCTTTTTGTGAAAAACCCCTCAGGTGAATGCGATGGTGGGTGTGGTCTTTCCCCGGCTGGCTGAACTTGATCTGGTGCAGGAACCGGTTGGCAAAGACAAAATAGGTGTCAAAGATGGGAATGCCCAATATTATCAGCGGGACCACGAAAGAAATGATCTGCAGCCGGGTGACGTGCAGGGTGAGAGCGACATCCCAAAGCCCCAGAACATTGAGCTTCATGGCCATTACCGCCAGAACATATCCTAAAAAGGTAGATCCCGCCTCCCCCAGGAAGATCGAAGCGGGATTAAAGTTATAGCGCAGGAAACCCAGGCAGGCCCCCATTATTATCAGTGAAAGAATAGCCAGGTCGGGCTGCCCGTTATTTAATGCCAGAATAAAAAAGAAAAACGAAACAATGGCCGAGATCCCTCCCACCAGACCATCCATCCCGTCCAGCATGTTTAAGGAGTTGGTCATGAAGGTTATGAATCCCACGCTGATCAGGAAATTGATCCATTCTAAGCGGACAAAATGCAGTCCGGTCTTGGCGGTTATGACGAAAAGGCCGGCGAATAATAAGTGCGACCAGATCTTGTAGCGGGCGCGGATATTGATCCCCTTGTCATCTATCAGCCCAAAAAGCACAAAGACCAATCCCCAGAATATCATCCAGAAATTATATTCTTGGTGATAGAGAAAAATCGCAGACGCAATGGCAAAGGAGAGAAATATAGCGACCCCGCCGAGCAAGGGAGTGGGCTTGGCGTGGATCTTGCGTGCACCGGGTTTGTCGAGGATACCGAAACGATGGGCTAGGGATTTTATGGCAGGGACCAGACAAAAAGATAAGACCAAAGAAACAATTAATGCCAGTAAGTAGCCCATCAATAAACTTCCCTTCTGCCATCATGCAGCCATTGATGGACCCGCAGATGCTTAATGTCAAAGGCAGAGGATATACTAATCATATTTTTGAGCCACGCATACCACCGATAAGTCCTTCCAAGGTAATATTGGATTTGTTAATTTGAACAACCAACACAATATATTAAGGCACAAGATTTCGCACCACTTCCCTGGTGCCGTCGGTTGATCCATCATCAACGACGATCACCTCAATATTCGAGATATACGGACTTTCTACAGCAAGAACCCTTCTAATGCATTCTGCGCTCGTAGATATTTCATTATATGCCGGCATTAGAACCGATAGTGATAAAGTATTATTTGCCATATAGTGTTATCAACCCACCCGAACTATCTCTTCCAATAGTTACTTGATGTTTATAATTTGTCTTTAATCTTTTTCCCCTGTCCGTGGCGGAACCGAAATCGATGACCGCGTTTGGCACAAATTCCCTGGCTATCATTCTTGAAACATTGCCGACCTCGATATGCTCAAGCCTAACAGGCTTTTGATCATTTTTTAGCATGGCCCATAATGGATATTCATTATCAATCCCAATTAATCCTATTTTATCATATTTATGCTGCCTGATCATGATCGACAGTTTTTTATAGCAATGATAGGTTTCGGGTTTGGCCGCAAAATAGAAATATTCCCTAGAATGATCCGAAAGCGAGTAATGGTATTTGGCGGGGGCGAAGAAAGGGGTGACCCAGGGTTTTTTGATGTTCATCAATAAGGGTGGCAGGTCCGCCAGGAACAATAGGACCAGGAACGTTATCAATAAATAGCGAGGGAAATGCTTCTTAGCCATGATCCCTATGAATGGAGAGAACATAACCACGACCGGGAATAAGAGCCGGTTAAGCCAGGGCTGATACTTGACCAGAGCAAAAAATACCAGGACCGACCCTACCAGAGAAGCGACATAAGCATAGGTCGCATCATCCTTTACCTTTGGTTTGAATATGAGGAGGAGTGAACAGACAAATATCAATAACAAATGAAGGGGATTGCCTATCAAATCTTCGTGCGGGGCATAAGCCTCGACCGTGAATGCCGCAAAAGCCGAGGTCCGGCGATCATTGAGATTTACTCGCATGATTTCGTGCAATTTATTTACTCCCCCATAAATATACCCATTGACCGCAGCCGAAGGAGTATTGATGTTTTGAGAAATGTACTTAACTACATTTAATGATGAGCTCCATAAAGAATGGATTTCATTGGGAATATTATTGTCATGGGGGCCCAGCGGCGATCCGAATAATTGGTAGTTTCTCAGATAAAATGCGGAATTGATCAAGAGCGGCATCACAGCAACAACCAGCACGTATTTCCAGGCGTTGATCTTCTCCCTTTTGTACAGGACAACCATCAGCCACAGGATGAAAGGCGCGGAAAAGAAATAAGCGGTCGCCTTGGTCAGCCAGGCCAAACCCAGGGCCGCGGATGCGGGCAAGACGTTAAGCAATGGACTTCCCTTCTCCAATTTGATAATAAAATAAGCAAAGCCTAAAAGCCAAAAGGCAACTGCATAATCGTTCTGAGCGCTGGTAGACTGCATAATACCCATGGGAATGGTCGCCCCGATAAATGCGGAAAATATCTGCACCCGATGATCGGCTCCCAGGGATCTTGCAATCAACGAAATGATTATCAGGCTTCCCACCATGCTGAACCATTGGACTAAATTGGCGAAATGATCGTTTCCCGATAATACCGCAAAATTTAATGTATGATACTCCGCTCCCGGTGACATACTTAATTGCCGTAAGATATGGGTCGGATAATGCGCGACGCTCCGGTTTTGCTCCCAGTGAGCTACCCTTGCCAGGTGGTAGGTCATAGCATCATAATTATTGGGGGGGGCAATGATCGCCGTCAGCGCGGTCAACCCGATAATGATAATGATTAGTCCTAAAAGTATTTTGTCCATGTATGACAGGTCAACTTTTAGAATACGTATTATTTTGGTTGGTATTTTAAGATAAAACCAACTCGATCCGGCGACAACCAAAGCGACCAGCCAGGCGGCTCCCAAATAAAAAGTGGTCATAAGATGGAAATATCCCAAACCTTCTATGATAAATACCGTGCTGACCCCATAAATAATCGTCGCCCAAATAAACGCCTCTCTGACATTGGTAAGAATGACTTCATTTTCACTATATTTTATGAATATAAAAAAAACGGCAAGCCAAAAAATAATAGGTAGGATTATTAACATCATCATAGCTCGAGGAGCTTGATCAATTAACAACCGATTGTACAATCAACGCTTTTCCTTTGTAATTATATTGTCCCAAATATGGCTAAGTTTGGCGGTCCCAACGATCAGTTTGACCACACGGGATGAGGTATTGGAAATCTCGTATTCAAAAGGTATCCGCTGGCCCTTGCCGGCTTGATGCTCCTTAGTGATTAGATCGACAGCGTTCTCAATTGTTTCGGGTTGCAAACCAGTTAAAATGATATTGCCAGAATCCATCGCCTCCGGCCTCTCCATGGCATTCCTCATCGTGATCGCTGGAAAATCAAGTATAGAGGATTCCTCACTAATGGTCCCGCTATCAGAGATCACGCAAAAAGCATTCTGTTGCAGAGCAACATAATCCAAGAACCCGAAAGGTTTCAAAAACTGGATTCGCGAATTGAATACAAACTTGGTCAGCGCCCCCAACCTCTTTTTTGTGCGCGGATGAGTAGAAACAATGATCGGCAACTCATATTTTTTGGCCAGGCCGTTCAGTGAGTTCAGCAATGCTAAGAGATGATCCTTGTTATCCACATTCTCCTCGCGGTGCATGCTCACGACAAAGTATTCTTTTTCATTCAATCCCAATTTTTCAAGAATACCCGATTCCGATATTCTTTCTTTATAGAAATCAAGAACTTCCCTCATTGGGGAACCGGTCAGGTATATCCGGCGCGCTGGGATTCCCTCAGCCAGCAGGTTCCTGCGGGCGTGTTCTGTATAAACCAGGTTAAAATCGCTGATATGATCAACAATCCGACGATTGACTTCTTCCGGCACATTGAAATCAAAACACCGGTTCCCGGCCTCCATGTGATAAATGGGGATCATCATTCTTTTGGCAATGATGCCGGCAATGGCGCTGTTGGTATCGCCTAGGATCAACACCGCGTCGGGCTTTTCTTTGAGCAGAACTTTTTCGACGGCGATCAGGGTATTGCCGTATATATTGCCTAGTGAGGAACAGTCGATCCCTAGAAAATGGTCCGGCATGCGCACTCTCAGTTCTTTAAAAAATATCTCGTTGAGTTCGTAATCGTAATTTTGTCCCGTGTGCACAACAACATGATTGACATATTTATCAAGCAAAGCCATGACACGGGAAAGCCGGACAATCTCGGGCCGGGTGCCCAAAATCGTCATAACTTTTAGTTTATTTTTCAACCCCAACAACCTCCTCAAAGAACGTATCGGCGTCTTGTGGATCATAGAGCTCATTGCACCAGAATAGAGTGCGCAGATCTTCTTTGCCCGTGTTCTCGATGTGATGAGCATGGAAAATCGGAACCTCGATAAAACTGGGCTGGTCCGACACGACCTTGAATTCTTTGAGTTCTTTGGTTCCGACCCTTCTCAGCCGGATGCTGGCCATTCCTCCGATAACGCAAAACCGCTCGATCTTTCTGGTGTGATAATGATTGCCCCTGATGATACCTGGTTTCGTCATGGAATAAAAGATCTGCCCGCCCTGTCCCAGCTTAATTATTTCGTAAAGCTCCCCTCGATGATCTCGGTGGATCTCGGGAAATCGTGTTAGTGAACCATAATCCAAGTAAGAAATGAAAGTATTGTAGAGGTTGAGATGGAACGGGTCGGTGAGAGACGGGATGGTCCTGGATGTAAAAAAACTATCTCGATATGACTCCAGAAGTGCGAGCACCGCAGAGACTTTGATCCGTTCTGCTCCCTGGACTTTGATATCGCCAATGCCTTTAGGAAATTCCCTTATCTTTTGGTAGATCGATTCGATCAGATCATTAATAAAGATAAATTCAACTTCCTGGTCCTGAATGATCTTAGGCTTTTCACCATGGCTTAACTGATAACAGAAAGTAGCTACGACGGAATTATAAAACGGCTTGCCTCCATCGCCGAAAACGTTCGGAATGACCAGGACATTAACATCGGCCTTGCTCCTTGATCCCCAGGCCTTTAACAAATCACCGGCCGCCTTTTTTGAGCGACCGAAAGCTGAGTCGGGACAGTTGATTGTATGGGTCGACGAAGCAAAAATAAGATGTGGTCTGATGTTCAGTTTCTCCAGGGCGGAGATCAAAGCCTGCGCGAGAAATACATTTGTGGAATAAACGTCTTTTTCCTGGCCACGGTTCATTCCGGCCAAATGAATGATACAGTCACAATCTCTGATCGCATTTTTTAACCGATCAGGGACCTTAAAACAATCATCCTCCACCCGGGTAATTATAATTTCGGGATCACGCCCCAATCGTTCTATCAGATGTAAGCCGATGAACCCGGAATAACCGGTAACGCCAACCCTGACTTTGCTCATTTTAAACTATGCGGGATCTCCGGCAAGGATAACAGAAGCCTTTCGGTTTCCCCGACTGTAAGCCGTCGGGTATTAGCGGAATTATAACCCTCGCTTGGGATATTGCCGGGATGCCCCCTGGTAAAATATTCGTCATAATCCATCTTCCGGTTTACCTTTATGCGGTAAAACTCTTCAAATTCCTCCGAAGCAATAAGCTCTTCTTGGGTAACCAGGGTCTCGTGCAACTTTTCACCTTCTCTAATCCCGATTTCCCTGATCGCGTTTTTCACTTTGAAAATGTTGACGCAGGCCTGGGCCAGATCTCGCATTGTACTCGCCGGCGCTTTTTTAACCAGAATATCACCGCCCCGCCCCTTTTCCAGCGCGAACAGGACCAGCTGTACCGCCGTCGATAATGGCAGCAGAAAACGGGTCATCTGGTAATTGGTGACGGTCAGCGGCTTCCCCGCTTTAATTTGATCAACAAATAAGGGGATGACCGAGCCCCGCGAATACATCACATTCCCGTACCTTACCCCGCAAAAAACGGTGTCCGACCTGGGGGACAGCGAGCGCGCGATCATGAGCTTTTCCATGATCGCCTTGGACATCCCCATGGCGTTGATCGGATAGACCGCTTTATCAGTGCTAAGGACAATTACTTTTTTAACTCCATTAGCTTCCGCCGCATCCATTACGTTGTTGGCCCCGATGACATTGGTCTTAACTGCTTCGATCGGAAAAAATTCACAGGAAGGGACCTGTTTCAGGGCGGCAGCGTGAAAAACGTAGTCTACACCTTTCATGGCATTGAAAATAGTTTCACGGTCTCTTACGTCTCCAATGAAAAAATGGAAAAGCGGACCATTAAACTTTAGCCGCATATCATATTGTTTTTTTTCGTCTCGGCTAAAAACAATAATCTTTTTCGGAGAATATTTCTCAAGAACCGTTCCGATGAAAGCATTCCCGAACGAACCAGTGCCGCCTGTCACCATTATTGTTTTATCATTGAGCATTATTATTTTTGCCTTTGTAAAAGTCCGTAAAAAATGTCCTCATACTGCGCAACCGCTTTTTTTCGTGTAAAACCTTCCAAAGCTGCATTTCTGCCGTTTTGGCCCATTTTTTCGCGAAGATATAGGTTATTATACAATTTAATAATAGCTCGCGCAAGTAGATCGGGTTGGCCGGCAGGCACTATCAGGCCGCATTGATACTTTTCAACGACCTTGGGCGTATCACCGATCAGGGGCACACTGGCAATCACCGGCCTGCCTGAAGCCATGATACTAAGCAATTTACCAGGCACGGCCGGTACTGTCAGGTCTGATTGCAGGGTCACAAGGCATATATCAGATGCTTGAAGCACTTGAGGATACCTGCTCAACGGTTGAGTCGGTGCAAAGATAACATTACCAAGTTTTAGCTCCACCGCTCTTTTTCCCAACCTGGCTCTTTTTACTCCATCTCCGACTAAGAGAAAGAAAATATCGGTATTGTCTTTAAGCAGATATGCTGCATCAATAACGACATCCAATCCTTGGGCAAAGCCCATTATCCCGGCAAATGAGACCACGAACTTATCGGCCAGATTCAATTTTCGGCTAAAGTCATTCTCCTTTGGCCCGGGCTTTACCAATTCAGGATCAACCCAGTTGTGTATGATCTCAGTATTTGATGCGCCCATATTATTAATATACCGCTGGTTGCCTTCAGAATGAACGGTCAGCAGGTCAACTTTACGGTAGATAAATGATTCCATTTTTTTCGATATCCTGATAAGCAGCTTATTTTTGAGCAAACCCAGATCAACCGCGGTCTTCGGATAAAGATCTTGGATATTGACCACGACCGGTTTATTCCGCAAATGACCGAGCCAGTAACCGGCAACACCCAGTGGCAATGGCGGCGAATATACCAGGATCACATCAAACCCTTCAATAAACATCCCGGCAAAAAAGAAAGTAACAGCCAACAAAAAATGCTCAAGTCCTCTAACCAGCGGAATATTCCGGGCTAGGGGCAAGGTGCGGCAGCGATAAACATGGATTCCTGATATATCATTGGTTGGCAACTTTCCGGCAATGTTGTATTTAGGTAACCGCGTAATAACCGAAACTTTGTGGCCTTTCCGGGCCAGTGATTCGGCCAGCTCGAAAAACAGCGTTGAAGCTGATTTTGTTTCAGGCGGAAAAGCTTCTGTTAAAAATAATATATGCATTTAAGATTGTTGATCACGAGACCGGTGGTCGCTATAAAAAACGACTTCCTTGTAAAGTTGCTCATACTGATTGATCACTTTATCCCAGGAAAATATATCCTCAACCATTTTTCTGCCTTCGTTTCCATATGCAGCCCTCAAGTTTTTGTCACCCAGAAGTTTTTCTAGGGCTTGCAATAGTGCATCAACCCGAAAAGGTACGACTTCCCCGGCCCTTCCCCTGATATAATCAGCAATACCTTGATTTTCCGTCACCACAACCGGTCTGCCTGAGGCACATGCCTCGAGCACCGAGATCGCAAATATCTCATATCTTGAAGGGAGCACATAGATATCTGAATCAATATAAGCCGTATATCTTTCATCATTATACAACGGACCGGTAAATACGACCTTATTTCCCAAGTCCAGATTATTCACCATGCCTTTTATCTCATCAAGATAGTTTTCGTCCGGCCCCACAATGAACAAACGAACATCAGCCCGCTTTTTGACCAATTCGGCAAAAGCGGTCACGAGCAGATCGACACCCTTGATAGGATGGATCCGACCCAGGAATAAAATGATATTTTCATCTTTCCCAATATTGTATTTTGTCCGAAAAGCACCCTTTTTTATTTTAGCCACTTCAGACAGTGTTACTGCATTAGGGATGATCTTTATTTTCCCCTCCGGGATCCTTCTTTTTAAGGCTTGATCTTTTTCCATATTACTGACAACTATAATCTTAGCTGCGTTCTGTATAATCTGGTTCCCGATCAAAATATGGTAGAGCCATTTCCTGACATATCCTCTCATCATGATCGGCAATGACCCGTGAGGCGTAAGCACATAAGGGATATTCATCCTCCGCGCGCAACGCGATACCACCCAATTCTGATAACTCCAATAATTATTGAGATGGATCACATCATATTTTGATATCTCATTTTTCAGGGCTTTCTCCAATCCTGGCGTATATCGAAAAAGACCAAAATAACTTGGCAAAGCGATAACTCGCGCCGGGTGTATGGATTTCACATATTCTTGATTAAAATTCTCGTCAGATGTAAAAATATCAACCTCATGGCCGCGTTGCTGTAAATATCTGGTCAAATTAAACACGTTATTGACCGGTCCGCCCCGTTGGGGAGAGAAGTATTGAATGATCTGAAGTATTTTCATCTAATACGCTTCCCCTCCACGTAAGAGCGTGTGCGTCTTTTCAAGAGAAGAGAACTAAATATCTCTTCATATGCTTTTGCCCCTGATAGTGCAGAGAGATGATCAACAACATAATATCTGCCGCTATTCCCATATTCCTGACACAATTCTGGGTCCTTATAGAGCTTCAAAATAGCGCTGCAAAATGATCTTGTATCGCCTGCGGCCACAACTATGCCGCATTTTGCTGCCCATATCAACTTTGGGGCATCCCCAGCAAGAGGTAAACTTGCCAAAACCGGCCGAGCTGCGGCCATAATACTTTTTATTTTTGATGGAACGGTCGGTGTGGCGACTAGGGGATTCAATGTGACTATGCCCACATCCGATGCTGCAAGCAACTTTACATACTTTTCACGAGGCTGTACTGGTATTATTAAAACGTTTCTCAATCCCAAATCATGCTTACGCCTGATTGTATATTCATATTTTGGGCCATTCCCGGCCAAGAGAAAAACAATATCTTTATAATTTTCCAATATTTTTGCGCTCAACAGAATAATTTCCATATCTTGCGAGTCGGTGATAGCCCCGCCAAAAAAAAGAACAAACCTATTCGACAAACCATACTCCAACCTAATTCCGTTTTCTTTTTTTTCTGGAATAATATAATTAATGTCAATCCAGTTTTCTACTGTCGATATTTTATCTGGCGTGCGGGATGTTTTGGCGATAATTTCCCTGTTTCCCTCCGACATCACCGTTATCCAATCTGCTTTTCGATATAGATCCTTCTCCAGAAAGCGGCTCAACGCTATCAAATACTTATTGGTAAGTATACCCAGATCAACAAGATTTTGCGGAAAAATATCCTGAACATTAAAAACAACCTTCGCTTTTTTAATAATACCTATGATTACCGCTGCATATCCCATTACTAATGGCGGGGAAGAAGTCATAACTACATCAACTGGACCAGATTTAAATGATGCCCAAGCAAGCATAATCATATGCAACAAATTGTCCAATTCTCTTACAAAAGGTATTTTGCGGTTTATTTTCGGAATATATATCCTAATGACCTCTCCCTCCAACCTTTTTTCTCTTTGTAGCATTTTCTTTGAAGTATTAGGAAGCAATTCTT
>Ga0315274_10011903_pt1 | contig 12440 bp, 14 predicted proteins | sample YL17G02_20_MG_FD_203700 | JGI IMG/M metagenome (GOLD analysis project Ga0315274, IMG submission 203700) | Sediment microbial communities from Yellowstone Lake, YNP, Wyoming, USA - YL17G02_20 | ecosystem: Environmental > Aquatic > Freshwater > Lake > Sediment | place: USA: Wyoming | collected... | reverse complement strand
GTCGACGAAGACCTCGGCCTGCGCTTCACCAGCGATGTTTTCGATGGCGTCATCATGTGCACCAACCGCTGCGCGTTCTGTTTCGTGGGCCAGCTTCCGCGGGGGCTGCGGCTTGCACTCTACGTTCGAGATGACGACTACCGGCTCTCATTCCTCCACGGCAACTTCATCACCCTCACGAACCTGACGCCGCGCGATCGCGCTCGCATCGTGCGGTACCATCTTTCTCCGCTGTACGTCTCTGTCCACGCCACCGAGCCGGAGGTCCGGCGCCGGGTGTTCGGCGGCCCGACCCCTGACGCGCTCGCCGAGATGCGCCGTCTGGGGGCGAAGGGAATCAAGTTCCACGTGCAGGTGGTCGTCTGCCCTGGCATCAATGACGGCGCGCATCTGGAGCGAACGGTGACCGATCTCGCTGCCATGCACCCGATGGTCGCTTCTATCGGTGTGGTGCCGGTGGGGCTGACACGGCATCGAAGACAGGCGGTCCCGCTGAGGGCGGTAACTGCGCCGATGGCCCGCGACATCGTCAGAGCGGTCAGCGGATGGCAAAGGCAGTTCAAGAAGAAGCTGGGCACGAGGCTCGTGTTTGCCGCCGATGAGCTGTACCTGCTGGCCGGCTTGCCGCCACCGGGACGGGCGCAGTACGAGGGGTTCCCGCAGCTCGGCAATGGCATCGGGTGTGCGCGGCAGTTCCTGGACGGGGTTGCGCGGATGAAGCCGCCGAGGGTGCGGTCGCCGCTGCGCGTTGTGCTGGTGACGGGGGAAATGGCAAGGCCGCTGGTGGAACGGCTTGCGGCGAAGATGTCGGCGGGCGGCGTTGAGGTGCAGGTCTGCATAGTGAGAAACCGCCTGTTTGGCCGGTCGGTCACCGTGGCCGGGCTGCTGGCCGGAGCTGACATCGCACGGGGGCTTCGACGGTGTCCGGGGGCAGACTTGGTGATCGTGCCCGGCACGGCCGTCAGGGAAGGGGAGGGATTTATCGACGACATGACGCTGGAGCAGCTCTCGGAGAGAGTCGGCGCGCGAGTGGTCGCGGCCTCGACGCCGGCCATGGCGGCGGCTGTGATGCGGCAGTTCGGACGGACGACCGGCGGCGCTGCTCGTCCGCCGCGGGCTGACTCGCATGGCCGCCCTACAAGCGGGAGGTCGCGGAGATGACGCGGCCTCGCGACCGGGGAATCGTCGCCATCGTGGGCCGGCCGAATGTCGGCAAGTCGACGCTTTTCAACCGCATCGCCGGCCGCCGGATCGCGATAGAGGAGCCGACCCCCGGGATCACGCGTGACCGCATCTACGCCGACTGCGAGTGGATGGGCAAGCGCTTCACGCTCATCGACACAGGTGGGCTCGAGACCGCCAAGGACGACCTGCATGAAGCGGTGAGGAGGCAGATCGAGTTCGCCATAGAGGAAGCGGACGTCATCGTCTTCGTCGTGGATGGTAAGGAAGGGCCTGCGGGCTTCGATGAAGAGATCGCGGACCTGCTGCGCCGCACCGGGAAGCCGGTGGTGGTCGCGGCGAACAAGATCGACAGCAGGAAGCGCGAGGACGGGATACCGGATTTCTACGGGCTGGCAATCGGCGAGGTCGTCGGCGTCTCGGCGGCCCACGGGCTGCTGATCGACGATCTGCTGGACCGGATCGCGGAGCATCTGCCCAAGACAGAGCCCGCCCCCGAGGATGAGGACGTCATCCGGATCGCCATTGTCGGGCGGCCGAACGCGGGCAAGTCGTCGCTGCTGAACGCGATCCTTGGCGAGCAGCGAGCGGTCGTCGACGCCCAGCCCGGCACGACGCGGGATTCGATCGACACCGAATACGAGTGGAAGGGCCGGCAGGTCGTGCTGATCGACACCGCTGGCATCAGGCGGAAGAGCCGGGTCCACGAGTCGTTCGAGTACTATGGCGTGCTGCGGGCGTTCGGCGCGATCGAGCGATGTGATGTGGCACTGACGCTGATCGATGCGGTGGCCGGGCTGACAGACCAGGACAAACGGATCGCCGGGATGGCGCACGACGAGGGCAAGGCACAGGTGCTGGTGGTGAGCAAGTGGGACCTGCGCGCGCCCGAGGCCGCTGATCGGAAGGCGGAACAGGTGCTGATGGCCGACTTCGCGCGGGAGGTGCAGGCGTGGCTGCCGGAGATCAAGTACGCGCCGATCGCCTTCACCTCCGCGGTGCAGCGCCGCGGCATCGACGAGCTGATGGACACCGCGGTGGAGGTGGCCGAACAGCACGCCCACCGCTTCCAAACAGCCGAGCTGAACCGGATATTCGAGGAGGCGACGTATGACCATCCGCTCTCGCGCAAGGGGAAGCAGCTCAAGATCTATTACGTGACTCAGGTGGGGACCCGGCCGCCGACACTGGTGCTGTTCGTGAACGATCCCGAGCTGATGCACTTCTCGCACCTCGCCTATCTGGAGAACGAGATCCGAAAGCGAGTGAAACTTCAGGGGGCGCCGCTGCGGCTGCTGGTTCGGAAGGCCACCGGCAGGGAGCGCCGGGGGAAGCGCGGGTGACGCCTATCAGATAGCCTGGAAGTCATCTCACGAGTCACGTGAGTGCTTGGGGCAAGCTATCTCCAACCTCCTGACGGAGTTTTGAGATAGCTTCCAGAGTCTGACCTATGTGTGGTACTTTCCCTTGGTTCATCGTTCCCCCAATGCCCGCGCAGGGCTATAATGGATGCAGATCAAGTCCTCTTCGGAGAGAGCGTAGGAGATGCCGCGGTGAAAGAGCTTTACTTTGAGGCCCGTGAGGACAAGGTAGACGGCGGGTATGTTGCGTCTGCAATAGGCTATGGAATCCACACCCAGGCGGAGACGCTGGAAGAGCTAAGAGGCAACATCCTCGATGCCGTAAGCTGTTACTTCGGCGAGCCCGGCGAAACCCCGACCATCATCCACCTGCGCGTGATAGGTGAAGAGGTTCTGGTTCGGTGAGGCTTCCCCGGGACCTCGACCCAGACGACCTCGTGCGTGCCCTGGGCGTCTACGGCTACCGGGTCACTCGGCAATCCGGCAGTCACATGAGGATCACCACTCAGCAGGGTGGCGAGCATCACGAGGTGATCCCGAAGCACAAGTCCATTAAGATCGGGACCCTGCAGAGCATCCTTTCCAGTATCGCCCACCATCACAAGGTATCGGTTCAAGAGCTGCTGGGCAAGCTCCAGCTCTAGACCTGATCTCACCCATGCGGATGGCACTTCTCCTGATGGCGTGTTACCTCACTGGCAGTATTCCGTTCGGCGTGATCGTCGGCCGAGCGCGGGGCGTGGATGTGTGCAAGCACGGCAGCGGGAACATCGGCGCGTCGAATGTGCTGAGGCTGCTGGGGCCGGGGCCGGCGGCGCTGGTGTTCGCGGGTGATGTGCTGAAAGGCTTGATCCCGGTAGCAGTCGGGAGGGTACTGCTGCGCGCGTGGGCCGTGCCGCAGGCCGACCTGTGGCTGCTGACGGTGGCGCTGGCGCCGATCCTGGGGCACACGTTCTCGATCTTCCTTCGGTTCCGGGGCGGGCGCGCTGTCTCGGCGACGCTGGGGACGCTGTTGGGGATGTCGTGGCATGCGGGTCTCATCGGGCTCGGGATATGGCTGGTGGTCGTTGCGCTGACGCGGTACATCTCAGTGGCGTCGATCATCGCCTCGTCGTGTGTGCCGATCTACCTCGCGCTGACCGGCGCGAGCCCGGCGTGGGCCATCTTCTGGACCGCGATTGCCGCGCTGATTATCGCGCGGCACATTCCGAACATCGGGCGGTTGGTGGAGGGGACGGAGTCGAAGATCGGGGAGCGGGTGGAGGTGGCCGCAGGCGGCGGCAAGGCAACCGCAGATCGCGCAGATTGCGCAGACTAGCGGGGCGAGTTCTCGCCCCGCGAAAGAGCACGGGCCACGGGGCAGGAGGCAGGCTTCTGCCCTGCGAAACTGGTGACAGGCGTCGCTACGCACCCATGCTCGCCGGCAAGGGGGAGGGATGAATCGTAGGCGGTTGCTGAAGCGACTGTTGGACGGCGCGCTGGCGAACGTTTCGTTCGCGGACCTTGCAGACCTGGCGGAGGGGTTCGGATTCCGCCTGCAGCGCGTCAGCGGAAGCCACCATATCTTCGTTCATCCCGACCTGCCGGAGTTGGTCAACCTCCAGAACGTTCGCGGCGAGGCGAAACCCTACCAGATTGGGCAACTCCTGCGCCTCGTGGAGAGGTATAATCTGAAGGTGGAGGAGTGAGGATGGCGGATTACCACATCAACATCTTCTACCGCGAAGAGGACGGCGGATATATCGCGGACATCCCGGACCTGGAGTCTTGCTCCGCCTTCGGTGATACTCCCGAGCGTGCGTTGGCCGAGGTCGAGCGCGCGAAGGAAGCCTGGCTGCAAGCCGCCCGCGCCTCGGGCAAACCGATCCCTCCTCCGCGCTACCGGCCGGCCATCTATCAGATCGCGGGATGAGTGAAGCGAGAATCGCGGTTGCCTACGAACCTCAAACTGGCCCCTGATGATTGATCCGGGTGCGCCGCGCGGCACGATCGCCATCATCGGCGCGGGGAGTTGGGGGACGGCGCTGAGCATCGCGTTCGGCGGCGCGGGGAAGCCTGTGCGCTTGTGGGCGAGGCGGCCGGAGCTAGCCGCGGCGATGGCTGCGACGCGACGGAACCCCGAGTACCTGTCTTCGTTCGAGTTGCCGGCGACGGTCATGCCGACGGGCGATGTCGCGGAAGCGCTCTCGGGCGCGGAGCTGGCGATACTGGCGGCGCCGTCAGAGGGGGTGCGGGCGATCTGCGAGCGACTGGCGCCCCATCTAGCAGCGGGTCAGGTTGTCATCAGCGCGGCGAAGGGGCTGGAGCACAACTCGGGGCGGAGGCTGTCCCAGGTGATCGCGGAGTGCCTGGGCGAGGCCCGGGCGGGCGGGATCGCCGTGCTCTCGGGGCCGAACCTGGCGCCGGAGGTGGCCGCGGGGAGCGCAACGGTGACGGTGGTGGCATCGGCCGACCGGATGCTCGCGGCGAGCGTGCAGGCAGCCCTGAGCACGCCGCGGTTCCGCGTCTACACGAACCCCGATGTGTTGGGCGTGGAGCTCGGGGGTGTGCTGAAGAACATCATCGCGATCGGGGCGGGGGTGAGCGATGGGCTTGGATTCGGCGAGAACACCAAGGCCGCGCTGATGACGCGGGGCCTGGCCGAGATGACGCGCCTGGGGGTTGCCCTCGGCGCCCGGGCCGACACTTTCCGCGGCCTCTCCGGGATCGGCGATCTGATCGCCACCTGCGCGGGCCGCAAGAGCCGCAACCACTATGTCGGGTACGAGCTTGCGCGCGGCCGGCCGCTTCAGGACATCGTGGCCGAGATGGCCCCGCAGATCGCGGAGGGCGTCGGGACGACGCGGGCTGCCCTCCGCCTCGCGGATGAGGCAGGGGTGGAGATGCCGATTGCGGCGGCGGTCCACCAGGTGCTGTTCGAGGGGACGCCCACGCTGGAGGCGGTCAAGTCGCTGATGACGAGGGCGTGGAAGGACGAGCTGGAGTAGAGGACGAGGAGTCGAAGAGTCGAGAGTCGAGAGTAGGGAACGGCCGGGATCGAAAGTCGAGAGTCGACGGAACGGCCGGAAGGCGTTTACCGCAGAGGCGCGAAGACGCAAAGAAGAGAGGCAGTGCAGGGTGAGTCAGCGACTCGCCCCTACACGGATATCGGAACGCCGGAGGCGATGTCGTCGAGGAGCTTCTTCACCTGGGACAGGCTGAAGGGCTTGCAGAGGCAGGCGGAGGCGCCGCTCTGGAGTGCCTCGTCGATGATATCGTCCTTGGCGAAGCCGGTGATCATGACGAAGGTGGCATCCGGCTGAAGATCGCGCAGCCGCTTGAGCGCCTCGAGGCCTCCCATGCCCGGCATACGGATGTCGAGGAAAACTAGGTCGAAGCGGTGCTGCTGGGCCAGCTCCAGCCCGGTCGCTCCATCCTGGCAGGTGGTCACACTATGGCCGAACCGCGTCAGCACGTCCTGGAGGAGCAGGCAGATGCTCTGCTCGTCGTCAACGACGAGTATATGAAGTGGCGTCATGGCCGCGACATGCCTCCCGATCTCACCGCAGATGGCGGTGAGACTGACACGGACGCCCTCCCGCTCCGCCCGCGTACCGTGTTATTCCACACTCGGCAGGCGTGTGTAACGGGCTTCGTCCGGCGGTCGGAGAGCGTCTCAGGGGCGGCTGCGGGGCAGTCAGAAGTCCCGCCCTGACGGAAGCCGGAGGGCCGAAGGGAAAGCAAAAGGAGTAAGAGAAACCTACGCCGAAGGGTCGGAGCGCATCCCGCGTGACAGAAGGAGCGGCAGATGGAAGGTCGTCGCCGGCCGACAAGCTATATCGCTATCGCAGTGATTGCGGTGATCCTCATCGGGTGGCTGACCATCCGGTATATGGGCAAGCGGCAGCTCATCGACGCACTCGACCACCGGAACCTGCAAGTGCGCGTTGCAGCGGCGCAGAAACTGCTCGATATGGAGGCGCTCTCCGATGCGCTGCCGGCGCAGCCCATTATCGTCAGGAGCAAGACGGCGGAGGCGCTCGGCGAGATCGGGACGGATCCCGCGTTGAAGGTGCTGGGGGAGATCCTCAAGGACCAGGAGGAAGCGCCCCGGCGGTGGGCGCGGCAGGCGCTCGTCAAGCTGGGGATGAAGTCGATGCCGGTGCTCCTGTCGGCCCTCTCCGCCAGCGGCGGGACCCGAGACGAGGCCGTCACAGCCCTCAAACAGATCGGATCGCAGACGGCAGAGGAGGTCCGGTTTCTGCTGCCTGATCGCGGGGCCTACTCAGGCGCAGCCACAGCGCTGGCTCAGCTCGGACCAGAGGGGGTGAAGCCGCTGCTGCTGGCGTGCTACAACGAGGACGGCGACCTGCGGGCCGCAGCCCTCAACAACCTGGGCCTCCGGAAGGTAGAGGCGGCGGTCGAGCCGGCACTCCACAACCTGGGGTCGGACCCGAACAACAAGAAGGGGGCGGCGATCAAGGCGCTGGGCTTCATCGGTGACCGGCGGGCGGTGCCGGCGCTCATCCCGTTCCTCAAGGATAAGAGCAACCGCGAGGGGGCGGTGACGTCGCTCGGGCTGCTGCGCGACCCCCGCGCGGTGGAGCCGATCCTGTCAACGCTTCTGGCGACCGAGAAGCGATACCGCAATGCGGCGATCCTGGCGCTGGGGCGTATCGGCGCCCCGGCATTGGCGGCGCTGGTGCGGGAGCTTGGCTCACCTCAGGTGCTGATGAGGGAGGCTGCGGCGGAGGCGCTGATTGGCTCGAACACGCCGACCGTGAACGGGCCGCTGATGGCTGCGCTGAAGGACAGCGACGCCCAGGTGAGGGCGTCAGCGGCGCGGGCGCTGGGGTGGGGGGGGAACGTGGCGGCTGTGCCATCCCTGGTGGCCGCGCTGCCTGACAAGAGCTGGCCGGTGGTCGACTCGTCGGTGGGCGCGCTTGGCGCAATCGGCATCCCGGCCGAGGGCGCGCTGCTGGCAGTGCTGCAGAAACCGGGCGAGGACCTGACCGTCAGCTACCAGATCGCGCGGGCGCTGGCAGCGATGGGGCGGCCTGCGGTGCCGAAGCTCATTGCGGCGCTGTCCGACCGGAGCCCGAGCGTGCAGAAGTGGAGTGCGGTGGCGCTCGGGGCGATCGGGGACCCGCAGGCTGTCGAGGCGCTCCAGAAGCTGGGATCGACGGCCGGGCCGGATGTGCGTTGGGTCGTGCAGGAGCAACTCAGGCGGCTCACGGGCATGTCCGGCTAGGCAGCGCGGCGCAGCCCCACTTCCTGTCTTGTCCCTCAGTCTGTGTCAGGGGGTAACAAGACTGCTGGCTCATCCCTTGACAGCAACGTTATCAAGTCTCTACAATTGGGTACGCTAATCCCCGGAAGCGAGGGGAAGATGAAACCAGGCAGGCTACGCCAGGCAGGGCTAGGCGCATCGTTCACTGTCTGCGAGTTCAGGGAGGTCTACGAACGTGGCTAAAGTAATCGGCATCGACTTGGGCACGACCAACTCGGTGGTCGCGGTCATCGAGGGTGGAGAACCGGTGGTCATCGCCAACAAGGAAGGCGGCCGGCTGACACCGTCGGTGGTCGGCTTCACCAAAGGCGGCGAGCGGCTGGTCGGGCAGCCGGCGAAGCGCCAGGCGGTCATCAACGCGGAAAACACCGTCTACTCGATCAAGCGGTTCATGGGTCGGCGCTATTCCGAGGTCGAGCGGGAACGCTCGATGGTTCCGTTCCACGTCGTGCAGGGACCGAACGACATGGCCGTGGTGAGAGTCGGCGACAAGCAGTACACGCCGGAAGAGATCTCCGCAATGATCCTGCGGAAGCTGCGCGAGGACGCGGAGGCGTATCTGGGGGAGAAGATCACGCGAGCGGTCATCACGGTTCCGGCCTACTTCAACGATGCGCAGAGGACCGCGACGAAGAACGCGGGCGAGATCGCGGGGATGGAGGTGGTGCGCATCGTCAACGAGCCGACGGCGGCTGCGCTCGCCTACGGGTTCGCCCGTGGGGAGGAGGCCAAAGAGCAGCGGATTCTCGTGTGGGACCTGGGGGGCGGCACGTTCGATGTGTCCTTGCTGGAGGTGGGCGAGGCGGTGTGCGAGGTGAAGGCGACGAACGGCGACACGCACCTGGGCGGGGATGACTGGGACGAGCGGATCGTCAACGACATTGCCGATCAGTTCCAGCGCGATCAGGGGATCGACCTCCGCAAGGACCGGCAGGCATTGCAGCGCCTGCGCGAGGCGGCGGAGAAGGCGAAGGTCGAGCTGTCGGCGATGGTGCAGACGAGCATCAACCTGCCGTTCGTCACCGCGGACCAGACCGGGCCCAAGCACCTCGATATGAACCTGACGCGGGCGAAGTTCGAGGAGCTGACCAAGGACCTGCTGGAGCGCATGATCGGCCCCTTCGAGCAGGCGCTTTCCGACGCGAAGGTGAAGGCGCGGGACCTCGACGCGGTCATCCTGGTCGGCGGCGCGACGCGCATGCCCATGGTACAGGACCTGATCCGCCGGTTGACGCAGAAGGAGCCGCACAAGGGCGTGAACCCGGATGAAGTGGTGGCGATGGGCGCGGCGATCCAGGCGGGCATCATCGTGCGGGAAGTGGATGACGTGCTGCTGCTCGACGTCACGCCGCTGTCGCTGGGGATCGAGACGCTCGGCGGGGTGATGACGAAGCTGATCGAGCGGAACACGACCATCCCCACGCAGAAGACCGAGGTCTTCACCACCGCGGCCGATAGCCAGACCCAGGTCGAGGTGCACGTGCTTCAGGGTGAGCGGCCCATGGCGAAGGATAACCGGAGCCTCGGTCGATTCCACCTGACGGGTCTCCCGCCGGCCCCGCGGGGCATCCCGCAGATTGAGGTGGCCTTCAACATCGACGCAAATGGCATTCTGAGCGTCTCTGCGATGGATCGCGCGACCAAGAACAAGCAGGAGATCACGATCTCCGGCTCGAGCCAGCTCGACCGCAGCGAGGTCGAGCGGATGGTGGAGCAGGCGGCGCAGCACGCTGCGGAAGACCAGCACCTGCGCGACGTCGCGGATACCAGGAACCAGGCCGAGCAGTTGATGTACACGGCCGAGCGGAGCCTGAAGGACCTGGCCGACAAGATTCCGGCGGACAAGCGCGATGCCGCACAGAAGGCGATCGACGAGGTCCGCCAGGCGCTGGAGGGCCAGGACGTCCAGCGCATCCGCGCCGCCTCCGATCAGCTCCAGCAGGCGTTCGCCGAGGTCTCACAGGCCGCCTATCAGCAGGCCGCCAGCGCCACCGCGGGCGCGGCCGGGCCGACGGAAGGGCATGGGCCGGGCAGCCCTGGCGGTGAGGGCGGGGACGAGGTCATCGACGCCGAGTTTCGGGAGAGCGAGTAGAGAAGGCGAAAGTCGATGAGTCGATAGTCGAAGAGGCGAAACTGCTCCCGTCCGACTCATCGCCTCTTTGACTGCTCGAACGGAGTGGTCCATGAGCAGGGGCGACTGGGATATCTTCGGCGATCTCGCACGGCTTCGGCGCAACCTCGACCGGTTCTCCAGCGGCGCGCGGGCCGGTGGGCGGTCCGACGAGGGCGACGAGAGCTGGGCGCCGGCCGTCGACATCTACGAGCAGGAGGGCGCGCTCGTGCTGCTGGTCGACCTGCCAGGCGTGAAGCGAGAGGACATCCAGCTGAATATCGATCACGACAGCGTGACCGTTGAAGGGCAGAGGCCGTGCAGCGAGGCCGGCACGGGGATCCGACTGGAGCGCCCCGCGGGGCAGTTCCGCAGGGCATTCAAGATCGGGGTGCCGGTGGACCCGAATGGCGTGCAGGCGGTCTACCGCGAGGGCGTGCTTCGAATCACCATGCCGCGCGCGGGACGGCCGGAGTCGGTGCGGCTGCGAGTGGACGTGGAGTGAGGGTCGGGTAGATGCGAAGCGCAGCTTCGCGAGACTACTACAAGCTGCTGGGCGTGGGCAGAGATGCGGACGAGAAGGCGATCAAGAGCGCCTTCCGCAAGCTGGCGCGCAAGTACCATCCGGATGTGAACCCGGGTGACAAAGAGGCCGAGCGGAAGTTCAAGGAGATCAGCGAGGCCTATGAGGTGCTGCGCGATCCGAAGAAGCGGGAGCAGTACGACCAGTTCGGGCACCTTGGCGCGAACTGGCAGCACGCGGGCGCGGGCCCGCCGGGCGGATGGCCTGGCGCGGGGGCCGGGGCGGAGTACGACTTCCGGGGTTTCGGCGGGCTCGGCGACCTGTTCGAGGACTTGCTGGGAGGCCGCGGCGGCGGAACGTTCACCCAGACGCGCCTGCGGCGGGGCCGCGATATCCGGGCGGAGATAGAGCTGACGCTCGAGGATGCCTTCAGCGGAGTGATGCGCGAGGTCGCGGTGCAGGCGCCGCAGACGTGCTCGGTGTGCCAGGGGAAGGGCATCATCAGTCAGGGGTCGGTCTGCACCCAGTGCGGGGGCCTGGGGCAGGTCGAGCAGATGAAACGGCTGCAGGTTCGGATCCCGGCGGGCGTGCGCACAGGCTCGAAGATACGGGTGGCGGGACAGGGCGAGCCGGGGGCGGGAGGGCAACCCGGAGACCTGTACCTGATTGCGAAGATCGCGCCCCATCGTCTGTTCAAGCGGCAGGGCGACGATCTGCAGCTCGATGTGCCGGTCACCTACGCGGAGGCGGCGCTGGGCGCGGAGATCGAGGTGCCTACGATGGACGGCCAGGTCACGATGAAGCTGCCGGCAGGGGCGTCATCGGGCCAGCGGCTGCGGCTCGCCGGTCGGGGGATGCCGCGCATGCAGGGCGGGGCTCGCGGTGACCTATACGTGCAGATCAAGGTCGCCGTCCCGAAGCACCTCTCGGAGGAGGAGCGGGAGCTGATAGCCCGACTCGGGGAGATGCGCAAGGAGAACCCGCGCGCCAACCTTCGCGCCTGAACAGTGGGCGAGGGGAGGAGGCGACGAGCATGAGAAGCGAACAACGGGAGCATTCCGAGCCCTTATATGTCATCAGCGTGGCGGCGAAGCTGCTCGAAACGCACCCGCAGACGCTGCGCATGTACGAGCGGCTGGGCCTGCTGAGGCCGGCGCGGACGAATCACAACATCCGGCTGTACTCGGACGTGGATATCCAGCGGTGCCGGCAGATTCAGCGCCTCACCAGCGTCGGTTTGAACCTCGCGGGCGTGGAGATGGTGCTCGACCTGCTGGCGCGGATGGAGGCGATGCGGCGGGAGATGGAAGAGGAGCTGAGCCGGCTGAGACGCGAGATGCCGGGTGCGAAGTCGTAGCGGGAACGACGAAAGGCTGCCGGTCTAACCGGTTTGAGTGCGAGTCATGGACACCAAGAAGCTGGTGATAGCTGGAGCCCCCCCCGATTGGGTGGATGCGATCACTTGGAACTTCGGCGAGGTTAGGCCAGGGAGAGGATGAGGTGCCGCCCGATATCTGGCTGCTGCCGATCCTGTGGATCGTGGCCTCGGGCGCCGCTATGTATGCTCTGGTGCGGGAAGGCGTTGCTGACGGGAAGGATGGAAGCCGGGCCAGGTTCAGTCTTGAAACTGGCATTCCGGCCGGGGCGCTGTTCTGGCTGGCTTTGCGAGCGGCGGTTAGCTGGTTGCCCAGGGGCTACCTGGGTGCGGAAGCGAGGCTGTGGTTCTCCATGGCGGCGGCGCTGCTCAGCGCCGGCCTCGTCTGGGGGATCAGCGCCTTCCGTCTAGCTAGTCTACTCGGTGGACCTGGATGGCGGTTAGAAGAGACACAGATACGGATCGCGACGGCCGTGGGTGTGGCCCTGACAGTTGTCGGCGCAGTCACAGCCTTCACCGTCTATGCGCCAGAATAGGCTGCGACTTGCTCGGAGGACATGGAGAAGGACAAGGAACTGACCCGCCCTAAGCCGGGCAATGAAGTCATGGGCTTGGGGTAG
>Ga0315274_10011902_pt1 | contig 12441 bp, 8 predicted proteins | sample YL17G02_20_MG_FD_203700 | JGI IMG/M metagenome (GOLD analysis project Ga0315274, IMG submission 203700) | Sediment microbial communities from Yellowstone Lake, YNP, Wyoming, USA - YL17G02_20 | ecosystem: Environmental > Aquatic > Freshwater > Lake > Sediment | place: USA: Wyoming | collected... | reverse complement strand
TCACAGATTGGGATGCACCAAACTGGCAAAAGCAACTATATTCTCATCATGCTTATGGTTATATTTTTCCTAACATGAGAAAGAAGGTTGCTTGTAATGTCTAAGCTATATTTCACCTGTCCGCCCCTGAACTTGAGAGGGGCAGGGGTGTGTAAAGGGTGGAATAATATCACAAAGGAGCAATCATGGAAATTATACAGATACAAACGTACCCAAGCACAGAACGTGTGCAGGACTTACGCCAACGGGTGCGATCCGCTATGGAACAACCGCCTGTCGGATGGAAATGTCCCGCCAGAATAGATGGCAAGTTTATGTCTGAACCGATACCTATCCGTAAAGCAAGGGCTGTGGCATTGAAATTATCGCAGATGCCGACTGACTTATGGGATGGGCAGTTGCTCGCTGGCTCTATGACTCTTGAAAACCCCAGAATCCATGCGGAATGGGGATTTCCTGATTACGTTACTGATGATGAACGGAATGAGGCGTCAAAGAAGGGCGTGAGTATACATTCCGTATTCGGTCACATAGTGCCTGATTATCCTAAGCTGTTGAGCAAAGGTTTGAATGGTATACTTGCAGAGGTTGAGGAACAACGTACAGGAACACATCCCCTGCACCCCTCTCAAGAGAAACACACCCCCGGACCCCTCCCAAGAGGGGAGTTTCGGGTGATCTCCCCTACTGGAGGTGGGTTAGAACTCTCACACGAAGAATCTGCTTTTCTTGATTCGGTAGTCGTTGCGCTTGAGGGCGTGATGAACTACGCTTCAAGGCTTGCAGAACGCTGTGAAATCGAAGCGGAAAAAGCTGAACCAACTCGTGCTGATGAGCTAAGGCAGATGGCTGATAACCTCCGTCACGTCCCTGCAATGCCTGCACAGACGTTCTGGCAGGCGTTGCAGTCGGTCTGGCTACTACATGAGATATTCCATTCAACGATGGATGGTAACGCTATGGGACGGCTGGATCAATACTGCTGGCAGTATCTTCAGGCTGACCTTGAATCTGGCAGGCTGGATATGGAGAAGGCGCAGGAGTTGGTTGAATGTTTTTGCCTGAAGTTCAATGAGCGAGCCAAGACTACCGATGACCAACGTCCCGAAGCACGTAAAGATGAACAGCCAAACCTTTCACGAAAGACAAGGCATTATACGTCCTCTCAGATAGGAAGCCAGCGTGACGGACTCGATGCGACCAACCACTGGCTTCAGAATATCGTAATCGGCGGGTTGACGCCTGATGGCGAGGACGGCACGAATCCTTTATCATTCTTGTTACTTGAAGGCTATCGCCGAAACCAGATGACAAACCCTCTGCTGACGGTACGTGTCCATCGAAGTTCACCGGATGATTTACTCCATCACACCTGCGAAGTACTGAAAGACGGCGGAGGTATGCCTGCTATATTCAACGACGAGGCGATAATCCCTGCACTTGAAAGGATTGGGATTCAAAGCATTGACGCTTACGACTACACCAATGACGGCTGTTGGGAGATCATAATCCCCGGTAGGACGGACTTTCGATTCCAACGTCTCAGCGTGATACTCTGCCTCGAATGGGCGTTAAATAGAGGTAAATCAAGGCTTGACGGCAATCAGCAGGGACCTGACACAGGCGATCCGGGGGAGTTCAAGAGCTTTGATGACTTATGGCAGGCGTTCCAGATACAGCTTGATAATATGATTGAGCGTGTCGTCAAGCGTGTGGTTGATAATATCAACGACCGCAGTATAATTGCCCCTGTTCCATTGTTGAGCGCATTAATTGAGGGTGCAATATCGTCTAGGTGTGACATGACCGCCGGTGGTGCTAAGTACCGAACGTTCGGCATGTTGGCTGAAGGTGCGGCACATGCAATTGACTCACTGACAGCAATTAAAACAGTTATTTTTGACGAGAAGTCTGCAACACTTTCAGAATTATGTGATGCTCTGGACGCTAATTTTGAAGGCTGTGCAGTTCTTCGCTCAAAGTTACTGTCTGCGCCAAAGTACGGTAATGATGATGACAGGGCTGATTCCGTAGGACGACTTATGATTGATGCTTTTACTTCAACCGTTGCAAAACACGCCGAAGCTTATAAGTCACTGATAAAGTTCCCAAGCGGCGTCGGGACGTTTTCGTGGTACATCGGCATCGGAGAAGGTCTTGCAACATCACCTGACGGTCGTCTGTCTGGTGAACCTGTGTCGTCAAACTTCTCACCAGCTTTGGGACGTGACCTTGAAGGCATACCGGGGGCAATATTATCATACTCAAAGATGCACGACAGCAATCTTCCTGCTGGCTCACCGCTTGATTTACGATTGGCAAAAAGGCTTGTGCAAGGTGAGGAAGGTACGGAGCGTATGATGGCTCTCATCCGCAGTTTTGTAGACACCGGCGGGAACATGATGACGCTGACGGTTGCTGATACTGAGGAACTTCGTGCGGCGCAGCGTGAGCCTGATAAATACAGGTCATTGCGGGTCCGTATGGGTGGCTGGTGCGCATACTTCACCATGCTCAGTAAGGAACAGCAGGAACACCACATTCACCGTCAGGAGCCAAAGTCATGAGTATCGAAGGATTAATTTTTGATATTGATACGTTCGCTGTCCACGATGGACCGGGAATACGCATGGCTGTCTACCTGAAAGGATGTCCTCTGCATTGCAGATGGTGTCACAGCCCTGAATCACGCCATGCCTCACCTGAATTGATATTCTTACGTGACCGATGCAAGATGTGTGGAAAGTGTGTCACCGTCTGCGTTAGAAAAGTTCATGAGGTAAGTGACTCAAAGCACGTAATAGCCCATGAAAAGTGCATCACCTGTGGAAAATGTGTGGAAAACTGCCCGTATAATGCCCTTGACATAAAGGGTTATCAAATATCCGCTGACGTAATCGTAGAGAAAGCCCGCAGGATGAGGCCATTCTTTGATCACTCAGGCGGTGGAATAACGCTGACAGGCGGAGAAGTAACCGTTCAGCCTGATTTTGCAGTTGTTGTCCTAAGGGGATGCAAAGCTTACGGCATCCACACAGCCATCGAGACTTGCGGTGCGTGTAACTGGGATAAACTTGAGCAATTGCTTGAATACACTGACCTTGTACTGTATGACTTGAAATTAATTAATGATGAGGAACATCACAAATGGACTGGCATATCGAACAAACAGATACTCGACAATGCCTCACGTCTTTCAGGACATAACGTGCAGGTACGCATACCATTAATACCGGGTATTACTGACGACGAAAAGAATCTGGAAGGAATATTTGATTTTATGCGCAAGTCAGGCTTGCAAAGCGTAGCTCTATTACCTTATAATGCCTCAGCAAGTGCAAAGTACGAGTGGCTAGGTCTGGAATACGATATACAAGGCGAACCTCAGAGCAAGGAATCATTGGAACGAATGACTGAGATAGCACGTCAATATAATCTTGATGTTGTTATTGGGTAGTTTCAAATATGGAGTGCGCAAGTATGGCTTCAGCACTCCAAATATGTGAGGAGTCAAATAATATGAGCAACAGTTTTAGAGATGAATTACTGGAAACTATGCGAGGGATACGCACAATTGACTGCCATTCACATACTACGCTGAAAAGCGGGTATTACAGCATGGGGCAGTTGAATTTGTTTAACCTCATGAGCTACTATGAACGTGAGATAGGTGCCGCAACCGGTAAGGGATTGGGTCAGCTTTGCGCAGATGCTAAGTCCGATGCTGAAAAGTGGCAGATATTCAAGCCTGTAATCGAAAGGACGCACAACGTCTCCTATTGGCGTCACAACGTTGTCATGTATCGTGAGTTATTTGATATGCCGGATGATGACGTTATGGATTCCAACTGGGATAATCTGAATGAGACTATCAAACGTAAGACATCGGGGCAGAACTGGTATCATCACGTAACGAAAGACGTCTGCAATCTTGCCACGCAGGTGCGGAATATCCCCTGGTTCGAGGACTGGGAGCCTGAATACTTCACAGCAGTGCTTAGAATGGAATCCGCACTTGATCTGCACAACAAGAATACAAGGTCATGGCTTGAGAAGCACCTTGACAGAAGCTTCGACAGCCTTCAATCGCTCAAGCAAGGTTTGGCTGATTTAGTAGAAGAATATCGCAAGAAGGGCTCAGTCGGCATCAAGCTGGCACATGCTTATGGAAGGACGCTTTATTCAGAGAACGTGCCTGAGAGCGCTGCCGCTAACGTATTCGCTAAAGCTCTCGGCGGTGGAACGCTTTCGTATGACGAGGTTAAACAGCTTCAGGATCACATTATATTCTATCTGGCTGGTCTGGCGGGTGAGATGAAGCAAGTATTCCAGATACACACAGGCGTTCAAGGTACGTGGGGCAATATACCTGATTCTAACCCACTGCATTTAATCCCGCTTATCAGGGCAAATACGTCAACTAGATTTGATTTGTTTCATGCTGGTTATCCTTACAGCAGAGAGATGGGGATGCTTGGGAAGCACTATCCCAACGTGTGGCTGAATATGTGCTGGATGTACGTCATCACGATGGAGGGAAGCAGGCAAAGCCTTAACGAGTGGATAGACCTTGTGCCGGGTGAGCGTATACTTGGATTCGGATCAGACGTTGGCTTCCCTGAGTTTATCTACGCGCACCTCGTCATGGCGAGATCGTGCATTGCTGACGTGCTTGCCCAGAAGGTAGAGCGTGACTTCCTGAGCAAGAGGGTCGCACTCGACCTTGTTCACAAGATGCTGAGGGATAATGCCATCGGGTTGTATGGACTACCAGATGATATATAGACAGCTTTAATGTTACAGATGGAGTAGCACAGCTTTAGCTTGCGTTTTTAGCGTAATATACTTCCTTTAAGCAGGTTAAAGCCATGCTACTCCATATATTCCTATAAAACGAGATTTTACAATGCGTTATTTTAATTTTGAGAAAATTGCTTGTGAAGCAGGAATTCCTAGTGAAAAGCTAGATCAACTATGTAAATCTATCCGCAGAGAATTTCCAAGGGGTGATATGATGTATGAGCTTCATGTTTTGAGGGCATGTATGGCAATAAAAGATGGTTATATAAAGCTTGAGGATGCGATTGAAGCTGAATTTGCAACTAATAAAGCGTAACAAGTATAAGCTAATAATTCTATTGGTAAGTTTGTAAATCATTCATGTGCAGACTACATAGTTAGGATTGGATCCCAGCCTTAGTTGGAATGACAAAAAATGATATTATGTCAAAATGAAATGAGCATAAGCGAACGGCATTATAACCCGAAATTCATTGACTCCTCTTGTTGGGAGGGATGCTTTTATGGCTGATTTTCCAAAGGAAATTCTTGAAAAAATAAAAGAGACTAAAGAGAAAAATCTTAAAGAACTGGATCTAAGCTTTGGCAGATTAACAAAGTTTCCTGAATCTATTGTTGAATTGCAAGATCTGACTTGGCTTAATCTGATGGGAAATAACTTAACAGAAATACCAGAGATCATCACCAGACTACAAAATCTGACTACTCTTGATCTGAGCGATAATAACTTAACAGAGATACCGGAGAGCATCATCAGACTGCAAAATCTGACTTGGCTTAATCTAAGCGGAAATAACCTAACAAAGATAACGGAGAGTATCACCAAGTTGCAAAATCTGACTACGCTTTATCTGAGTGATAATAACCTGACAGAGATGCCAGAGACCATCACCAGACAGCAAAACCTGACTATGCTTGCTCTGAGTAGAAATCACTTAACAGAGATACCGGAGAGCATCATCAGACTGCAAAATCTGACTTGGCTTAATCTAAGCGGAAATAACCTAACAAAGATAACGGAGAGCATCACCAAGTTGCAAAATCTGACTACGCTTTATCTGAGTGATAATAACCTAACAGAGATACCAGAGACCATCACCAGACTACAAAATCTGACTTCGCTCGATTTGAGCGGAAATAACTTAACAGAGATACCAGAGACCATCACCAGACTACAAAATCTGACTTCGCTTGATCTGGACAGAAATCCAATTAATACACCTCCCCCTGAAGTTGTAGCAAATGGAATCTCTGCCATCAGGGATTACTTCCGACAACTTCAAGCAGGTGAGGACCGTCTGTATGAAGCAAAACTGCTCATCGTGGGTGAAGCCGGAGCAGGAAAAACATCTTTGGCTAATAAGATTCAGAATCCATATTATAAACTTAGAAGTGATGAGGAGTCAACGAAGGGTATTGACGTTATCCGATGGTATTTTAAGATGGGAGATGGGCAGAATTTTCGTGTCAATATCTGGGACTTTGGCGGTCAGGAGGTATACCATGCAACGCATCAGTTCTTCCTTACAAAGCGGTCGCTATATGCCCTTGTGGTTGATACACGCAAGGAGGACACTGACTTCTATTACTGGCTTAACGTTGTTGAATTGCTCAGTGATAACAGCCCACTGCTTATAGTCAAAAATGAAAAACAGGATCGCCATCGTGAAATAAGTGAACGCCAGTTGCGGGGTTTGTTTACAAATCTTAAAGAGACACTATCCACTAACCTTGCTACCAATAGGGGATTGCATGAGATTTTGAATGCAATTAGGTATCACGTATCTAATCTTCCTCATATTGGAAGCCCATTACCAAAGACATGGGTAAAGGTTCGTGAGATACTTGAGAAAGATGATCGCAACTACATCAGCCTTGAAGAATATCTGGACATCTGCGAGAAAAACGGTTTCAGACAATTAAAGGATAAACTTCAACTTAGCGGTTATTTACACGATCTGGGAGTCTACCTGCACTTTCAGGAAGATCCAATTTTAAGAAATACTGTGATCCTTAACTCTGGATGGGGTACCGGTGCTGTTTATAAAGTTTTAGACAATGAAAATGTGGTCCGAAACTATGGAAGATTTGACCGCAGTGGATTAGGAAGTATCTGGAACGAATCTCAATATGCCAATATGCACGATGAGCTTTTGCAATTGATGGTTAATTTTAAGTTGTGCTATGAGATCCCCGAAAGTGACGGCACGTATATTGCCCCACAGCTTTTGACCGAGAACCAGCCTGAGTATGATTGGGACGAGAATGAGAATCTCATTCTCCGCTACACCTATGAGTTTATGCCTAAAGGTATCATTGCAAAATTTATTGTCGCTATGAATAGAATTATTACTGAACAAAAGCTTGTATGGAAAAGTGGAGTCATTCTTGAGAAAGATGAAACAAAGGCAGAGGTTATTGAAGACTATGGTAAAAGGGAAATCAAGATTCGTATCACTGGCAAACACAAGAAAGAACTGATGACAATAGTTACTTTTGAGCTTGACATCATTCATAATTCTTACAACCGTTTAAAATATAAAAAATTGATACCATGCAATTGCACAAAATGCAGGTATTCCCAGGAACCATACTTTTATCCATTTGATACCTTAACTAGGTTTAAGGGAGACATGATATATCAGATTCAATGTCAAAACAGCTACGAAATGGTGGATGTCCGGAACCTAATTAATGATATTTTTGAATCAAATAAATCAACCAAAGAAAAATGAAGATGAACCAAAGAGGATTGACACCTAAAAAAGCGTCTGTAAACAAGTGCAGTTTATCCATGCCTGATGAACCGATACGCATTCTTCATCTCAGTGATCTGCATTTAGATGAAAATATTGATGTACAGACAATACTCCAGCCTTTAATAATAGATATCGAGGATGCTGATGGTGGACTTGGATTCAACAAGATTAACTATCTTATTATATCTGGTGACTTTACTAGAAAAGCAAAAAAAGAAGAATTCGAAAAAGCAAGGATTTTTATCTCGAAATTACTAGATACTTTCGATATACAAAAGAATTGTTGTATCTTAACTCCAGGGAACCATGACCAAAACTGGGATTGTGATGTTTATCAATGGAAATCAGAAAGATTAGTTGATAAGAGTAAACTGAAGGAAGGATGCTATGTTAAACAAGGTGATATATATTTGATCCGCAATGAAGAAGAATACCCGAATCGCTTCTGCAACTTTTCTGATTATCTTTATAAGCCAATTATGCAGTCATTGTATAATCCGACTTTCGATGATCAGGCATTCGTTCATTTTTTTGATGATACAGGTATTTTGTTTCTTGTATTGAATTCTTGCTGGGAGATTGATGAGTTTAACCCAAAAAGGGCAGGTATTCATGAAGGTGCATTAGCACGTGGCTTAGAGAAAATGAGGGAAAAGGTTAAGGAGCATAAAGGAAAGCATCTTCTCAGAATTGGTGTCTGGCATCATCCTGTAACTGGAAATGATAAGATAATAAATGACGCGTTTATGACGCAATTAAGAAAGATGAAATTCAGGCTTGTGCTTCATGGTCACACTCATGAAGAACGGGCAGATTTACTTTACTATCAGCATAAGAATAGCATTCATGCTGCTGGAGCAGGATCCTTCGGTACACCTATGAATGACCGACCAGAATCCACACCACGCTTGTATAACCTGATTGAGATAGCCAGTGATCACTCATTGGTTCGAGTTCATACAAGATGCCGTAGCAAAAAAGATGGAGCATGGGAAGGTTGGTGTGTCTGGGAAACGGATAATCCCAATATGCACAGATCTTATTATGAGATTCACTTAGTTGATAATTCGTAGTGGCAAGTTTGTATGGAGTGTGCAAGCCATGCTTGCGCAAGTGCTGAAGCTTGGTTTCAGCACTCCATAAAGGTTATATTATGACGAATGAAGTTGAAAGTTCGAGTATACGCAAGAGAGCGATCATAATAGGTTTGTTGCTCGTGATTGTCAACGCCTATTGGGTTGGGATTGCAAGCGAACTCTGGTACTCTGTCTTTACGCTTGTCAACCCATTCTCTAATGCCATATTCACTCTTGTTGTGTTTGTCGCTATCAGCTTTATACTGGGTAAGTTTTCAAAGAAACTGGCATTTACACCGGCGGAACTTCTGCTCATTTACGTCATGGTTACGATGGTGTCAACTATCTCTGGTCACGCCATGATGGCTATCCTGTTTGGAACTCTGGCACAGCCGTACTGGTTCGCAACCCCTGAGAACGAATGGCAACAACTGTTCTGGCAGTATATACCTTCGTGGTTCACCGTCTCTAATACCGATATTCTGAGAGAGTATTTCGAGGGTGAGTCAACGATCCACACAATCGAGCATCTCAAAGCGTGGGTTATTCCAGTAATGACGTGGACAGGTTTGATCTTTGTCCTGTATTTTTCGATGCTCTGCCTTAGCTCGATACTCAGAAGACAGTGGATGGAAAACGAAAAGCTGACCTATCCAATAGTCCAGCTTCCCCTCGCTGTGGCGACTGATAAAAGGTTCTTTGCTTCCAAAGTAATGTGGATCGGCTTCTCTGTGTCCGCTTCCATCCGCTTAATAAACCTTTTCCATGACCTTTTTCCTGTGGTTCCGCAGGTTCCTTATGGCTATCAGATTGACCAGTATTTTACGGAAAAACCCTGGAGTGCTATCGGTTACACAAATATGTCCTTCAACCTTGCGATAGTCGGTCTTACATACTTCATGCCGTTAGATTTAGCATTTTCGTGCTGGTTCTTCTTCTGGCTGACGAGGGCAGAGCGTGTCTTTGCAAGTATGATCGGCTGGAATGAGCTTTACCTCAACGAAAGGGCGTCTGGTGCGTGGATCGGCATAAGTATACTTGCTCTGTGGGCGTCAAGACGGCATCTGACCGCTCTTCTGAGACACCTGTTTGGGGGTAAAGGGCTGGAAGACTCCCGTGAACCCATGCACTATAATTCTGCCATCTTACTGTTTATTTTGAGCTTTGTCGCTCTAATTCTGTTCTGTTATTTCGCAGGTATGAACTTGTGGGCGATCCTCGTGTTTTACGCTCTTTTCTACGCCTTCGCCATAGCTATCGGAAGGGTGAGGGCTGAACTTGGTCCGCCCTACCACGAGGTTATAGGCATCAACCCAAGGCAGATGATGGTGCAGATATTCGGTTCCAGATTACTGCATGGTAACAACCTGACTATAATAACGTTTTTGTATGCCTTCAACAGATGCAACAGGTCACATCCCATGCCATGTCAGATAGAATCATTGAAAATAGGTAATCAAGTCGGTGCAAACGCTCACACGATGTTGAAGGCAATGGCTCTGGCTATTGGTGTCGGCGCATTTGCTACGCTATGGTCGTATCTACAGGTGGCTTATCACTACGGGACGCTGGCAAAATGTCAGGGTTACGTGGGGCATTTCGGTTGGGAGAGTTTCAATCCGCTTCAGGGATGGCTTCAGTACCCAAGAGGAACTGATGGGCGTGCTGTGGCGTTCATGGGAGGTGGGTTTGCCTTTGTGTGCTTCTTGTATTTCATGCGCACAAGATTCCTGTGGTGGCCCTTACATGCGTCTGGTTACGTTCTTTCGGGTGCATCGTGGGGTGGAATGATATACTTCTGGTTCCCTGTGATGGTAAGCTGGCTGGTAAAAACGATTATCCTCAGACACGGCGGTGTCGGAACTCACAGGAAAGCAGTACCTTTCTTTTTGGGCTTAGTATTGGGTGATTTTATCCCTCGCAGTATCGCCAGCATAGTCAGCCTTACGCTCAACCTATACATGCCATCGTCCGGTGCGGGACACACTCTTTAAGGATGAAGGATGAAAGAGAAACAAATTCCTATTCATCCTTCATCTTTATTTTATTCTATGTTATATTCCTTGAGTTTGTAATGCAATCCTCTCAGGCTTATTCCCAATAATTTTGCCGCTTCGGTTTTGTTGCCGCCGGCTTGCTCAAGAGCTTTTAGAATAAGCGTCTTTTCAGCTTCTTTCAGACTCATTCCTGATTTGATTCGTAATTCGTCTTGAACGGATTCGGTGACTTTATCGGATACTATTTCCTGGGGCAAATGCTCTGGATAGATGACGTTTGAACTGGCGAGTAGCGCCGCTCCTTCGATACAATTCTGAAGCTCTCTGATATTCCCCGGCCAATTAAAATTCATCAAAAACTCCATCGCTTTATCGGTTATCTGTACTTTCTTCCTGTTTTTAACAGTGGGGTATTTACTTAGAAAATGGTCAATTAGAAGAGGAATATCCTCTTTGATCTCTCGCAAAGGTGGGAGTTTTATGTTTACAACGTTTAACCGATAAAATAGGTCTTCCCTGAATTTTCCATTTTGTATTGCCTCCTGAAGATTACGGTTCGTGGCGGCAATGAATCTTACATCCACTTTGATTGGCTGGGTGCTGCCGACTCTTTCAATCTCCCTTTCCTGAATAGCCCTTAGAAACTTCGACTGAAGCTCATAAGCCATATCTCCAACCTCGTCAAGGAACAGCGTTCCTCTATTAGCAACTTCCATTTTCCCTATTTTTCTCGCTAATGCTCCTGTAAATGATCCTTTCTCGTGCCCGAAGATCTCGCTTTCAAGCAGTGTTAGCGGGATTGCTGTGCTGTCTATAACAACGAAATGCTCTGATGAACGTGAACTGTTTTTGTGTAATGCCCGTGCTACGAGTTCTTTGCCTGTACCGCTCTCTCCAGTGATTAGAACGGTTGAGTCAGACGATGCAACCTTTTCTATTGTGCCGAGAACTTCCAGCATCTTCTGGCTTTTACCGATAAACTCTCCGTATTCACCTTTCAATTCTGATCGCAAATACTCATTTTGTCTTAAAAGTGTGTGCCGTTCAATCGCATTGTCAACTTTTATCCTTATTAAATCGGGATTAAAAGGCTTCTCAACGAAATCGTAAGCACCTTGCTTTATGGCATCAACAGCAAGCTGAATTTTTCCATGCGCTGTTATCATTATAACTGTAATCTGTGGATGCTCACGTTTAATCCTGCTTAAAACCTCCATGCCACCAAGTTTGGGAAGCTGTATATCCAGAAGCACAAGGTCTGGTGAAGTTTTTTCAACCTTTTCAAGAGCTTCTAATCCATCAGCGGCAGTTACAATCTCATATCCATAAGCTTGTAGTCTGTCGCTCAGAATATCCCGAATATCCTCTTCATCATCAACTATCAGTACCCGTAAAGATTGCATCAACTTACTCCAGATTCACCAATTTATAATGAAACCATAAACAAAAAGTGTTTGATACGACTTTTTCAGTTAGCAAAGAATCAAATCCCATCTAACTCCCTTTAGCTAAAAGGGAGAATTGATTCCCCCTTTCGGAAAGCTGACAAGGGTAGGTTTTTTCATAAACCCTAATAAAATCAGTGATTTTAAGCTCCGAAGGAGCGTTATGTTTATAGAAAAAACAACAAACAAAATTATTAGCTCCGATAGGAGCGACATATAAAAATGGCATTGGCACAGTGTTCTTTATATGTCGCTCCTCTGGAGCTTATCTTTTTTGCTTACTTTATGCTATAAATATATCACCCCTGACGGGGTTAAATGCCTTATATTTCTTATGCTTTATCAAAAAACCTACCCTTGTCAG
>Ga0315274_10011901_pt1 | contig 12442 bp, 9 predicted proteins | sample YL17G02_20_MG_FD_203700 | JGI IMG/M metagenome (GOLD analysis project Ga0315274, IMG submission 203700) | Sediment microbial communities from Yellowstone Lake, YNP, Wyoming, USA - YL17G02_20 | ecosystem: Environmental > Aquatic > Freshwater > Lake > Sediment | place: USA: Wyoming | collected... | reverse complement strand
CGAATCGGAACCGTGGACGGTATTGCGTTCCACACTTTCACCGTAGAGCCTGCGGATGGTGCCATCTTCCGCTTTGTCGGGGTCGGTTGCGCCGATTAGGTTGCGAAATCTGGTGACGGCGTTGGCTCCCTCCAGAGCCGCCACTACCACCGGTCCCGACACCATATACTCTACCAAACTGTGGTAAAACGGTCTCTCATGATGGACAAAGTAGAATCGCCGCGCAGTGGCACGGTCCATCTGCATCATTCGCAGAGCTTTGACTTTAAGGTCGGTGGATTCAACACGCCGCAATATCTCCCCTATGAGGTTCCTGGCGACGCCATCCGGTTTTACTATTAGTAACGTGCGTTCCATTGCGTTCCTTGATTGCAGCGCGGTTGGTTGGGTATGGGATTAACTTGAAGTCTGACGAACGGCATCTATTTGCCTTCCAGCAGCTTTTGCCCCGCTTCGTAACCCAATGTGAAGGCTTTAATGTTCTGTTGCTCAGTGCCTTTAGGGGCTTTATCAACCAGCGCCTTTTTAACGGATTCGGGATTGAGGGCATTCGTCAGCCCAATCATTGCGCCCAAAGAGACGGCGCTGGTGTAAACCATCCGTTTGAGTTCCCGTTTGGTCATCTCAATAATGGGCAGCCTATAGACGCGATACCGCCGGTCGTCAATCTTGTTGACCAAGAACGGGTCAATCAGCACGATACATTCATCTTTGAGGTCGTAGCCGAAGGCAGTCCACGACCGCTGCGCAAGACAGAGCATAAAGTCTATGGCAGTTGTTCGCGGAAACAGTATCTGGGTGGCGTCTATTATCACATCTACTTTGGTCGGACCGCCGCGAACCTGGGCGGTATAGGTCGGGCTGTCCAACGCGAATTTTCCTTCGTAGGTGATGGCGGCTTCGGCAAGGATGTCGCCGGCTAGCAGAATCCCCTGTCCTCCCACCGCTGCGAAGCGGGCTTCGTAATGGCTGTTGGCGGTCATTTTTTCCTCTTCACTGAATCAAGCCGCCGTCTGGGCGCGCTGAATGACTTTCTCGTAGGCGTCGCAATACTCTTCGCGCGTCTCGTCTTTATGCAGCAACCCCACGACCATCTTGCCTGCCAACTCTTCCGGCGTCATTTTCGCCGCTTCGCGGACATTGACGGTGTTCTTTGATATGTGTTCAATCAGCTCTATCGGGTCGGACAGCTTATTGCGCCGTCCGAATTGGGTGTGGCAGTTTGATAGAGCTTCAATGACCGCGAATCCCTTGTGTTGCAGCCCACCGCGAATCAAGCGTTCCAATTGCGCGCCCGAACCGACGTGACCGCGAGCCACATAGGTCGCGCCAGCGCCGATACACAGCTTGGAGAGGTCAAATGGCGGGTCCATATTGCCCCACGGCGCCGTGGCGGCTTTGGAACCAATTGGCGTGGTCGGCGAATACTGCCCGCCGGTCATCCCGTAAATGTAGTTGTTGACAATGATCATTGTAATGTCAATGTTGCGCCGGCAGGAATGCACCAAATGATTACCGCCGATGGCAGCCGCATCGCCGTCGCCGGATATCACAACCACATTTTTATCGGGTCGCGCCAGCTTTATGCCGGTGGCAAAAGTTAGCGCCCGCCCGTGCGTGGTGTGCAGGGTGTTGGCGTCAATGTAGCCCGGTGCGCGGGAAGTGCAACCGATACCGGAAATGACCGCGAGGTCTTCCGTATTCCACGCCAGCGCATCAAAGGCGCGCAACATTGCTTTGACAATAATCCCGATACCGCAGCCGGGGCACCACATATGCGGGATATGTGACATTCGCAGATAATGTGCGTAACGTATGGGCATTTCAGGCAAGCTCCTCTATCTTCGCCAGCACCTCGCTTGGGTAGATGGGCACCCCGCCAACTTTATTCACGCCGACCAGCCGACATCCGCGCGAGGCATATTCTGCTATAACGTGAATCAATTGTCCCAAGTTAGCTTCGGGGATGACGATACCTTTGACTCTTTCGGACAGTTTTCTGACCGCCTCACTTGGGAATGGCCAGAGCGTTAACAATCGGAACATCCCAGCCTTTATCCCCTTTTCACGGGCGGTATTAACCGCGACCGCCGCCGCCCGCGCGCTGGAACCAAACGAGATGACAGCAATCTCAGCATCGTCAAGCCGGTATTGTTCATATTTTTCAATCTCAGCAATCCGCGCTTCCACCTTGCGAATCATCCGCTCTTCTTCCTGCTGGCAAATGGTCGGGTTGGTAGTGGGGAAGCCGGTTTTATCGTGATTCAAGCCGGTCATATGGAAGTGGTAGTTGGTGAAATAGTCAGCGATTGGCGGGACATCACCGGCTGAACTGTCATAAGGTAAAAACTTCTCAGGTGGGACGGTGGGACGCGGGCGCTCCTCCAAGACAATCTCAGATGGTTCAGGCAATTCAACGCGTTCTGAGAGGTGTCCTATAACTTCGTCAATCAGGATATAGACTGGAATTCGGAAGCGCTCGGCGAGGTTGAAAGCGCGAATGGTTTCGCGATAAACCTCGTCCAGGTAAGCCGGTGTCAGTGCAATGACTGCACGGTCACCGTGCGTTCCCCAGCGCGCCTGCATAATGTCCGCCTGTCCCAATGCCGTCGGCAGACCGGTTGATGGCCCGCCGCGCATTACGTTGACAACGACGCATGGCGCTTCCACCATACAGGCGAAGCCGATGTTTTCCTGCTTCAGGGAGAACCCGGGACCGCTGGTGGCAGTCATCACTTTCTTTCCCGCCAGCGATGCCCCAATCACCGCTCCCATCGCGGCGATTTCATCCTCCATCTGGATAAACCGCCCACCGACCATCGGCAGCCGTTTGGACATTATATGGGCGATTTCCGACGATGGCGTGATGGGGTAACCGGCAAAAAAGCGGCAGCCGGCGGCAATCGCCGCCTCAGCCACCACCTGATTGCCGGCCCAAAAAACAACTTTATGTCCGTTATGACTCATCCTAAGACGCCGCTTTCTTGGCTTGTGCCTTCTTCTCTTTCTTCTCGTTATAGACTTCAATGGCGAAGTCGGGGCATTGGTGTTCGCATAGCATACAGGCGTTGCACGCTTCAACGTCCACCACTTCCACCACGGCTCCTTCCCATCTATCCGGTGTGACAGCCATTCGCAACACGTCCTTGGGACACACCTCCACACATATTTCGCACCCCTTGCAGAAGTGCCGGTAAATGATAATGGCGGTATCCTGCGCGATGTTGCGCGAGGTGAGAATCTCCTGCTCGAGGCCGGCTGACTCTTCACTTAGGTGGTTGACAGCTACGGTTTCTTGCTCTTCCGACATCACGGTTCCCATTTATGGCGATCGCCCGTTATTTGCGGACGAGGGCTTTTTTCATTGTTTTTCCAATAACCGCCGGACTTTCGGCGATGTGAACCCCGGCGTTCTGAAGGGCGGCTATCTTCTCGGTTGCTGTCCCCTTGCCACCGGCTATAATGGCGCCGGCGTGTCCCATCCGGCGTCCCGGCGGCGCTGTGCGACCGGCGATGAAAGCTGTGACCGGCTTTGGGAAGCGCTCTTTGATGAATTTGGCGGCGCTCTCCTCGGCGCTGCCGCCGATTTCGCCGATCATTACGACGCCATCGGTATCGCGGTCGTCGGCGAAAAGTTTCAGCAGGTCAATGAAACTGCTGCCCACAATCGGGTCGCCGCCGATGCCGATGCAGGTGGACTGACCCAATCCCAATGAGGTGAGCTGCCCGACCGCCTCATAAGTTAGCGTTCCGGAGCGGGAAATCACACCGATCCTACCAGGAGTATGGATAAAGCCAGGCATAATCCCGACCTTTGCCTTGCCGGGACTGATAACGCCGGGGCAGTTGGGTCCGACCAGTCGCGTTCCCGGGCGCGATTCCAGGTAGTGGTTGACCTCCACCATATCGCGGGTCGGGATTCCCTCGGTGATGCAGACAATCAGCTTGATCCCCGCGGCTGCCGACTCCATAATGGCATCGGCGGCAAACGATGGCGGAACGAAGATGACCGATGTGTCGGCGCCTTCCGTCTTGACTGCTTCGGCAACAGTGTTGAATACCGGCACATTGAGATGCTTCGTGCCTCCCTTGCCGGGAGTAACACCAGCGACGACTTTCGTCCCGTAGGCAAGCATCTGCTCGGTGTGGAACGTCCCTTCCCCGCCGGTGATGCCCTGGACGACAATGCGGGAATGTTCGTTTATTAGAATGCTCATGCTTTCATTTCCGATATAGTAATCTATTTCGCAACGGCAGCTACCACCTTCTTCGCCCCATCCGCCAGATCATCGGCGACGATAAATTTCAGCGGCGATTCGCGCAGCATCTTTGCCGCCATATCGGAGTTGGTTCCGGCGAGGCGGACGACGACCGAATGAGTAACCTTAAGGTCGCTTAAAGCGTCAATAATTCCCTGCGCCACGCGGTCGCAGCGCACAATACCGCCAAAGATATTGATGAGCACCGCTTTGACGTTCGGGTCGCTGACGATGATGCGGAAACCGGCTTTGACCGACTCGGCCGATGCTCCGCCGCCGACGTCCAGAAAGTTCGCCGGTTCGCCGCCTGCCAGCTTGATGATGTCCATTGTCGCCATCGCCAATCCCGCACCGTTGACCATACAGCCGACGTTGCCGCTCAGTTTGATGTAGTTCAGGTCATATTTGGAGGCTTCAATCTCCGCCGGCTCCTCCTCGTCAAAGTCGCGCAGCTCGCGGATGTCGGGATGGCGGTAGATGGCGTTGTCGTCAAAGTTGATCTTGGCGTCCAGCGCCAGGACATCGCCCTGTTTGGTGATGACCAGCGGGTTAATCTCCGCGAGCGAGGCGTCTGTTTCGCGATAGGCGCGGTAAAGCGCGGTGAAGAAGGCAGACGCTTTCTTTATCTGGTCGCCTTCAAGTCGCAAGGCATAAGCCAGTTCACGAACTTGATAGGAGCGAAGCCCCACGCCCGGGTCTATCCGCTGCTTGACTATCTTTTCCGGCGTCTGGGCGGCGATTTTCTCAATCTCCACCCCACCTTCGGTAGAGACTATAAACGTATCGCCGGCGGTTTCCCTGTCCAACACTATACCGGCGTAAAGCTCGCGGGCAATGTCAATCCCCTGCTCTATCAGCAATCGCTTAACAATCCTGCCTTCAGGACCCGTCTGATGCGTCACCAGCTTCATTCCCAACATTTGCCGGGAAAGCTGGTTCACTTCTTCTACAGAGGACGCGAGTTTAACTCCGCCACCCTTGCCGCGACCGCCGGCGTGAATCTGCGCCTTGACGACGAACCGCTTGCCGCCTAATTTACGCGCAACGTCGGCGGCTTCTTCCACAGTGAATGCCGGAGTCCCTTCAGGAACCGCGACGCCGTATTTCTTGAGGATTGCCTTCCCCTGGTATTCGTGAATCTTCATTGATTGATTGAAGGTTTATAATTGTCAGGGAGCTATTATGGTGCCCGATTCACCGCGGATGGCGGCTTCCACCTGCTCCAAGCCGCAGATAATCGCCCGTTCGCCGCCGCGCTCTACAAACTGGATGGCGGCTTCCACCTTGGGTCCCATACTGCCGGGGGGGAATTGTCCCGCGTCGTGGTAAGTCTTCGCTTCACGGATGCGCATCTTGGGAATAGTGCGTTCGGTCGGCTTGCCGAAGTCCAGCTTTACCGCGTCCACGTTGGTTAAGATTATAAGCTCGTGCGCTTCAATGTCGTGCGCCAATATCGCTGCCACGCGGTCTTTGTCAACCACCGCATCCACACCTTCCAGTCCAAGTTCCGGGTCGCGATAGACCGGTATCCCGCCGCCGCCGCCGGCAATGATGATGACTCCTTCCTGAATCAGTTCGCGAATCGCCATCCGGTTGACGATGCCCAGCGGATTGGGAGACCCGACCACCCGCCGCCATTTGTTCTCATCACCGAACGGCTTCATTGCCCACCCTTCATCCTTCATCAACCGCCCGGCTTCCTCGCGGGTGTAGATTTGACCGATGAATTTGGTGGGGTTGGAGAGCGCGGGGTCGTGTTCGTCAACCAGGACTTGGGTGACGATGGTGACCACATTGCGGTGAATCCCCTCTTTCACCAATCGGTTCTGCAGGGACTGCTCAATCATATACCCCATTGATCCCTGCGTATCCGCCACCAGCACACCCAGTGGAACGGTCGGCATCTCCCCCGCCGCCATCTCCACTCGCCGTAGCGCTGCGCCAACTTGTGGCGCGTTACCGTGAGTTATGGCAATGTTGTAACCGGCACGAAGCAGGGCGACTATCCCGCTCAAACTGGTGCGCGTGTTCCGGAACTGGTCGTGAATGGTCTCAAACCGGTCGGGATGCGAAATGGCGTTCCCGCCGAAGGCGATAACCGCGCAACGTGCCTTGAAATGAGTCATAGCCAGGAACCGGCGATTACTTCAGAAAGTCGGTGAGCGCGTCCTGCAACGTTGGATGACCGATTTCCTGCAACTCGTAGGTCACGCGAACCACGTCTTTCTTAATTTTAATAATGCGTCTCAGGTCAATCGGCGTCCCGATGATGACCACCTCAGCATCGGAGCGATTGATGGTTCGCTCCAAGTCAGTCAGTTGCTCTGGGCTGTAGCCCATCGCCGGCAGAAGCGTTCCGATATCGGGATATGTTGCAAAAGTCTCGGCCATCCGGCCGGTCACAAAAGGTCGCGGATCCACGAGTTCGCTCGCGCCGAATTTCTGAGCGGCGATCACCCCCGCGCCAAAGGTCATCTCACCGTGTGTGAGGGTCGGACCATCCTCCACTACCAACGCCCGTCGTCCGCGGATGAGCGATGGATTATCCACTGTAATCGGCGATGCGGCGTCAATGACCATCGCTTTGGGATTGGCGCGTTGGATATTCTCCCGCACCTCATCCACATCTTCCAAGTCGGCGCTGTCAATCTTGTTTATGACTACGGCATCGGCGCGGATGAGATTTATCTCGCCGGGATAATATGATATCTCATCGCCGGGACGGAGCGGGTCAACAACGGTCACCTGAAAATCGGGCAGATAGAACGGGAAGTCGTTATTACCGCCGTCCCAAAGGATAATGTCCGCCTCTTTCTCCGCTCGCCGCAGAATCGCTTCGTAATCCACGCCGGCAAAGACCAGGGTTCCCCTTGCCAGGTGTGGTTCGTACTCCTCCATCTCTTCAATGGTGCAGTTGTGCTTCTCCAGATCGGCGAGCCGGGCAAAGCGTTGGATGCGCTGTTTAACCAGGTCTCCATAAGGCATCGGATGACGCACGACCGCCACTTTCTTTCCAGCGGAGCTCAGAAGTTGGGCGATACGGCGGGTGGTCTGGCTCTTGCCACAACCGGTGCGGACCGCGACGACCGCGATGACCGGTTTGGACGATTTGAGCATACTGGCGTCGGGTCCAATAAGACGGAAATCGGCGCCGGCGCTCATTGCCACCGCAGCCTTGTGCATCAGACTATGGTAGGGAATGTCGCTATAGGAGAACACTACCTCATCAACTTTCAGCCGACTAATCAGCTCCGGAAGTTGCTCTTCGGGATAAATCGGAATCCCTTTGGGATAGCCGGGACCGGCAAGCTGGGGCGGGTAGCGGCGGCCGTCAATGTCGGGAATTTGGGCGGCGGTGAAGGCGACAACGTTGTAATCCTTCCGACCCCGAAAGACGGTGTTGAAGTTGTGGAAATCGCGACCGGCGGCGCCGATGATGATTATCCTGCGCGGTTGCATAAGCGAGTCTGACCTCTGGTAGCGGTAATGCCTTTCTTCCCTGCCGATTTCAGCGTCGGTAGAACGGCGGTGACTTCTGATTTAAGTCCTGATAATATACCACAACAGGTATTTGGGGGCAACCGTTTATGTGCGAAAAAGAACATAGTCCTTATAAACTCTACATTAGTTGCAATCCCACAAACAGCCAAAAAGAAAGGGGTAGCGCTACCCCTTTCAGATTGGATGTCTGTTGGCTCGGCTATTTGAGAAGCACAATCCTTTGCGCCGCCATCACATCTTTGGTCTGCAACATCACGTTATAAACCCCCGCGGGAAGGTTCGTAGCGTTGACTGTGACCGCGGCAGCGCCAATACCTTTGCCGTGTCTCAAATCGCCGATTAAACGTCCCGTCAGGTCATAGATGGACAACCGATATTGCTCGGTATTGGGCACAGTGAACGAAATGGTGACGGCGCTGTTGAACGGGTTGGGAAATGCCGGCAGCAGCGCAGCCTCGGTCGGCAGTCTATTGCCGTTCCGGTCAGCGGGGATGCCCCAGGGTTGAGTGTCGGTGATAACCGCCCGTATGGCGAAGTTATATCCGTGACCGGTATTATCAATCACCTTTACCCAATTATTTTCAACGCCATTCCAGAAAATACTTCGGTCAGATGGCATGTCATGGGCATTATCCAGGTAGATGGCGAGTGTATCATGCTCTCTGGAGTTGTGAATATCAACTCCGATGTGAAAATCCAGGCTGTCAGTTGAGGAGAATTGCAGCGAAGTGAGGTCTATGTAATTATATCTGATGGTGTCTCGCCCGCTGAATATGAAATGTTCACCATCCACATTTAAGGTGTCAATGAACTCCGCCGGCATCCCCGGCTCGCCATCAACCTCGCCGCTCTGCCAGACCGAGACCTGCATATTGGGGTGGCCGGCAGCTCCAAACAAATTAAATAGAGGGATGAGCATCGCTTTCAAATAGAAAGGGTGGAATGTCGGCGAGAAGCGGACATTATAAGTCCGGTCGCTGAATGAGTCGGGAAGCGTAAAGAAATATCTCAGGGCGGTCTGGTCTTCATATGCAAGCACAGCGCTGTCCTCATCCGCGCCGGTCGGCACGATGTTTGGAAGAATTACGACTGGCCATCGGTCTAAGGCTCGCAACTCGCGCGCCTCACTGTTGACAATGCCGAGCAACAGGCAAAAAAAGGTGAAGAATACTGTGGGTAAAAACCCCATCGTTAACCTCCTGGCAATAGTTTGGAGTGGAGAGAGATTCCCGGACATAATTCAGCGCATCAACACGATTTTCCGGCGCGCTTCCGACGCGCCGGCGGTGATTTGCAGAATGTAAATGCCCGATGAAAGGTCACTGGCGCCAAGCGTCAGTCTATGGTCGCCCGGCAGACGGTCATCATCAGACAACCTTTTCACCAGCCGACCCTGTATATCGTATAGGGATACCGCAAGTCGAGCGGGAGCCGGCAGAGCGACGTTTATGCACGTGGCAGCATTGAAAGGATTGGGATAAGCCTCACTAACTGAAAAATCCGAAGGTTGATTCGGCGGGATACCGGGCGCAAATTCAGGGCCAACTTCCATCGTTATCGGCACGACCACAGTCGGTCCACGGCCATTGTTCTGAATGACCAAATCGGCATTCCAGCGCCCTTCTTCATATCTTTCAGCGGCGCTCAAAGTCAGGGTGGCGACGGTAGTTTCCCCGCCGCCAATCTCCCCTTCGTCCGGGTCAAGCTGCGCCCAATCGTTTAAATAGCCGAGATGCCAAGCTTTTATAAAACGGTCGCCGAGACGTTCTCCGCTACCTTCCAACATAGTTAGTAAGCTCCACTCGCCGTCTTCCAGGTTTTTCGCGACTGCCAATCCCTCGCCCGGTAGGAAGCCATCCTCTTCGGTCAAGTCAGCCGCGAAGATTATCTCGCCGGTCTCGGGATTCGCCTGATAGAGCGCGACGGGATGCTCAGGGTCGTTGCTGACAAGGAGTTGCAGGCTCATACCGTTGGGTGCGTCCGGATACCACGCCAGGGCGTTCACGTTCCAACTATGATAAATGGTCTGCAGCCGGTTGCCGTCGGCATCAATCAAAATTAGCGGCTCGGTATCTTGGCCGCACCAGAGATTGCCGTCGCCATCTATCGCCAGCGCTTTGCTGGGGATGTGGGGACCGGCGATGGTGCTGACGACTTCGCCGTTGACCGACAGTTTGAATATAGTCGTGGTATGACTGCTGCCATAGAGGTAAGTGCCGTCCCACGCGAGGTCGCGAATCCCGACGCCGGCAGCTTCATTAGGTTGCCGGAATGACCGTTCCAGCCATCCGTAGCGGTCCAACACATAGATATAGTTGGGGTCGGAGTTGTGATTGCTGCCGGCGATATAGAATTCCTCATCCGCGTATTCCACGCCCCACAGTTTATCGCCGCCGGTTTCACCGCCGGCGTCATAAAGCGAAGTAAGTTCGTAGGGGTCGCGGTCGCCGCGGGCGATGACATCGCTGGACCAGACCAGCGCGCCGTTGCCCTCGTTGGTCAGGGGCAGATCGCGAGTGAGTTCCTGCCCAAACCAGAGGTATTGCCTGATTTCGGCAGAATCCAGAGCGAGTTGGGCAAATGCCATTGCGAAATCGGCTGTCACGGTATCATTTATCACGACTTCCAGGTCGCGCGACTGGCTTAGGTATCCGTCCGCCGATACGGTCAGCCGGCATTGCATAGCCGGAACACCATAGAAGTGATAATGCCCCCCGGTATCCGATTCGGTGTGCGCACGGAACGGAGATAGGATGATTTCGGCGCCCGTTATGGGATTGCCGTTAGCCAATTCGGTAACCGTTCCCTTAATCGCTCCCGCACCATCGGCTACGAACAGCTCGCCATCAGTCGGGACAGTATTGTGGTGATAAAGAGTCCAATACAAATGGTCGTCGGCGTTTAACGGTCGCGGGAGTTGCATTTCAACAATTCCCTCGTTGTCGCTTGTTCCGACCGCGTAGATGGAATCATCGGCTGTGCGGACACAGAGACGCGCATCCGGGAAGGGTTCATCATTAAGCGACACCATCGCTCTGATGGATTCATCGTTCGGCAAGGGAACCGGGAAGAAAATGATATCCAGGCTTTCCGGCGCCTCGGTGCGCAATTCCAGCGCCGGGTCGCCCAGCCAGATATAGGCGCGGGCGTTCATCCGTCCGACTACCATATAGCCGTTCTCCCCTTCCTGATCAAAGCGCTCCACCATTTGGGTTACAGTCTGTGTGGCGGCATAACCAAGACTCCAGACGCCGTCGTCAAACCAGGCGTCAAAGATTGCCATGTCAAAGTAACTGTTACCGTCGGTGAAGGTGGAGATTACCGAGCCGTGCGCCGAAACTGAGCCTTCCGCCTGCTTCTGGAACGCTTCCAACAGACAATCGGGTTGACTAGTAGCGATATTGGCATTCAGGCAGGCGGAAGAAACCAGCACAATGGGCCAATTGGCATTGGTCAGGTTTGAGGCGTCGCCGTTCGTCCAACTCTCATGCCGTCTGTTAATGCTTGCCCAAACGTTGTAGTTGCCGTGACCACGGTAATTGACGAGACTCACGTGAGTGTCATTTATCGCGGTTGAGATAGCTCTCTTGGTGGCTCCCTGTAATCTGCCATAGATTTCAATCCATTCGGGGTGGGGGAAATCATACCGTCGTTGGGCGATATAGGTCTTGCAATCCTCGAAGTAATAGATAGTGTCCTGATCTATTATCAAAGTATCGTCGTCTGCGACCAGCAAGCCGCGGTTCAGCCAGTCTGTGTCAGCGGGATCGTCAAACTGCCAACGCAGGTATTTGACGAGCTTGTCAACCTGATATTCCAACTGTTCAAGGTGATCTGGGGTATAGACCAGCCGTCCGATGGCAAGGTCGGGCAGATGGTCGTCGTAGCCGTCGGGGTCAGGTGGGTCAAGGCAGACATACCAGGAATCGCTGTAGCTGTCGGTATCGGGCTCATGCCTCCCGGGGTCTTCCGGGTCCCAATAGAACATCGGCACGTGGTAGTTGTTGTAATACCCATCGCCGATGATGAAGACGTATTCCAATCCGGTTTCAAATCGCGCCCGCACGGTATCTTTAATCTCTTCCGGCTGGATATCCCCATTCACCAGCCAGACCTCCGAACGCAAGCCGGTCTGGTGGTGGAAATCAATGAGCGGCTGGGCGGTCTCAAGCGCTTCCTCCCACATTATGAAGAGCGCCCGCGCCGGCTCGTCTTCGTCGTTGTCAAGGATTTCGGGCTCCGACGGAGGGGGATTTAACAGGGTAGTTTGATACAGCCTGTCCCACATTGCGTCGCGATGCCGGCGATGAATGATGCGGTCGTTGCCATCATATACGAAGTCCACTCGCACGACAATCCGGTGAGCTATCTCCAGCTGACCTGTGGATGGTTGGTAGCGGAATGGTGTGGCGGAGACGCCGGCAATCGGCAGTCCTCCCCACCCTTGGGGTGCGCCAACGTGGGCAGGTATCTCGGGTATGGGTATTTGGGATAGATAAGACTCCAGCAAGTATTGGAACGGCGGCGGCAGCGAGTCGTCGTCGCGGCGGGGCAACTGGCGCGGATAGAGCCGGTAGTTGCCCACAGACACCCATTCGGCGCTGACAACTTGCACCTTCCCCACCGCTCCAATCGGCAGGGCGATGACCCCGGTTAGAAAAGGCAGTTCGGGCGTTCCGAGC
>Ga0315274_10011900_pt1 | contig 12443 bp, 12 predicted proteins | sample YL17G02_20_MG_FD_203700 | JGI IMG/M metagenome (GOLD analysis project Ga0315274, IMG submission 203700) | Sediment microbial communities from Yellowstone Lake, YNP, Wyoming, USA - YL17G02_20 | ecosystem: Environmental > Aquatic > Freshwater > Lake > Sediment | place: USA: Wyoming | collected... | reverse complement strand
GTGAAGGCGATGTGCCGCGAGGCCATCCCCATCCCTGACCTTCTCCGCGCCAACCGCGACCTCCTCACCCACCTCCACGCCAACGACGCCAACCGCCAGGCGCCGGGGTTCGGTGACGTGGACTTCCTGCCCATCTTGGCGGCGCTGCAAGAGATCGGCTATCAGGGGTACGTATCGCTGGAGCCGTTCGAGTTCCCGCTGGACGTGGCAGTTGTTGCCAGGCGGTCGTTGGCATATCTGAGGGGCTGTTTGTAGGGGGGGACGGGGAGGAACCGATGGCGGGGTTCGGAGACCCCGCCCTACAGAGGCCCGCGCCCTGCGGCGCAAACGGAGCGCGGCTAGACTACCTCCTCGTACTCGGTGGGGTGGAACTCCAGCCCCAGCAACTCCTGCGCGAAGGCGTGGGCGGCCTCTTCCTCCTCCTCCGGGTGAAGAGGCCCGAACCGGCCGTCCGACTGGAGGTGATGAAAGAGCTCGTGGGCGATGTGTACGTCCTCCACCGTGTGGCGCAGCATGTCGAACCGCTGGCGCGCGTGTATGGCCGCGCTGAGATGGTCGAGCGGATCGCGGTAGAGGATGATGCTCGGCGGCGATTTCCGATACTCGCTGCGCAGGCCCGGCTGAGCGGGCGGCGCCGACTCCTGCTCCATCACCTTCGCTCCCATCTTCTCGGCCAGCGCCTTCACCTCCGGGCGCTGCCCCCCTCTTAGGAAGCGCTGTCCCACTCGCCGACCGAGCGAGGCCGGATCTGTGATCTCCCTGGTCGGATGATGCTGTGACATCAGATCACCTCGTCACGCATCCCCATCCCCCTCGCCTTCGCCTGCGCCAGATACTGCAGCCCTCGCGCCAACAGCAGCGCCACCGCCACGAAGATGGCGAAGTCGGCAAGATTGTAGACGAACGGGCTTGCCCGGCCCACCTCCAGGAAGTCAACCACAAACCCCAGCCGCACCCGGTCGAGCAGGATTCCCAGATACCCGCCGATCATCAGCGCGCACCCCACCTCCGCCAGCACGGACATCCGGTAGCCGGTCCTCGACAAGCGACCATAGAGGAAGAACAGGGCGACCACGCAGATGCTGGTGACGAGCAGCAGGTAGGAGAAGCTTCCTCCAAAGCCCTGCTTGACATTCTCCAGGTAGCTGATATGCAGCCATCCCCCCAGCACCGGGATGCGGTGATACTCGGTCTCTGGCGGCACCAGCATCTTCGCCGCCTGGTCCACCACACACACACCCAACGCCACCGCCACCCACCGCCAAGAGCGGGCGAACCGCCGTAGGTAGAGAACGAGCATGGCGATCAGCAGCACCGCCGAGGCGACCGCCTGGCCCAATCCGGACGACAACACGCCAACCATCCCTGAACCGCCTCCGAAGCTCAACCGGACAGGCCGAGGCCAGGCCCCGACCCGGCGGAATCAGCTTCCTCTTTCCTTGCCTTCCACAACCCGCGCCCGAGTCTGCCCGGCCAGGGCCTCCGGCAGCGCCGCCAGTAGGTCGCCCGCCACCAGGCTGACCTCCCCCACCCTAGCTGCCCCCAGGTCCCCCGCCACGCCGTGCACGTATGCGCCGACGCAGGCCGCCTCAAAGGGCAGCAGCCCCTGGGCGATGAGACCGGCTACTACTCCGGTCAGCACATCCCCGGTCCCGCCACTCGCCATCCCCGGGTTCCCGGTCGGGTTGATGGTAAGGGGCCGGCCGGGCTCCGCCACCAGAGTATAGCCGCCTTTGAGTATTATAGCAGAACGGAAACGGTTCGCCGCCATCTGCGCGAAGTGCGCCCTGTTCGCCTGCACCTCCCCCGCAGAGACGCCCAGCAGCCTGCCCATCTCGCCCGGATGCGGGGTCAGCACCACCGGCGCGTGGTCGCTCTCCAGCAGCGTGGGGGTCTCCGCCAGCGCATTCAGCGCGTCGGCGTCTATCACCATGGGCTTGTCCATCCTCCCCACCAGCCGCTGCACCAGGAGCACCGTGTCGGGATGTCGAGACAACCCCGGCCCGATCGCCACCACGCTTGCCGCCTCCGCCAGTTCCAGGATGAGGGCCAGCGCGCGAGTATCCAGCGTCCGCTCATATGTCTCAGGCAAAGGGAAGGTCATCGCCTCTGTGAGTTTTGCTTCGAGGATGTCGTTCAGGCTTTCCGGACATCCTACCCTCACCAGACCAGCGCCCGCTCGCAGCGCCGCCTCTGCGCATAAGCAAGCCGCCCCGGTCATGCCGACCGAACCGGCGATGATCAGCACCTGCCCGAAGTCGCCCTTGTGGGCGCTCCGTCGTCGCGGAGGCAGCAGCAGCCTCACCCACTCCGGCTCGATCAGCTCCGCCACCGACGGGGACTCTGCCACCAGATCGGCCGGGAAGCCGATGTCTGCCACCGTCACCCGACCCGCGTAGTCCGCGCCCGGCCACATGAACAGGCCCAGCTTCGGCAGGCCCATGGTCACGGTCTCCTGCGCCACCACCGCGTATCCGAGCGGCTTGCCCGAATCCGCGTGCAGCCCCGAGGGGAGGTCCACGGCGAGCACGGGGCGGCAGGCATCATTGATCGCTTCGATCACCTCCGGCGCCAGACCGCGCAGCGCCCCGGAAAGCCCGGTGCCCAGGAGAGCGTCCACGACCACTGAGGCCTGAGAGCAGGCGCGCCGCACAGCCTCGACATCGCGCACCTCGGTGGCGCGGAGGCCTCGCTCCTGCAGTCGCTCCAGGTTGGCCCGCGCGTCGTCCTTCAGCTCCTCGCCGCTTGCTGCCAGCAACACCTCCGGCCTTCGACCCATCTCCGCCAGCCAGCGGGCCGCCACCAGCCCATCTCCCCCGTTGCTGCCTCCGCCGCATACCACCACGATCGGCCGGTCGGCACACCCCTCACTCATCCGCCAGGCCGCCTCCGCCACCGCCCGGCCGGCCCTCTCCATCAGCTCCAGGCTGGGGACGCCGCGCTCCTCGATCGCTTTGCGGTCGAGCTCCCGCATCTGCTCAGCAGTGACGACTTTCACGCGCCTCCTCCCTGATTCGTGCTCGCGGCAGGCCCGCCGGCCTCCTCCGGCCCCACCCGCGCCACCACCGCCACTGCGTATTCACGGCTGTGGGAAAGTGAGAGCAGCAGGCGCGCCCCCTGGGGAATCCCCGCCACCTCCGCGGATTCGCCGTTCAGCTGTAGGCCGGGCCGGTTGCGCTCACCCGACACCACCTCCACCTCCTGCCACCTCAGCCACCGCCCCACCGCCTTAGCAGTCGCCTCCTTGGCCGCAAACCGAGCTGCATAGTGGGCGGCAGGATCGGCCTTCTGCTCACAGTACTCCCGCTCCCGCACGGTAAACAGCCGCGCCCTCATCTCCGGCCACCGCTCCAGCGCCTGCCGGATCCGATTCGTCTCGATGATGTCTATGCCGAGGGAGGTGAGCATGGGCGGTTGGCTATCAGCGCCCGCAGCCGGTGCGACCATGTCTGCCGGTCACGGTTGCACCTCTGACAGCAGTTGTACGACCTTGGCAAACGGGGTGCCGGCCGTAAGCGCCACGAACCGTTGGTCCGCGGTGACCAGTGCCCCTCCCACCAACTCGGCGGCGGCGAGGTAGGTGGAGTCATAGAAGGAGGCGCGAGCTGTCTCCGCGAATCGGAGAGCCAGCGCCACCGTCTCAGCAGCCGAGACGAGACGGGGGCGTGAGGCAACGAACTCCTCCAGGATCGTCTGCGCGTCGTCCGACGACACGTGACCTGCCCGGCTCTTCTTCAGAACCACGCTCCCGAACTCGTAGAGAATCAGGTCCGGAGCGTAGATCTCAAGCTCACCGGCCTCCTGCCGGGACAGCAGCACCGCCGCGTTCTCGCTCAGCTCCTCTGGGAAGTGCCATTTGGCAGCCACACTGGCATCAACTACGCAGCGCCTCACCGTACTCTATCCCGTGATCGCTGTCAGCGCTCTCGGTCTTCGCGGACCAGATCAACCGAGTCCGACTGGTTCGGCGCGTAGCGAGCGATCTTCTCTCTCATCAGCCTGGCCCGCTCCCCGTAATCAACCGCTGGTTCCCGTCCTTCTCTCTCCAGCAGTATCGCAAGCTCTTGCTGGAGAGAGCGGCCGTGCCGAGAAGCCTTCCTCTTCAGGTTGTCCAGGATCTCTGTGGGCACGTCACGTATCAACACATCAGGCATCTTCTTCACCCCCATGGTAGTGCTATCATTATGATAGCACCCACAGGCCCTCGTCGTCAACGCCCCACCGCCGGCCGCATCGCCACGCAGGCGGCCCAGCCTTCTTCCCCCGTGGGGCTGACCATGCGGAGCCCGGCCTTCACCAGCGCGTCCTCCACGGTGGCCACGGAGGCGGCCTGAAAGCCCGAGCAGATGAACCGCCCGCCAGGGGTGAGACGCTGCCGCAGACTCGCGGCCATGCGGATGACCTCCTCGGCAAGGATGTTGCACACGATCACATCGAACGGCCGGTGCAACTCGGGGAGCAGGTCCGCCTCCACCACCTTGACCTCTTCTTCCACGCGGTTGCGCCGCACGTTCTGCCGCGTCACCATCAGCGCCCCTGGGTCATTGTCCGTGGCGATCACCTCCCGCGCCCCCAGCATCGCCGCGGTGATCGCCAGAATGCCGCTTCCACAGCCCACATCCGCCACCAGATCGCCCGGCTTCACATATGCCACCAGCAGCCGCAGACACAACCGCGTGGTCGCGTGCCCGCCCGTGCCGAACGCCGCCCCCGGGTCCAGCACCACCACACACTCCCCAGCTTCCGGCTGATACCCCTCCCAGCTCGGGGCGATCACCAGCCCAGGCGCGATCCGCTGGACCTGGAACTGCTCCTTCCACACCTCGCTCCACGCCTGCGGCGCCACCGCCCGCTGCGTGATCGTACCCGGCCCCAGCCGCAGCCCCTGCCGTTCCAGGGCCCCTAGCCGCTGGCGAATCGTCTTGATATGCTGCTCCAGGTTCGCGTCGGCAGGCAGGTAAGCGGTCACTCTCACGTGTAGTGGCAGTCGCTCCTCCACGATCCCTGTGGCGCCAATGGAAAAGAGCGCATCCGATACCCCCTCCACGGCCTCCGGATGGACCAGAATGGTGACTTCCGTATAGTGCGGCTCTGTTGTCTCCATGCTGCCTCTGCTCGGCCTGTGGGCCGGTCCGGGCCTGTCTGCGCGGCTACCAACTTCCGGATGCGCAGCCGCGCGCGGACGCCAGCCCGCGTTGACCCCCCGAAAGGCGCCGTGCTATCATGCCGCCGCCATGTCTAGCGTCTCCACCATTGTTGCCACAGACTGTGGCTCCACTACCACAAAGGCCATCCTCATCGAGCGCACCGACGCTGGCTGGCGGCTGCGCGGCCGCGGCGAAGCCCCCACCACTGTGGAAGCCCCGTTCGACGACGTGACCGTCGGCGTGCTCAACGCGGTGGGCGAGCTAGAGGAGCTCACCGGCCGCGGATTCCTGGCCGACGGACGGGTGCGCACTCCGTCTGCCGAAGGCGTGGGGGCTGACCTCTACCTCTCCACCTCCAGCGCCGGCGGTGGGCTGCAGATGCTGGTCACCGGCGTGGTCAAGAGCATGACCGCCGAGTCTGCCCAGCGCGCCGCCCTCGGCGCAGGGGCGATCATCACCGATGTCGTCGCCGTGGACGACGGCCGCGCCGATCACGAACGCGTCGCCCGCATCCGCTCCCTCCGGCCAGACATGATCCTCATGTCCGGCGGCACCGAAGGAGGCGCCGTGCAACAGGTCCTCGACGCCGCCGAGTTGCTGGTGGCCGCCGACCCCCACCCGCGTCTCGGGAGCAGCTTCCGGCTGCCGGTGATCTACGCCGGAAACCGCGCCGCCCTCGATGGCGTGACCGCCGTGCTGGGCAACCGCGTGGACTTGCTGCCGGTTGATAACCTGCGCCCACAGCTCGAGCAGGAAAACCTGGGGCCCGCCAGAGAAGCGATCCACCGCCTGTTCCTCGAGCACGTGATGGCCCAGGCCCCTGGCTACGACAAGCTTCTCACCTGGGCCAGCGCGCCCGTCATGTCCACCCCCCGCGCCGTGGGCGAGATGGTCCAGCTCGCCGCCCGCGAGGAGGGTGTCGAGGTGCTCGCCGTGGACATCGGCGGCGCCACCACCGATGTCTTCTCTGTGTTCCGCGGCCAGTTCAACCGCACTGTCTCCGCCAACCTTGGGCTCAGCTACAGCATCTGCAATGTGCTCGTCGAGGCCGGCGCCGCGGGCATACGCCGATGGGCGCCCCTGTCTGTGAGCGAGACTGATCTGCGCAACCGGCTCCGCAACAAGATGATCCGCCCCACCACCATCCCCCAGGCGATCGAAGACTTGCTTATCGAGCAAGCTGTTGCCAGGGAGGCGCTCCGCCTTGCCTTCCTCCATCACACCGCCCTCGCCTCCGGCCTCAAGGGGGTCCAGCAGGCCCGCACCATGGCCGACCTGTTCACCCAGGCGGGCGCCGGGGGGACGCTGGTGGACATGATGTCGCTCGGCCTCATCATCGGCAGCGGCGGCATCCTCTCCCACGCCCCTCGCCGCCAGCAGGCCGCCTTGATGATGATTGACGCCTTCGAGCCACAGGGCATCACCAGGCTAGCCGTTGATTCCATCTTTATGATGCCTCAGCTGGGGGTGCTGGCATCCGTGCTCCCGGAAGCGGCGATGGAGGTGTTCCGGCGAGACTGCCTCGTCCCCCTCGGCACGGTGGTTGCCCCAGTCGGTCGAGCCAAGGAGGGCGAGGTGGTTCTGGAATGGGAGATCGCCGGCCAGCGCGGCGAGCTTCCCGCCGGCCAAGTGCGACAGATCCAGGTCCCCGCCGGTGAATACGTCCTGGCCGCGCTGCACCCGCGCCGCGGGATGGACATCGGGAATGGGCCAGGCCATCGTTGGGAAGGCAAGCTTCAGGGCGGGGCCGCCGGGATCATCCTCGACGGCCGCGGCCGCCCGCTCCGGCTGCCCGAAGAAGAAGGCGAACGCGTCGCCAGGCTCTCCGAGTGGATGCGCGCCGTCGGCGCGCTGCCGGGAGAAGGCCGAGCATGCCCGTAGCCTACACGCCAGGTCTGCGCATTTCCGCCGACACCGTCCTCAGGCAACTGCGCCGCCTACCCCTGAAGGGCGAGGTGCTGGTCAGAACCGGCGACCTCGTTTCACCCAATGACGTGGTGGCGCGGGCGGAGATGCCCGGCAATCTCCACACCCTCCGCGCCGCGCAGACGCTCCACGTGGAACCTCAGGAGCTGCCCGGCTACCTGGTCAGGCAACCAGGCGACGCGGTCCATGCCGGCGAGGTGATCGCGCGCACCTCCGGGCTCTGGGGCCTGTTCAGAAGTGAGCTTCGCTCGCCGATCGCCGGTGTGATCGAGGAAGTGGTGGCTACCTCCGGGCACATCCGCCTTCGCGAGCCGCCAAGACGCGTGGAAGTGGTGGCCCATGTCTCCGGCCGGGTGGCGGAGGTGCTGGAGGGCGAGGGCGCGGTGATCGAGGCCCGCGGCGCGCTGGTCCAAGGCATCTTCGGTATCGGCGGAGAGCGGCGAGGGAAGTTGCGCCTGGCCACGGACCGTCCGGACCAACCCCTCGGCCCAGGATCTCTGGCCGCCTGCGAGGACTGCGTCCTGGTCGCGGGCTCTGGCGCAGACGCGGAGGCGATCAAGCGCGCGGCCGACGCAGGCGCGGCCGGGCTGGTGGTCGGCGCCATCAGCGATGAAGCCCTGCGTGCCTATGTCGGCTATGACATCGGCGTCGCCATCACCGGCCAGGAAGACGTCACCATGACCCTCATCACCACGGAGGGATTCGGCGAGCTGCCCATGGCCGCCCGCACATGGGAGCTGCTCCGCTCTCTCGAAGGCCAGCTCGCTTCCATCAACGGCGCCACTCAGATTCGCGCGGGTGTCATCCGACCTGAGGTGATCGTCACCCGCGAAGCCCCACGTCTTGGGGCGGGGCTACCCAGTCCCGCCGAAGCCGCCGAGCACACCCTCGCCGTCGGCGCCCGCGTGCGCATCATCCGCGATCCCCACTTCGGTGCGCTCGGCCGCGTCACCGCGCTCCCGCCGGAGCTGACGCAGATCGAAACAGAGTCCCGTGTGCGCATCGCCATGGTCAGACTCGACTCCGGCGACGACGTCCGCGTCCCTCGCGCCAACCTGGAGCTGATCGGCGAATGAGCAGAGCGCTCCCCGCCCGCCTGACATTGCCCGTCATCTTTGGAGTCGCGCTGGCCACCGGCTTCTCCGGCGCGGTCGTGCCAGGCCCCCTCCTCGCCGTGGTAGTGCGGGAGTCGGTGCGAGTGGGATGGCAGGCCGGGCCGCTGATGATGATCGGCCACGGCGCGCTGGAGCTGGTGGCGGTGGTCCTCCTCGCCACAGGGCTGATCAAGTTCGCCCGGTCGGGCTGGGTGCGGGGAGTGATTGGGCTCGTCGGCGGCGCGGTACTCATCTACCTCGGCTATCTCACCTTCGGCGTCTCCGGCGAGTTCGGAGCGGCCGAGCTGCAGGCGGCCGGTGTTCAGGGATCGGCGGGCGTGGGAACGCCCGCCCTACAAACGGCCCTCCGCCTTGCCTCCCTGGGCGCCCTGATGAGCATGGCCAACCCCTACTGGTGGCTGTGGTGGGCCACCATCGGTGTCGCTCATGTCGGCTGGGCCACCGGTGGGGCAGCGTCCCGGCGTGGCGATCCTGGCGCAGGCTCCCAGCCTGCGGAAGGAGGCCCCGCCCGCCTCGGCGGCGCCACCTACTTCACCGGCCACCTCCTCTCCGACGTCCTCTGGTACTGCGCGGTGGCCGCCGCGCTGGCGGCCGGACGCACGCTCTTCTCGGCCGGGGTGTTGCGCGGCATCTACGTGGGGTGCACCATCTTCCTGCTGGCTCTGGGAGCTGTGTTCGTGGTCGCGGGGGTAAGGACACTGGCGGCCGGCCGAGCCACCAACGACGCCAGCCAGCAGTCGTGATGAGCATGGCTCGGGGAGCTGCTTGACTCCTCCGACATAGAGCTGTCACCAATGCTTCACAGCCTCTTGCTTGCCGCGGCCATAGGCGGGTGTTATAATCGGCCCGCCATGGGCCTGGAGATACAGATCATCGGTAAGGGCTGCTACTTCTGCAAGCAGCTGCGCAAGATGGTGGACGAACTAGTGCAGGAGCTGGGCGCCGCCGAGGCCCATGTGGACCAGACCGATGACCTGGAGGCGCTCCTCGACTACGGGGTGGTAAACCCGCCCGCGCTGGTGGTCAACCGCAAGCTCAAGCTAATGGGGCGAGTGCTGCTCCGCAGCCACGTGCGGCAGGCGATCCAGGATGAACTGGGGCAAACCGTCGCATCTCCCGCCGACTCGGCGCAACAGTGAGGTCTTCACAGATGCCCCAACCAACCGATGAACTGGCAAAGCGGGGGAAGGCCGACGCCCGCCCCGCGGGCCGAGGCCGTAAGGTCCTGGTGGTGGAGGACGAAGAGCCCGTCCGCGAGCTGGTGCGCCTGTACCTAAGCAAAGGTGGGTTCGAGGTCATCCAGGCGGGAGATGGGCGAGAGGGGCTGCGGCTCAACGGCGAGCACCATCCCGATCTCATCATCCTTGACCTGATGCTCCCAGGGCTGGACGGCTGGGAGGTGTGCCGCCAAATTCGGACTGCCTCCAACGTTCCCATCATCATGCTCACCGCCCGCAACGAAGAGGTGGATCGGATCGTGGGGTTGGAGCTGGGCGCGGACGACTACGTGGTGAAACCTTTCAGCCCCCGGGAGCTGATGGCGCGGGTGAAGGCCGTGCTCAGGCGTGGGGCGATGGCCGGCGAGGAGGCGGAGACGCTTACTTTCCCCGGCCTGCGCGTCGACCGGGTGCGACACCGGGTGGAGGTGGAGGGCGAAGAGGTGCATCTCACTCCCACAGAGTTCCGCCTGCTCTGGTGCCTGGCAAGCCAGCCGGGGAGGGTGTTCAGCCGCGCCGAGCTGCTCGATCGCATCTGGGGATATGACTCAGAGTCGGACGCACGCACGGTGGACGTCCACATCAAGCGCTTGCGCCAGAAGACCAAGACCTCCCAGTCGCGGCCTTTCACCATTAGCACTGTGTGGGGAATGGGGTATAAGTTTGAGACGCGCCCATCAGCTGCCGGCTAGCCCCAAGAGCCGGGTGGGCGGAGGTGACAGCCCCTGATGCGTAGCCTGTTCACCAAGCTGTTTCTGGCCCACCTGCTGACTTTGGCGACGGCCTTGGTCATCTTCGGCCTTCTCCTCAGCAACGCCTTCCAGTCCCTCTACGAGCGGCTCGCCCAGCAGGCCATGCTGGCCAGGGCGAAGGAGATGGCCGCCGCGCTCGCGCCTGCCGTCGCCGCCGGCAAGTCGGAGGAGGACCTGCGAGACCTGGTGACCTTGATCGAGAAGAGCACCCATACCCAGATCTGCCTCGTCCTTCCTGGCACCGCCTCCAACGTTCTCGGCACCGGCCCAGGGGGCAAGCCCGGAGGCAAGGCGGGACCAGGCTCCGAGCAGGCGCAACCGGGCAGGGCGAGGATGCTCAGCGGCAACACCACGCTTGCCTGCGGGGAGAGCATGGTTACCGCCTCCGCAGCCCTGCCAAATGGACAGGGAGTGCTGCAGGTGCGAGCCCCCTATTCCGCCGTCGTGGAGGTCTACGTCGCCCAGCTCCGCAAGCTGGTGGCCTTCGCCGGGTTGGTGGCTGTGGTCGTCTCCGCCCTGGTAGCCCTGCTCCTGTCCGAGCGTATCTCCGTCCCCTTGCACAGCATGAGGGTGCTCGCCGCACGCATGGCCGGCGGCGATTTCACCCAACGCCTGGGCCTGAGAAGGCGGGATGAGATAGGGGCTCTGGGAGGCTCTTTCGACTCCCTCGCCGACAGCCTCCAGCAAACCCTGGGCGAACTCCGGCGCGAGCAGGCCCGCCTCCGCGGCATCCTCGCCTCCGTTGCCGAGGGGATCATCGCGGTGGATGCAGAGGGCCGAGTCACCCTCATCAACCCCCAGGCCGCCGACCTCCTCCGCTTGCCCGCCATCGCCCTCGGCGGAGGTGGCGACGTCTCCCAGCTGGAGAGCCTGGGCCTTTCCGAGGAGATCCGCGAGCCCTTCTCAGAGTGCCTGCGAGAGAACCGCCTCTGCTCCGCCCAGCTCGAGCTGGCCGAGCCCAAGCGGTTCCTCACCCTCCAAGTGGCCCCCGTGCAGTCGGCGCAGGCGGAGCGCTGGGGCGCGGTGGCGGTGCTGCGAGATGTGACCGAGTCTCGTCGTCTGGAGCAGATGCGGAGCCGCTTCATCAGCGACGCCTCCCACGAGATCAGAACCCCCCTCACCGCCATCGGCGGCTTTGCCGCAGCGATTGCAGACGGCACCGCGGACACCGAAGAGGAACGCACCCGCTGCGCTGCCATGATCGTCCGCGAGGTCGAGCGCCTCAACCGCCTTACCAACGATCTCCTTGACCTGTCCCGCATCGAGTCCGGCGCGGTGAAGCTCAACCTCCAGTCGGTTGACATGGCCGAGCTGATCCGTGAGGCGGTGGCCTCCCTCGAGACACAGATCCGCGGGCGAGGCGTGCTGGTGGAGCTCGACCTCCCCGGCAACCTGCCGACGGTAAGAGGAGACGGCGACCGCCTGCACCAGGTGCTTCTCAACCTGCTCTCCAACGCCATCCGCTTCAACAGCCCCCAGGGCAAGATCGCGGTGCTCGCCCGCAGCGGTGACGGAGGGGTGCGCGTGGAAGTCAGAGACACCGGCGTCGGCATCGCGCCCGAGGCGCTGCCCCATATCTGGGAGCGCTTCCACCGAGCAGATCCCTCACGGGCGAGGGAGGAGGGTGGTACCGGCCTGGGCCTCGCCATCGTCCGCTCCATCATCGCCGCACACGGGGGCGCCGTCTCCGTGGAGAGCAGTCTGGGCGAGGGATCGGTGTTCAGCTTCACCGTCCCCACGGGGTGACCTATGGCCGAGCCGGCCGCCAGTGTGAGGCCTCGCCTTCCCATCGCTTCCTCCTGGGCCGAGGTTGACCTCGCGGCCGTCCGCCACAACCTCAAGGCGATCAGGGAACTGGTGGGGCCTGGCTGCGGCGTGTGGGCGGTGGTGAAGACCAACGCCTACGGCCACGGCCTGGTGGAGACGGCGCGGGCGGCGGAGCAGGGAGGAGCGACCGGGCTGGCGGTGGCCACCTTGCCGGAGGGCGCACACCTCAGGCGTGCTGGCCTCACCTGTCCCGTGCTTGTCCTCCGCGCCGGCGATCCAAGGGGAGCGCGCCAGACCGTTCGGCTGGAGCTGACCCACACGCTCTGCACGACGGAGCTCGCGCGCGCTCTCTCTCGCGCCTCCCAGGCATTGGGCAAACCCGCGCGAGTTCATCTCAAACTGGACACCGGAATGGGCCGACTCGGCCTCTTGCCCGAAGAGGCGACGCCATTCGCTCGCTCCCTGCTCCACCTCCCCGGGTTGCGCCCGGAGGGTGTCTTCTCCCACCTCGCCAGCGCC
>Ga0315274_10011899_pt1 | contig 12443 bp, 13 predicted proteins | sample YL17G02_20_MG_FD_203700 | JGI IMG/M metagenome (GOLD analysis project Ga0315274, IMG submission 203700) | Sediment microbial communities from Yellowstone Lake, YNP, Wyoming, USA - YL17G02_20 | ecosystem: Environmental > Aquatic > Freshwater > Lake > Sediment | place: USA: Wyoming | collected... | reverse complement strand
TTCAAAGATTTTGGAAAGGCATATAAAAAAGTAAAGACCAGGAAAGAACTTGCAAAGGAAGTTGAAAGGCTATTTTGGAGGATATTGACTAAAACATGAAAGACATTGAAGTATCAATAAGCCAAGTTCAGATATTCTTAGTTATATTCTTAATATTATTAATCCTCTCTTTCTTGGCAGCTCAGAAAATAGTAAACCAGAAAGCTACACAATGCTTATTAGATCCAATAAATTATGCTGAAAAGCAGTTTAATGATGCAAAAGTAAGCTGTAAATGTATTAGAGATGATTCATTCGGAGCAATACCTTATCTGCTTCAGAATATCACACATTAAAATATCTTTCTCTCATTTTATTTGAGACCTTAAGATATTTTTGAGTTGTACTTAAATTATCATGTCCTAATATTTCCATAACTTCAACAATGTCTTTCTGACAAGCGATAAATAACCAGACAGCACACGAAGCTCTTAAATCATGCGGATGTAATTTAAAACCAATAATATTATCAGAAGTCTTCTCAAGAACTTCAGCCCATCTTCTTTTCTTTATATCAAATACAATATCTTTTCTATTTTTCTGATTATCATGCCCAAACTTATAAACCTTTTTCATAAGCCAAGCAGGAACAGGAATACTCCTGCTTCTATTTCCTTTGCCTTTTATATTGAGTTCAGCATCACTATCCCGATTTTGATTCCATGCAGTTATATTGAAATGCTCATAAGTCAATGGTTTAATCTCTTCATTAAAGACATCTCCAAACAATTCACTTCTTCTTAAGCCACAATAGAAACTCAAGTAAAGTATCAGTTGGTTTCTAATATCAAAAGCAATAGCAATGTCTCTCATTTGCTTTTCAGTTATTACTCTTAATATTTTCTTTATCCTTCTTCCAGTAGAACTTTCAACATATAACTTAGAGACATACTCCTTGACTTCATCAGGATAATTTGTTGTTCTCTTTATAAACATAAATAGATTATTTAAGAAAGCACCTACAACACTATTGCCTTTAAAGCGACTGATAAATAAATTGATGTACTCCTGGTTAAACCTTCCAAAATCAAACTTATCAAAGTAAGAGACATATTCAAAAATAGATCTGTTACTTAGCCTTTTAGTTTGCAACCAGACAGCAAACAAGTTCCTATCAACTTTAATTTCCATTCAACATCACACTTAAAATTCTTAAGGCTATGCACTTAATATAAATTAGGTGCATTTATATACTTTTCGTTCTGTGTTCTCCCCCCAAATCTCAAATGAATATTATGGCGACAACCAATCTATCTTTAATATTGATTTATTTTCCATATTGAATTAATTCAATATAAGGCAATAGACAAGACTTAATTCATAGCATTTGACTTTCATCATTCAAACTATCTTGGATTATAATGGCTTTATTTTTGTCTGTATCAGGCAGAACGAATCCCAACACATCCTTGCGTCTTTTAGGCTTATTAATAAGGTCTTTAGTAGTAACATTCAAACCTTCTTTCTTAAGCAAAGCATTGAGCTTAAATCTTACAGTCTTAACGTTTTTACCATTGACTTCACATACAATTCTTAACATCTCAGGAGTTAGTGTTCTTGCCTTCATCTTTTCAATGAGTTTATTCATAAAGAGCTGCTCAGGATCTCCAGTCAAAGAAGCATCTGTATAGCTGCCAAACATCCTGTTTCTTTTTTCTTTCTTAATGGAATCATAAAGTATTCTTTGTTGTGGAGTAAGATCACTAAACCTCAATAGACCAATAGCAGTAGAAAGCTTTGTATATTTAGGATTCTTTGTCTTTGTGTTGATCCATTCACTTTCTATCTTAGCATTACCTTTGAAATCCCATCTATCTCTTGTATACAAAGATTTCTTAGGAGACTGAATTAAACCTAAACCCCTGCGGACACAAGTAATTCTTAAAGTACAAAGTTCACGGATTTGTAAATCCAGATCATCAAAATTTGGGACACACATGATAATCAAATTACAAGAATCTCTGTAAACATTCAATCCCTTAATAAACTGGATGTTATCGGCTTTGTAAAATTCTCTATTATAAGTAACCATAATCATTTCGTCACACCAAATAATCGCATTTGTCTTATTTGCTAAGTGAGTCAAAGCATCTTTAATATTATAAATAATATCTCTTCTTGGAGAAAAAGGAACTTGCATTTTAGTTCTAACGCAGATTTTCCAGGCTAATGTTGATTTTGACATTCCTCTATCTCCATCAATTACAATCAAATTATCAAATTTATTACTTATACGACCTTCAATCACTTCGCATAAGTCTTTCAAAGCCCACAAAAATAGTTTATTAGCCATAAAACACCTTGCCAAGCCAATACCCAAAATTATTGAAAAAATCAAAAGCTGTAAAAGTAACCATAAAAATAATCCAGAAAGTCAGCCACCAATAAGTCAAAGCATTATGCACATTTGCTCTGCGCAATACATAAATAAAAATCAATATAACCCAACAAAGACAATGCAAAATATAGCCGCTAAATCTTACTTCACTACCATATTCAAAACCAAATCTCTCTGAAGCAGCTTTATTATCTTCAACGAATTTTGATTCAGGAGCATTTTTAATGACTAAAATGTTTGTAATGACTAAAGCTCCAACATTGAATAAAATAGTTAAAATAAAGAAAATATCAAGAATCCAAAGCTTTTCCCTATAACTATGCTCCATGTTTCAAACTCTCCTTAAGCTTTTCAAGATCAACCTCTTCTGAAGTAGGATATACCATTCCTGCCTTATCTAATAAGACTGGCAATTCTTCTTTAATGCTTCTTAATACTTCTAAACATAGATTAAAATGTTTTTCATTTATGTTTATTGTCTGGGTATTATTTCTTTCATCTCTTTTTTGAGTCATAATTCCATCAATTACTCTCATGACTGAAGCAAGTTTTGATTTCAATACTTTGTGCATTAATTTAGTCTCTTTCTTTTTATTGCATTGGAACTTTGCAGCTTCAAATATCTTTCTTTCACAATCAATCAGTCTATTTATAGCATTTATTCTGTTTCTTTTTTTAACTTCTTGAGAAACAAAATAATCGTCTTTCATATCATCAATGCCATAAATAGCTATTGTGACATAATACTCCATATCAACAAATCCCTGAAAAACTAACTTAGTGTAAGGATCAGCAAAATTCCATGACTGCGAATCTCTGTCTAATTCTGGCATTTTTTTATTTTAATCTCAATCAAATCTCCCTTTTTAATTTTTAAATATTCAAGAACATCCTTATCAACGACAAAACCCAAGCTTGATCCAATTTGAATTAATCGCTTTGTCGTTATCATGATTATAACTTATTATAATTATATTTATAAGCTTTTTCTTGTTACAACGTCACAAATGAGGTAAAATTTATATACTTTTAACGTTTTAATGACTTAAAAAGAGGAATATGGTAACTTTTGTTGGAAAAGGAACAGCTACAGGTACTTCAGTTGGTGGCGGCTGGAAAACAGGAACTTCTACTACAACAACTTCTTCAAAACCTTCTGCTGCTGCAACAATACCAACGGGTGCAAAACCATCACAAACTTCTAATGAACCAACATTTGTTCCACCAACTGCAACAACAACAGATCAAGCTTTAGAAACTGCAAAACAAACAGGCGTTGGTGTTGTCTCTGTTGATACTCAAGCAGGAATAAACAGACAATATGTGGCTCAACAATACGAAGCACAGACAGGACAATCAAGTTTAGGTTTATCAACTTCTCAAATGTTAAATAAAATGGGTAATGTAATGAGAAATGATACTTTGCCTTTTTATCCTGATTATTCTCAGTTTGACATTAGAAAAGCTCCAGGCGGTTCAACAACCAATGTTCCGCATCCTTACGAAGCAGGAGCTTTGATATATTCTGGCTTTACAGGAAGACAAGTTGCACCAATACGACCAGATCAATGGCAAAAACCAATTCAAGAAGAAGAACAGCAACCAACTTACGAAGCAGGACAAAACGTTTTAATTGAATATAAACCAACAGGATTGGCTGGATTACATTTTAAAGTTCAAAAATTTGCGTATGGAACTGGAAATCCTTTGGAAACGCCAACATACTTAAAAAAAATAGCAGCTTACCCCGTATTGACAGGTATTAGTTTATTAAGCATAGGAGAATCTTTATTGCCTTGGAATTTACCAAAAACAGTTGAATCTCAAATAACTCTCGCTAAAAGAATAATAACCGAACCATATAAAGCAGGAGAAGAACTTAGAACTGCAATAATAACAAGTCCAGAAGAAGTATCTGCAGACATTACTGCAATGATTATTGCTGGAAAAGCAGCCGGAAAAGTAGCAGGAACAACAACAAAATATTTATCAGAAAGAGCAATTAAAATGGAAACAATGAAGACCTATATTCCAGAAACATTATATAAAAAAGTTCTTTTAGATGAGTTACCAGTAAAAGAACCAACAGGACAACTAGTAAAAGTTGGAAAATCAACAGTAAATATTTTAGAAAAAGAAGCATTAGTATTTACAAGTGAAAAAGCGATTGAATTAGAAAAAGCAGTCCCAAACGCACCAGAATATATGACTGAATCATTATTGGCAGGAAAAGCAGATTGGGCAGTTCTTGAAAGAGAATCAATAAAATCAGTTGCCACAGGAAAATCAATAGGCGAAGAAGTAACAACAATATCTTTTGTTAAATCAGCAGAAAAAGGAAGAGGAATAACGACAGATATTGAAGGCAATATGATAAAGATAGCAGAACAAGAATTAAAAGGAAAAGTAATAAAGAGATATACTATCACAGGAGAGGAATATCCGACAATAAAAGTAGAGACTGGCAAACTTGGCAAAGTAAGATTAAAAGTGGCTGGAATAAGCAAAATTACTGATAAAGGAGCAATAACTCTTTTAGAGATGAAGTCATTAGCATCTGAATATAAAAATCCAGGATATGCAATAGGGAGAGGCGGATTAGCAAAGATCGAATCAGAATTTATACCTCTTGAGAATGAAGCAGTTGCAATGAGGTCAATCACTTCTGCAAAATGGACACAAAAAGAATTACTTGTGCAACACAAACCCATGTGGGAAACAGAAATAACAAAATCAAAAGCATTATTAGGATTTGGTAAGCCAATTTATGAAACAACAAAAGGCGTAATAAAAGCATTTGGTAGAAAATATGGCATTCCAAGAAAAAAAATAACAGAATTTACTTATCCTGCTGAAAAGTTTACATCAATAAAAGTCGGTGAAAGATTAGCAACAGAAAGACAAACAAGATTTACACAAGTAAAGCCAGACTGGACATTTGAATATGGAGCAGGATATCAATATGGAAAAGCAGCCGGAATAGCAAAACCACTTGAAATAACAGGAATGGGAACAGGAGATATTAGAGGTTATGCTTATGATATGGTTTCTTTATCTAAAATTACAAAGAAAAGTCCATTTAAAGCAAGAGAAGGATTACCCTTAGCAGAATTGACTCCGAAAGAACCGCCATACATACCACCTGAGAAAAGTTTTGAAGAGTCAGGAAGACAAGTATTAAAGCAATTATCAACAGAACAAAAGACAAAGCTAATAAAATCACAGATTTCAGAAACTCAAAAACAAGCATTAGAAAGAGCAGTTTTAGATATTCCAAAACCAAGAATAATAGAACAAGTAAAAGTTACAAAACAAATAATTGAACCAAAAACATTTATGCTTCCAACGACAAAACAAACACAAGAAGTTTTGTTTAAAAAATTAATACTGCCAAAAACAACTCAACAGCCAAAATATGTCCAAACAGATAAATTAGCAACCATTCAAATAACAGACATAATCCAAGAACCAAAGATAATCCAACAGCCAAAATACATTCTTGAAACAAAACAAGTTCAGATTAAAGAAACAATACCGCTTGTACCAACACCAATTACTCCTCCATATTCTCCGCCACCATACGTTCCACCACCAATAATCCAAACATTTAAAATTCCTTCATTTGAGGGAGGTTACATAAAAAAAGCAGTTCCAAGAGGTCGTTCAAGATCAAGAGCCTATATTCCTGATATAACAAGCATTGCTGGAAAGATAAAAGGCAAAGGAAGCAGAAAATTAGCAGCAATGAAGACTTACACAGGGATAGAACTAAGGAGGTTATTAAAATAAAAATCGTTATCAAATCAAACGAAAAATATGCAAGAAGATTATTTGCTCACTTACGAAAAGAGCATCCATCAACAAAAAGAAGGATGAAACTGAAGAAATGATCTCAGCACAGCAATATCAAGAATATATGAGACAAGGTTACTCAGAAGACGAAATAAACCAAGCCATTCAAGATCAAGAGCTTCAAAATTCTTATAATCAAACTCAAGAACAGTCAGAAAGACGAACAACCAACACAATGCCTTATCTTATTCCTTCTAATTCCATGGAATGGCAAGTCGAGTTAAATTCTACAATAGAAGAGATTGAGCATTTATTAAGAGGAGACGTTGCAGTAACAGATGAAAGACAAAATATAGTCTGGCAGCACGAAGAAAAAAATGAAATATTGAATGATAAGGGAGTAAGAGACATAATAAGGATTATAAAAGGATATGTAAACAGAAATAAGATATTTTCAGATTATGACGACCCGACAATCTGTGATAAAGTTTTTGACTTTGGAAGAAGATTAAACGACTTATTTTTCTTAAAATATGATGAATGGGGGATGGACACAGAAGAAAAAAGAAAGATGACTGACATGTTAGTAAATCAAATAGTAGATATGATCCATGATACTTATTTAAGGGCAAGGCATGGGAAAGAGAGGGATACATTAAGAAAGATATATACAATAAACGAGCAGTTGAACTCAGGACAGGGATTTATGAATGAAATGCAGACAGGATTGAAAGAAAGGTCAATTTTCAATCCAATGCGGTGGGTTCCAGGAATGGGGGGAAGATATGCAAAGCAATAAACTAATTCTTATTTTAGTGTTCTTTGTGATGATTTCTATAGTTGAAGCAATCCCGCCAGTTATTCAGTCATCATCAGATTTAGCACAATATAATAATCTCATAATAGAATATCCTAAGATGGAATATTTTAAACAAAACAGTTATATTGAGTTAAATTTTCATGTTTTCAATGCATCAGCAAATGTAGTAAATAAGACAAAACCATATAAAACAAGCTGTTATATTCATATTTATAATGAAAATGGCGAACATTTTATTGAGCAAGAATTAAAAACACATTATGAAACGAAAGATTATACTGATTGGTTTATAAATTTGACAGAAACCAACACCAGTAGAATAGGAACTTATCCTTATATTGTCTGGTGCAATTCATCATCAGCAATGAAAGTTGATACACCAAATGGATTCCTATCAAATAACTTCAAGATAAATCAGAATGGATTTGAACCAACAATAGAAAAGATTGCAATTTATGCTTTCTTGATTTTATTAATTTCGGCATTTTTCATAGGTTCACTAATTTCAACATTCTCAATAAATGGAAAGAATAAACAAGATGAAATGGGTAATGTAATAGGCATAACTTCAAGAAAATATTTAAAGATATTCTTTGGAGCAATAGCTTATTTATGTATATGGATATTATCTTATTTATCTGCAGAGATGGCTTCTTATCTTGACTTTATAATGGCATATTTATTTTTCAACATGATATTTGAATTTTTATACTTGATGATGATCCCAGTTTTATTGGTCTTGGGCTGGATATTCATTGCACTATTAGTAAAAGATAAAAGACTGCAGAAAATGATTGATAGGGGAGATAAGGAGTTGAGAAATTGAGTTATAGGCAATTTTGGGCAGATGACGAGTTCGTAAAGAGATTAGAGCATATAAAAGCAAAAAGGATATTAAATGGTTTACCATCAACAAGTCTGACAAAATTGACAAGAGAAATGACAAGAAATAAGATATTTGAAGAATTGGAGGAAGACTTGATATATAAATCAAGATTCAAAATGAAATATGAAAAATAAGAAAGGGGCTTTGACAGACCTGATTGTTATGCTTACTACATTCTTTGCTATTACCATAATCATAGGTCTTGCTTATTATCTGTTCAATGCTTTCGTTCCTGCTTTGCATTCTATAACTCCAGGATTAGATAATGCACAGCATCAAATAAACAATTCTTTGAATATGATGGCTTCAAATATAACTGCTGCATTCTCAAATTTAAACTGGTTTGCAATGGTTGATGTTGTAGGATTGATTATGATATTCTTTATAACAAATGCCTTCATAAAGGCACATCCAGCCTTTATGTTCGTATATTTTGCATCAATAGGTCTTGCCATCTGGTTTGCAGTATATATCTCAAATGCCTATTCTTCATTAGTAACAAATCCAGTCTTAGTCGGATTAGCAAATGTTCCTTCATTAAATAACTTCATGCTGCACTTGCCAATATATATCACAATAATAGGATTTATAGGAGCTGTCCTTTTATTCATAAGGATTGATTATGAAAATGTATAAAAAACTAATATATTTAATGATGTTCTTGGTTTTGATTAGTTCTGTCTATGCAGATTACACTAAAAACATTGTTGCTGTTTATAATATGACAACAACTTTGAATATGTCAGATGCTTCAGGAAATAAGAATTGGGGAGCAAAGACAGGCACAATAACCACAAATGGTGTTAATAAGATTGGTCTTGCTTATAACTTTACAGGAGCAGGTAACTATATGTCTGTTGCAACTTTAACCTATGCTGATTTTTTAAGCCAAAAGATAACTGCTTGTTGGCATCAATACCTCACAACAGCAGATTTAGGTGCTTCAACATATTATGTGTGGGGTTCAACTGCTTCAAATATAGATGTTTGGACTGGAATTGCAAATAAAAGAGTTCAATGGTATGTTTCAGGCGGAAATTTTGATGATAATAATTTAATAAGTCCGTCTGATTTGACAAGCGGTTGGAAATTCTTTTGTGTTCAATGGCAACAAAGCCCTAATGAAATAGCCATTTGGGTTAATGGCGTAAGAGTTAAAAACGCAACAGCAAAAAATTATAACATGGAAAATGCACCTGCCTTTTCTGTTGGAACAATGTCCACAGCAGCATCAGGTATAGACGGAAAACTTGACGAATTTACATTCTGGAACTCAACATTGACACAAGCAGATATTCTATTCTTAAATTCAACCACTTTAAACTATCCTTGGTCAACTCCAACACCAGTCATTTCAGCTATAAAAATCATAAATATCTCAACAACAACAGAAAATATAACTTGGACAACAGACATTAGTTCAAACACATCTGTAAATTATGGGCTGACAAAAGCATTAGGGACATATTCATCAACAAATGATGCAGTAACAACTCATACAAGAACATTAAGTAGCTTGACACCAGCAACATTCTATTATTTTAACGTAACTTCATGTTTAAATAATAAGTGTGCAAAGTATGGTGTTTTAAACTTCACAACAAAAACTCAAATAAAAAACCTCACAATAACGGCAACAAGCCCAGCAAATAATACTCAGTTCGGTTCAAATCCAATAATCTTCATAGCAAACATAACGAGCAATAATACACAAATAAACTGCTCATTATCAATAAATTTAGTGAAGCAAACCCCATCAAAAATAATCATTCCAGCTTATGGAAAGCTAAAAGTGAACTTCAGCAAGACATTCTCAGGCTCACAACCAATAAATTTTACGATTAACTGCTTCATAAACGCTTCAATTTACACAGCAAACTCAACAATGAAAACCATATTTTTTGACCAGACACCACCAACCATAGCAACAACTTATCTGAATAAATCAATCTATGACGGAGTATCTTTGACAACAATCACAAAGCAATGGAACTTTACAGACGAATTTAAGCTCTATTCGTGGAATATATCTATTGATAACAAGGAATTAGCCAGTAAGACAAACATAAACACGAAGTTCTATCAATACAATTCATCAAAATCAATAACAACTTACACACAAGGAAGGCACAATTTAACATCAAGAGTTTGTGATGGACACACAGCAAATATATTGAAAGATAGTTATGACTTCTCAACAGCATTGAACACAGACACCTTGAACCAAGACATCTTCACAGATTTGATGCAAAAAGTACAGAAAAGATTGAAAGATGTTGTAGGAATAAACCCAGAACAAGGCAATGAATTAGTGATTGATGCAAAGCAGCACATAACAATAACTGCAGAGGATTCATCTTATAATGATGCATGGACAACAGATCAAGGAAGAGACAGGTTTACATTCACTTACACGCCAGAGACACCAAAAGAAGTTTATGTTTTTGATGTAAGCTCTGACATTCCAATGGTCTTGAGGACAGATGAAGATACAGAATACAAGCAATGGTTGATTATAGGAAATGAAAAATGGCTTGACTTCTTATTGGCAAACGAGCCAAATGAAGAGATAAGTATTGAGATGTTAGATGATTACAATGCAAAAGTAACAATTTCAAATATTCAGAATGAAGTCCTGCAATTCAAATCAATAGGAGAACTGAATTGTGTGACTCTCCAGCAATATTTCTACAAGACAACACCAGCAAAGATAAAACAACAGTCGGGCTTTGTATTAGAGACGCAGTTGGCAGTCTATAATCTAAGCATAAATAAGTCAGGCTTCACGACAGCAGCAACTTTGACAATAAATGGGACAAACTATATTCCAACAAAGTCAGCAGAGACAAACAGAGACAATTACAGCGTTTCTGTATACGTTCCTTTATTGCCGACAGCAAAGAACACGACAAGGTCAGGCAGATGGAATATAACTTTAACAGGGGCTGTAAACACAATAAATACAAATTATTCATTCAATCAAACCATCTATCAGATAGAAATAAGTAATTGCTCAACTTATCCGACAAATCATTCAATATTGAATTATTTAATACAAGATGAAGATACTGGTTTTGTAATATCTGCAAATGTCTCTGCATTATTCCACATTTATGCTTCAAATCCAGCAATGAATAAATCTTATGATCTAAAATGGAACGTTCCAAGTTCGGGTGCTTTCTCAATGTGCATGTATCCTAATGCGACAGTCCATACATATTATAATTTATATGATGTAAGGGCTTATGGCTTTGGAGTAAGAACATCAAACATAATAACATTGACTTTACAATGGCATCCAGTCGTTCAGCAGATATTTACATTAGTTCATAGTCCAGTTTATCAAGTATTGACGATATTAGATGAATTATCACAAGCCTATGTCGGTTATAATATTAATTTATACAGATTAAATGCTTTAAATAGTTCACTTATATTTTCACAGACAGACATCAGCGATTTCAATGGAAATGTATTATTTTCAATAAATCCAACAGTCAAATATAGAGTATTAATATATAATCCATCAGGAACTTTAGTCAAAAATTCAGGCAATTTCTACTTCGTAAGCAACCCTTATGTATTAAGATTCCAAAAGAATACCACAAATACATTCATACCTATACTAAATGATAATTTAGCTTTATTTTTCAATTATAGCAATCAACAAAGCACTTTAACGTTTTCAATAACAAATGTCACACCATAAAATAATCTGGATATTGATGTTCTTGGTTTTGGTTAGTTCTGTGACTGCGGCTCCCAAAACAGTAAATATAACAACATATGTCAATGATGGCACATTCAAGAATCCAGTCTGTTCATCACAAATAACAGCTTCAAATGGAACTTTAAACTGCCAAATACCATTGACCTATACTTCAGGTTCATTCGTAATATTGGTTTATGAAAATGGCGTATTCAAAGGATCAAGAACAATAACTTTAAAACAAGTCATGTTTGCAGGTTCAGAGATAATGTTAAGTGTAATGATGATAACGACTTTAGTCGGCTTAGGGGCTTCCTCAGGAATCGGTGCAGTAGTCTTTGGAGTTGTAGGTTTAATCGCAACAGTTTCATTAGGAATTTTAACAGGCGGTTCAATCATTGGGATGGGATCAGGCATTTTATGGGTTATAATAGCGGCACTATTATTGATTCATAAGATGGGGAATAGAATACAATGAGATTACAAGATATGCTGATGGGCGGATTGTTTGTTGGTCTTTTCATAATTGCAATGATGGCATTTGCAGTAAATATAGGTCAGAATTACAATCAGACAGCAAATACAATGACTTCAAATCAGCTTAACTTGACAGGAATACAAAGAAATTTGAATGAGACAAGTTCAAATGCTTTCAAATGGAAAAATTCATTTTGGAGTTCAATACCAGTTATAGGTGTTGGAATTGTAATTATACAGACCTTATTTGATGTCGGAAAATTGATCGCAGAATCGTTCTTTGGCGGAATAGGTTTATTTTTCACAATATTAGTGAATATCTTTGGAGTTCCAACATTAGTGATTGGCGTATTAATGACTGCGGCATTAGTTGGCTTGATCG
>Ga0315274_10011898_pt1 | contig 12443 bp, 9 predicted proteins | sample YL17G02_20_MG_FD_203700 | JGI IMG/M metagenome (GOLD analysis project Ga0315274, IMG submission 203700) | Sediment microbial communities from Yellowstone Lake, YNP, Wyoming, USA - YL17G02_20 | ecosystem: Environmental > Aquatic > Freshwater > Lake > Sediment | place: USA: Wyoming | collected... | reverse complement strand
CTCTTTTCATCTTTTAAAGCGGTGTGCTCCTCGGGGGGGGGGGGGGGCGGGGCGCCCCCGGGCGCCGGGGGGGGGGTGGGGGGGGGGGGGGGGGGGGGGGGGGCCGGCCCGAGGAAGGGACGGGTCGCCGCGCGCGCGCCCTCCTCCCCCCTCCCCTCCCTCTCTCCTCCCCCACCTCGGACACCGCCGCCTTGTCCATCTTGGCGTCGCGCAGCACCTTCTCCACGGGGTCCATGCACTTGCGGAAGAGGTCCATGTTGAGCTCTTCAAAGCGCGCGCGCGTGATCGACGAGTAGAAGTCGACGCCGTCGGCGAGCGAGTCGATCTCGATCGACGTCTGCGCAGAGGACGACAGGGTGCGCTTGGCGCGCTCGCACGCGGTTCTCAGGCGGCGCAGGGCGCGCGGGTTGCCGGTGATGTCCTTCTTGTGCTTGCGCTTGAACTCTTGCACGAAAAAGTTGACGAGCCGGTTGTCGAAATCCTCGCCGCCGAGGTGGGTGTCGCCCGCGGTGGCTTTCACCTCGAAGATGCCCTCCTCGATCGTCAGCAGCGACACATCAAACGTGCCGCCGCCGAGGTCGAAGATGAGGACGTTGGCCTCGCCGACGCTGCCCGACTTTTTGTCCAGGCCGTACGCGATCGCCGCCGCCGTCGGCTCGTTGATGATGCGCAGCACGTCCAGGCCCGCGATGACGCCCGCGTCCTTGGTGGCTTGGCGCTGCGAGTCGTTGAAGTAGGCGGGGACGGTCACGACCGCGCGCTTGACCTCTTTGTCCGCGCCGACGTACGCCTGGGCGACCTCCTTCATCTTGACGAGGACCATGGACGAGATCTCTTCGGCCGAGAACTCCTTGGTCTCGTTCTTGTACTGGACCTGTGCGTGGGGAGGGGAGGGAGGGGGGGGGGGGGGTCGGCGGGCGGTGGCCCCCCCCCCGGCCCCCCCGCGCCCGCGCGGGCCCCCCCCCCCCCCCCGCACGGGGGGGGGGCGCCCCCCCCCCCCCGGGGGGGGGGGGGGGTCGGCGCGCGGTCTCCCTCCCCTCGCCCCTCTCCCCCCTCTCCCCTCCTCCCCCACCTCGATCATGGGCTTGTCCCCCACCCCCGGCTTGACCGTGAAAGGCCAGTGCTTGATGTCGGCCTGGATGGTGGCGTCGTTGAATTTGCGGCCGATGAGGCGCTTCGCGTCGAAGACCGTGTTGAGCGGGTTCATCGCGACCTGCGACTTGGCGGCGTCCCCGATGAGGCGCTCGGAGTCGGTGAAGGCGACGTAGGACGGGGTGGTGCGGTTGCCCTGCTCGTTGGCCTGAGGGGTGGGGGGGGGAGGGGGGGGGGTCGGCGGACCGCGTCGTCTCTCTCCCCCGTCCCTCCCCGACCGTCCCCTCTCCACGCACGATGATCTCGACGCGGTCATTGGACCAGATGCCGACGCAGCTAATGAAACAAGGGGGGGAAGGCGGGGACGCGTCGGCGGGCGCGCGCTTAGATGGCCGCCCCGACCCCCTTCGCCCGTCCACCCCCTCTCTAGCTCGCCCGACGCGCAGTGCACGCGCCAGGCGAGCGAGCGCGGGGGGGGTGGACCGCGGCCGAGGCCGCCGCGCGCGGTGGAATGGCGCGGAAGATTGGGGTTTGGAAGGGGCGCCCCCAGCCGCGCGCCCCGCCCGCCCGCTCCCAACCCCGCCGCCCCCAGCGGGAGGGTGGGTCGGGACGCGACGCTGGGCGGGCGCGCGGGTGCGCGCGACGGCGCTCGGCGCCGCGCGCGCCCGCAGCCGTCGGCGCCGATCACTCGGCCGCGCGCGGGGGCCGCCCCACGCCTCCCTCTCCTCCCGGGCGTACGAGTAGGTGGTGCCTGGCGACGTGAAATGGGGGTGGGGGTGAGAGGGGGGGCGGGCGGGGGCGCGGGCGGCCGCCGCGGGCGATGCAGGCCGCCGCGGCGCGGGGAGCGGGCGGGCCGGCCCGCCGACCCACCAAGGTCGATGCCGATGGCGGTGGCTTGCGCGGGCGCCATGGTGGCGCGGGTCGGGTGGTGGGCGGGGGCGGGGCGGGAGTGGGAAGGCGCTGCCGGGCGGCGGCGCTGCCGCCTCCTCTCTGCTCGGGCCAACGGCCGGCCCGGCACCGCCCGCGGCACGCGGCCCGCCCGCGGCCGCCCCACACCGCCGCCGGGCGCCCGTCAAACGCGCGCCGAGTGGCGGGCGGGAGAGGCGGCGCCGCGCGAGCGCTCGACCCCCTCTCCCGGTCCCCTCCCTGCCTCCCTACACCCCCCCCCCTCCCGGCGCCCACAGCGCCAGTGCGTGGCACCCCGCCGCCACCAGGTGCCGTCCCGGCGCCCAGGCCAGGGCCGACGGCGCGTCCGCGTGCCCCGCCCACTCGGCGGCGGGCGGCGGCGCGCCGCCGTCGCGCACGCGCCACGCGCGCACCGCGCAATCGTCGCACCCGGACGCCACGTACTCGCCGTCGGGCGAGAACGCGGGGCGGAGCGGGGGGCAGCCGGGGGGAGGGGGGCCGGGGCGGGCGACCGCCAGAGGGGGTTGGGACCGAAACGCGTCGAGCACCGCGAGCGCCCCCCCCCCCGCCGCCGCCAGCCACCGCCCCGCCGGCTCGAACGCGAGCGCGTCGGGGCGGACCGCGCCGCCAAAGGCGGGGCCCAGGGCGAGCTCGACGACGGGCGCGGGGAACTGGGCGTCGCCGCCGGGCGCTTTGGCGGAGAAAATTTTGACGTGCGCGGCGTCGGCCGCGACCGCGACAACGATGCCCTGCTCGTCGAACGCCACGGTCGCGCGGGCGGGTGTGCGCAGGGTGGCGGTGGGTTTGGGGGCCCTGATGTCGTGAAACAGCACCACACCGCTTTCATCCGCGCTTGCCGCCGTGTCGGCGAGCGGGGACGCCGCCACGGCCGTCACGCGCGTGGTGTGCCCCGTCAAGTCGCGAATGTAGGTGTTGGTGTGTAGGTCCAGGTAGCGGACGGCGTGCGCGGCTTCGAGCTGGGGGGGAGGGGGGGGAGGGAGGACAGGTGGGCGCGGCGCGCGCCGCCGCCATCACTCCCCTCCCTCCCCCTCCCTCCCTCTACCACTCTCACCGACTCCGACGTCGAGTCGTTCGCCGCCTTGGTGCACGCGTGAAGGACAGCGGTCGGCGCGTGCGTCGCGGCGACGTGCGCGGCGCCCGTCCGCGGGCACGGCGTCTCGCCGACCGCCGCCCCGGCCTCGGTGTCGTACGCCCGGATTACGCCGTCGTCGGACGCGGTGAAGAGGAGTTGGTGGACGCGGTGAAAGGACAGGGAGTTGATGCGGGTCACCGGGTCGGTCTGGAGGCGGGGGGGGAAGGCGGTGAGGGCCACTCTGTCCCTCTCGCTCTCTGTCGCTCTCCTTTTCTCGCTCGCCTTGAACACGCGCGCCGGCTTGTACTCGGCGAGGACGGCGGGCGTGAGGTCCAGCGCGGCGGGCGCGGTGGGCACGGGCGCGTGGTGGGCGCCCGGGTAGAGGGACGCCATAGCGCGCGCGTGGCGCGCCCCGGCGGGCGGCGGCGGCGGGGTCCAGAGGCCGGGGCTGTGTGCGGCACGGTCGGCAGCGTCTTCGCACACAGATGCGGCTCGCGCGGCAGAGGCCGGCTCCGGCCCGAGCGTCCCATGCCCCGCATCCATCGTCGCGCGCGCACGCATCGCGGCGCGCCACACTCGTCGCCCCGCTCGCGCCGCTCGCCGCCGCGCTCGTCGCTCCGTCCCTCGCCCCGCCCGCCGCCCGCGCCTCCAAGGTCCCGGCCCTGGATGGCGCGTGGCAGACGCTGACTGGCGCCCCGGCCGACCTGTACTTCCCCGCTGACGCGTTTGCCGGCGCGTTTCGCGCGGCGTCGACCCTTGTCGACGCGGCCGCGCCCGCCGGCGAGGACGCCCTGCCCGACGGCGGCGCCCAGCTGGCGCGCGCTCGCGCGGACGACCTGGGGCGGCGGGTCGAGTATGCGGCGCGCTGGATCTTTCCGCCGCGCGAGCGGGCCGCCGGCGGCGCCGGCGTCGTCGTCCTCGACCGCGCGTTCAACACCGCGGCCCTGCTGGCGGCGACAACCCCCGATCTCGCGGTCGACGCCATCGACGTCGTCTGGGACGCGGCGGACCCCAACGACTTGCAACTCGCGATGGCGGGCGGCGGCACCGCGCGCGTCAAGGTGACCCGCCGGTCGCTGACGCGCACGGGGCCCACGTCCCTCGAAACCTCGGAATACTCGCTCGTGACCCTGGACGGCGCCAGGGGGCAGGGCGGGCGGGCCAAGGTGAAAGGGTCGCAGGTGTTTTCCAAGTGGCGCTGGCGGGGGGAGGAGGCGGCGGGAGGGGGGCCGACCGTCATCGCGACCCAAGTGGTGTCGGGTGAGAGCGCGGGCGGGAGAATTGTGGGCGTGGACGGGCGTCGAGCAACGAGCGGCCGACTCTCCTCCCCTCGCTTCCCCTCTCCCCAGAATACCTCACCCCGTTCGACACCGCTGACGCGGACTTCTTCCGGCTATCGGGCAAGCCGGTGGCGATGTACACGTACAGGCTGGAGCTGACGCCGGCGGCGAGTGCGGCAGAGGCAGCGGCGGGCGTGCGCGCGGACGCGGCGGCAGGGGCGGCAGTGTAGTTCTCAGACCCCCGGCCCGGCCCGGCACCGTCCGCCATGCAAGCCTCGCAGTCGGTGAGGGGCGGCGGCCGCGCCCGCGGCCGGCCGCGGTCGCCGCGGCGCGCGCGCGCGCGCCCATCCCTCCTCCGTCCCCACGTCTCCTTCACAGCCCACGCGGCGCCCGCTGGGGGCGACCTGCTTGAACTCATCGACGCCTGATGGCATGGCGGGGGGCGGCGGCGGGCTGAGCGAGGTAAACGGGAGCGCATGGTGGAGGCGCCCGGTTTGGTGCGGCGGTGCGCTAGAGGCGCGCCGCGGGCGCGCGCGCAGGCTTTCGCCAGGAGTCGACATTACGTTGCAGCACGATTCGAGGCCGGTGGCGGGACGCCTGCCCGCACAGCCCACGCTGCGCGCCGCGCGCCGCACGACATCCCCCTTTCCTTTCTTGCAGAAGTACGCCCACCTGGAGACCGAACTCCGCGTCTCCAAAGAAGCCATCCTGGGCCTGCTGTCGGCCGCCAAAGGGCGCGGCCTGCCCGCCACGCCGGCGCGTGCGCGCGCGCCGCCGCTCGCGGCGCTGCCCGCGGCCGCCCTGCTCGAGCTGGCGCCGCCGCCGAGTGCCGGGTATGGGCCCGGAGGAGCTGAAACGGACGCAGACTCGCCCGCGCCTCCGCCGCCGCCGCCGTCGGCGGTCGCGGCACGGCTGTCGGCCGCGGTCGCGGCCGCCGACGCGGCCGCGCGCGCGTGCCGGGGGCCGGTGCCGGCGGCGATGGCGGCAAGGTTGAGGCGCCGCGACGCCCTGATTGCCACGCTCAAGGGGCGGCTTGCGGCGGCCGAAGCGTCGGCCGCAGCTCTCGCCGCAGACCGCGACCGGCTGCAGGCCGCCGCCGCTACCTCGGGCCGCTTGCGCGAGCAGCGCACCGCCCTCGTCGCCGGCGCGCGCGGCCTGCGCGCGGCGGCCGAGACACGGCGGGGGGCCGCGGCCGACGCGCGCGCCGACGCCGAACAGGCGGCCGACCGCGCCCGGTTTGCGGCAGCGCGCGAGCACACGGCTCGTGAAACGGCTCGCCTGCTCGAGGCCAAGCTGGCGCGGCGCGAGGCGGTGCTGGAGCGGCTGCACGCGACCCTGGTCGAGCTGGGGGCGCGCCACGTGGCGCTGCAGGGCGAGGCCGCGGCTGCGCGGGCGGACGCCGACGCGGCGCGCGCCTGGGCAGCAGCGGGCGGCGAGTGGGGCGCCGGCGACGTGGACGCGCCGGCTCGCGAGCGCGCCTCCGACGCGCTCGCCGCGCGCGCCGCCGCGGAAGCCGCGGCGCGCGAGGCGGCGTTCGTGGAAGTGGACGCACTGCGCGCTGCGCTGGCTGCCGCGCGCGCGGGCAAGCAGAGTCCCGCCGAGACAGACTCAGAGACCGTGGCCGAGCTGCGCCACGCCCTCGCGTCCGCGCGCTCCGCTGAGGCCGCCGCCCGCGCTCGCGCCGACTGGCTGGCCGGCGAAGTGGCATCCTTCCGGGGCGGGCTCGCTGCCGCGCTCGCGCGCGGCGCCGACCTACCGTCGCCCCTGCGCGACGCCCTGGCCGACAACGGCCGCCGGGACGGGGGCGATGCCGCGGTGGACGCGCTCACGGAGCGCGCACAGGCGCTGGGCGAGCTGCTCCGCGACGGGGGCGGGGAGGAGGAGGACGACGACTGAGGGGGGTCGGGCGGGCTCTCTCTTGTTCTCTCTGTGGCGCGCACACTCCCTGCCTGCCCTTCCTTCTCCTCATGGCGATCACCCGGCGCCGCGCCGCGGCCGGCGGCCCGGCCGGCGAGCCGGCCGAGCCCGTGCCGCAGGCATTGGCGCCGCGCCGCGGCCGCGCGGCCGCCGGCGCGTCGCCCGCGGTGATCGTCGATGGTGGGCAATCGAGTGGAGGGCGAGGATGATGCACGGGAGCGCGGAATAGGGCGCCGACTCCCCCCCTCCTCCTTTTCCTTCATCAGGCTGGACCGCGCTCCTCGCGCTCGCCGCGTTTGCGCACGTCGCCCTCGCCCCCTTCACCAAGGTTGAGGAATCCTTCGCCATGCAGGCCGCGCACGACATGCTGTTTGTCGGGGCGGACGTCGCGTCGTGGGACCACGTCGATTTTCCGGGCGTCGTGCCGCGCACGTTTCTCGCGCCGGCTGCGGCGGCCGCCCTCGCAGCCCCCGCCGTCGCCCTGCTGCGCGCGTTCTCAGTCTCCAAGTTGGCTGCTGGCGTCGCGGTGCGCGTCGCTCTGGCTTGCATGGGCATCGCGGCCCTGTCGCGCCTGCGCGGCGCCGTCGCGCGAACGGCCGGCGCGCGCGCCGGCGCGTTTTTCATGCTCCTCTCCGCCCTCCAATTCCACCTCCCCTTTTACTTGTCCCGCCCTTTACCAAACACGTTTGCCATGGTGCTGACGAGCCTCGCAGCGGCGGACTGGCTCGATGGGAGCGCCCCGGCGCGCGCGCTCGCGCTGCTCGCCGCGACGACCGCCGCGGTGCGCTGCGACGTGCTCCTGCTGGCCGGGTGCGTCGGTCTGCACGTGCTCATAACGCGGGCGGTGCCCCTGAAGCGGGCAATTGCCGTCTCCCTGGCCGCCGGCCTCGGCGCCGCGGCCGCGAGCGTCGCGGTCGACTCGCTCCTCTGGCGCCGCGCTGTGTGGCCCGAGGGCGCCGTCTTTTGGTTCAACACCGCCGAGAACAAATCCTCCGCTTGGGGCACGAGCCCGTGGCACTGGTACGCGAGCTCGGCGCTGCCGCGCGCGCTGCTGGGCGGGTTGCCGGCCGCGCTCGCGGGAGCGGCGCTGCCGCCCGCACGGCCGCCGCTCGCCGCAGCGGCCGGCTTCGCCGCGCTCTATTCGGCCCTGCCCCACAAAGAGTTGCGGTTTCTCCTACCCGTCCTGCCCCTGTTCAACGTGGCTGCCGCTATGGCGCTGGCGGCCGCCTGGCGGCGCCGCGGCGTCGCCGGCAAAGGCCTCGCCGCGTTCGCGCTCGCCGCGACCGCGACCGCCGCCGCCGGCTTTGCCGCCGCCGCGGCGCGCAACTATCCAGGGGGCGTGGCGTTGATGCGCCTGCACGCGCTGGCCGCGGGCGACGCGTCCGCGCACCCGCACGCGTGGCCGCCGCGTGCGCACGTCGGCGCCTTCGCCGCCATGACCGGCGTCACCCGCTTCGGCGAGGCCGGCCCTCCCTGGCGCTATTCCAAAGAGGAAGGGTTGCGCGATGACGCGTTGGCGGGGCGCGGCTTCACGCACCTGCTCTCCGGCGCGGCGACCGTGCCGGGCTTCGACGCCGTCGAGGCGGTGCACGCCTTTGCCGGCCTCGACGCGCCCCGGTCGCCCGGCGCCGCCCTGGCGCGCCTGCGGAAACGCGGAGTGTGGCGGCTGGTGGGGTTCAGGTCGGCGCCGGCGGTGTGGGTGCACAGGCGGGCGGGGCCGAGAGACGAGGCGTGAGCGCGCGCGAGAGAAGGGGCATGCCGTACGTTGCAACACCACCCCTCTATTCAACTCGGGGGCACGCTCACGCGCAACACTTCGAGCCGGTACTCGAGCGTCGCGCCGGGCGGCACCTCGCCCCGCTTGTCCGGCGCGTGCTCTGTCGGGCGCAGCGTCGCGCCGCCGTCCCCAAACCCCGCCCCCGGCGGCACGGTCACCACGCGCACGCCGCCCGCGCGCATGCCGGCGAGCGCGGCTTCCGCGCCGGGGCAGAGCAGGGCAGGGGCGGGGCGGGTGCCGAATAAGAGGACGGCGGGTTGGCCGCGCGACCGCGTGTCGTCGACCAACGCCCCGTCCGCCGTTGTGATGGTGGCATGCATGATGACGAGCAGCCCTTTCTCGACCTTGGGGCCGCCGCCGGAAACGAGGTCGACCGCGGTCGTGCCTCCGACGAGCGGGATAGAGACCCCCGTCACGCCCGCCTTTGTATTGGCCACCGCCGCCGCCTCCTCGAGCCGCGTCTTCACTTGCTCCCCGACCACGCCCGCGGTCAGCACGGCGGCCCAGGCGAGGCCGCCGCCGAGGCCAAAGCGGCGCGTGAGCGCGGTGGCCACCGGGTCGGAAGAGTCGGCGGACCGAGCGCTGCGGGAAGGGCGCGGCGTAGGTGGGGGGCCCGGGGTGGGGTCGGGGCCCGCCCTCGCAGGCCGGGGGCGGGCGCGCAGCATTGGAGCGGAGCGCGAGCGGATGTGCGGGTGGTGGGCCACGCGGCGAGCGCGAGCGCGCGCCGCCGCCCCACCACACCCCCCCCCGCCGTCGTCCCCCACCATGGCCTTCTCCCTGAAGTCCGCCGTCGCGACGCGCCCCGCCGCGGCCGCGCGCCCCGTGCGGTAAGCGGGTGGCGGCAATGGGGGTGAGGTGGTCGCCCCCCTCGTTCCCCCCCTCACCGCCCTCCTCCCTCTCTTCCAACCAGCGCCGTCGCCGCGGCCGCCCTGCCGAAGCCGGTGCAGGAGGCCGGCAAGGCCGCCGCCGCCGTCCTGGCCGCGGTCGGCCTTGTTGCGGTGAGACAGGGGGTTGGGGGCGCATTGCGCGGCGGTTTGGGCGTGCGCGGCCTTGTTGCCGCCCCTGAGCGGCGCGCGATTGCCATACCGGCCGTCTGCCGGCGGGCGCTTCCCCCCGAGGCCGGAGCGGCCGCCGGCGGCCCGGTTTTATCTCCACCCGCCTTGCCCGTCCGCCGTGGGCCGGGATCGGGCGAGCCGCCCGGCGGCGCACCACCTGGAGCATGCGTGCGCATGGCGACCGCCCTCTGGCGGGCGCGCGCGGCCGGGCGGGCGGCGGGGCGGTTGACAGCGCGCGCGCGGCGGCGCGCGCCGATTCGCGGCGCGCGGAGCCGGCAACCGCGCTGGGCCCCGGCGCCGCGGCCCGGGCGCGGCGTCGCGTTCGTCGCGCGCCGGCCGTGGGGTCATTGCCGCCGGATCCGGGGCACACGCCGCGCGCCGTCGCCCACCGCCCCCCACCCTCTCCCCCCCCAGGCCCCCGCCACCGCCGTCACCTTTGACCAGCTCCAGGGCCTCACCTACCTCCAGGTCAAGGGCTCCGGCATCGCCAACACGTGCCCCGTCATCGAGGAGGGGACGTCCGACTTGAAGGCGCTCAAGGCGGGCGCGTACAAGCTCGAGAAATTTTGCCTGGAACCCACGTCGTTCACGGTCAAGGAGGAGTCGTCGTTCAAGGGGGGCGAGGCCGAGTTCGTGCCGACCAAGCTCATGACGCGGCTCACGTACACGCTGGACGAGATCTCGGGCGCGTTCAAGGTCGACGGGTCGGGCAACGTCGAGTTCAAGGAGGAGGACGGCATCGACTACGCCCCGGTCACCGTGCAGCTGCCCGGCGGCGAGCGCGTGCCCTTCCTGTTCACGATCAAGGAGCTCGTGGCCAAGGGCACGCTCAACGCGTTTGGCGGCGACTTCACCGTCCCGTCGTACCGCGGGTCGTCGTTCCTCGACCCCAAGGGCCGCGGCGGGTCGACCGGGTACGACAACGCGGTCGCGCTGCCCGCGCGGTCCGACTCGGAGGAGCTGCAGAAGGAGAACAACAAGTCGGTCGTCGCGCTGCGCGGGCAGGCCGTCTTCTCGGTCGCCAAGGTCGACCCCGCGACGGGCGAGATCGCGGGCGTCTTCGAGTCGGTGCAACCGTCCGACACCGACCTTGGGTCCAAGGCGCCCAAGGACGTCAAGATCACGGGGCTCTGGTACGGCCAGCTGCAGCAGTGAGGCGAGGGGGGAGGGAGGACGGCGCGCGCGCGCGCGCGCGGCGCGCGGTCGGCCGCGCCCCCGGGGCCGGGCCGAGAGGCGCCACAGCCACGCCCGGCCCCGGGGCGCGGCGGCGAGGGGGCTCGGCTGCGGGGTGTAGTCTCCGCGCGTTGGCGCCCCCCCAAAAAAAGAGAAACAGGGTGTGCTCGGTGCTTGCAGTCTCTCCCTCCCGTCACTCAATCTCGCTCTCTCTCCTGGGTCCACAGCGACACCCCGGCGTCGGTCGCGACCGCGAGCGCGCCGGGGCCGGCGGCCGCGAGCGCGGTCGGCGCGCGCGGCGCAGTGACCGCGGCGGGGAGGGCGCCGGGCGCGCCGCCCGCGTCCCACAGCAGCACGCAGTCGCCCGCGTGCGACGCGAGCCAGGGCGGGGCGGGGATGTCGGCGTCGGGCAGGAACGCGAGCGCGCGCGGCGCGCGGCCTGCGCCCGCCGGCGCGGCGCCCGCCGCGGTCGGCCCTGCCAAATCCCCTGCGCCCCTTCGCCCCCACACCAGGCACGCCGCCGACTCCAGCGGGCCGGCCACGCACGCGAGCGCGATCAGGGGGCCGGAGGACGCGGCGGCGACGCAGGAGCCGGCCGTGGCGAGAGAGGGACCGGCAGGCGACCAGCCGCTCTCGCCGCTCGGAAACCATAGCGTCGCGCCAGCCGCGGTCGCGGCCAGCAGCCCACCAGCCTCCAGGATGGCCAGCGAGTGCACGGGGCGCGGCACGGAGCCCGGTGCCGGGGCCAGCGTAGCGAGAGCCTCGCCCGGCTTCCGCGTGTCGTGCAGAGCCACCCCCCCGCTGGACATGCCCAGCGCTAGTGTCATGCCGTCCACCCAGGCGCCGCAGAGCGCGGGGAACGGGGTGGCGAGGGCCGCCGCGACGCAGCCCGCGCGTGCGTCGACCACGGCGCCCGCGCCGCCGGAGCGCGAGGCGCGGCCGACGGCCAAAGCCAGGTCGCTACATGGCGCCAGGCACACGTCGCGCACGGTGGCCAGCGCCGGAAGGCACACCGCCCCCCCGACGCACGGCGCGAGCAGCGACGCGCGGCGCAGCGCTCCGCGCCCGGCCGCGGTGGAGCCCAGGGCGGCGTAGCCGGCGCGCGCGTCGGCCGCGATGGCGGTTGTGCCGGGGGTGGGGGTTGTGGCGCCGCGGGCAAAGCGCGGGGGGGGGCGCGAGCCGGGCGAGGCGCTGGCCTCGACCCTGGGCCGGCTCGCCGGGCGGTCGCCATCGTCGGCGTCGATCCGAGTCCTCACTGCGGCCGACGGCCCCAGCGGGCGCCCGCGGCTATCGACCGGCGCCGTCGGCTCGCCCGCGGCCGCGGCCGCCGCGACAGCCGCCCCGCTCTGCTGGAGCACGGCCACCAGGCGCCGCACCTGGGCCTTGAGCCGGCCGACTTCAGCTTTGGCGCGGGAAGCGTCGGTCCGCGCCTTCGCCAGCGCCGCCTCGGCTCGCGCGCGCGCCGCGCCCTCTGCGGCCGCCACGCGCTCGCCCTCGGCCGCGGCCGACCCGTCGGCCGCGGTCAAACGAGACACAAACAGCGGCAACACGTCGGCCTCGGCCGCCGGCGCGCAGCACAGGGGGCAGCGCCCCGTCGCTGCGACCGCGCCGCGCGCGCACGCCGCGCCAAACAGGTGCCCGCAGCGCAGGGCGGCCACCCGGTGCTCGCCGGCCGACGTCCACGGTTCGAGGCAGACGGCGCAGGTGTCGTCGTCGGAGGGCGGGGGGGCGTCGGCCATCTTGTGAGCCGGGGGGAGGGGCCGCGCGGCGCGGGAGCCAACTCCGGCTGCGGGCGGTCGCCAAACACGCTTGGCCTTTCGACCGCAGCCGCCGGCGGGCGCGCGGGCGCCGGGCGGGTGTGGAGCGCGGCGCGCGCCGCACGCTTTGCACTCTCCCGCCCCCCGAGGTGACCGCCCGCGCCCGCGGCGGGGGCCTTGCATCGCCCCGCGTCGACCGCGAACCGCCGCGAGCCCTCGCATGCGCGCGCCGCCACCCCCGCTCACCCCTCCCCCCATCGTCACCCCCAGCCCTCGTCCTCCCTCCCCACCCCTGCCGCCATGGACGTTCTCGGCGAGATCAAGGCGTTTGCCAAAGACTCGGTGCGCCTGGTCAAACGGTGCACCAAGCCCGACGCGAAAGGTGAAAGGGGG
>Ga0315274_10011896_pt1 | contig 12444 bp, 8 predicted proteins | sample YL17G02_20_MG_FD_203700 | JGI IMG/M metagenome (GOLD analysis project Ga0315274, IMG submission 203700) | Sediment microbial communities from Yellowstone Lake, YNP, Wyoming, USA - YL17G02_20 | ecosystem: Environmental > Aquatic > Freshwater > Lake > Sediment | place: USA: Wyoming | collected... | reverse complement strand
TGGCATTTTCTAATTCGATATATGTATCCGTAGTAATTTTTGGTATTTCAGGAAAGTTGTCTTTTGAGATTCCGGAAACCTGATAATAGCCCTGATCCGTGGTCATTTTTACTTTATGGTTTTTATCAGTCTCGAATTGAATCATGATATTTGGAAGGGAACGGATCATTTCAACAATGACCCTTGCGGGTAATGCCACAGATCCGATTTTTTCGATTTTTTCGGGAATTGTCTCAGTACTAATTGAAACTTCCAAGTCTGTTCCAGTGATATGCAATTTTTCGTTGTCCAATTCAAAAAAAACGTTTTCAAGAATTGGCGTGGTTGATTTTGAGGGTACAACTCCAGAAACTTTCTGAAGGCATTGGAAAAGGGTTTCCTGGGAAATTGAAAATTTCATGGTAATACTCCTTATACAATTTTTTTACAGGTTATACACAATATCTATTAAAAATAAGAATAATAACATTAAAAAAAATAATTATTGTATACATGTGAATAAGATAAATCCATCCAAAAACGATTTACTTAGGTTTTTTAAATACAGAATATTGCATGTTTTCTGTCAAAAATACAACCGGTGAAATGAATGGGTATAACCATCCTTCATTCTGTGGATAAATAATCGAAATGCTTGAATTCGATGGAATGAAAGGCTTTTTCCACAGCCTGTCTCCCATTATCCCCCAATTTACTCACATTTTCTATAAAGATGCAACTTCAATTTTTTTTCTGAGTGACTCGAGAACTTCAGAAACGTCGTTCTTTTTATCTGTTTTTTTGAGCATTTCATAAATCGTCTGTATTGCGTGAATCACGGTCGTATGATCGCGTCCACCAAAATGAAGACCTATGCTTTTTAACGAATAGCGGGTTTTTTCCTTTGAGAGAAACATGGCGATTTGTCGTGAAAATACGATTTCCTGTTTTCGGCTTTTACCTCGAAGAAGATCATCGGGAATCTGAAAATACTCACAAACGACACGCTGGATTTCTTCGATGGAAATATCTCTTTTTTTACTGAGCAGGATGTCCTTTAAAACAAGTTTTGCCAGATCGAGGCAGATATCGACCCCCTTGAGCGAGGAATATGCCAATAACTTTATTAAAGAACCTTCCAATTCGCGGATATTCGATGTGATATTTGTGGCAATGAATTCGATAATCTCCATAGGAAGATCAATACCGTCAAAGCCCGCTTTTTGCTGTAGAATTGCAATTCGCGTCTCAAGGTCTGGGGGTTGAATTTCGGTAACAAGGCCCCATTGAAAGCGAGAGATGAGTCTTTCTTCAAGCCCCTTTAATTCTTTTGGAGGACGATCAGAGGAAAGAACAATTTGTTTCCCCTTTTGATGAAGGGTGTTGAAAGTATGAAAAAATTCTTCCTGGGTGCGCTCCTTGCTAAGGAAGAATTGAATATCGTCCACCAAGAGAATGTCTACATTTCGATAAACTTGACTGAACTCGGTCGTCCGGTTGTTCTGAATGGAATTGATGAATTCGATAGTAAATTTTTCGCTTGATACATAAAGTATCTTCTTGGCGGTTTTCTTCTCTTCTGCGTAATTACCGATAGCCTGAAGGAGATGAGTTTTGCCCAAGCCGACGCCACCGTAGATTACCAAAGGATTAAAGGATGTTTTTCCTGGAGCTTCAGAAACCGCGAGTGATGCTGCTTTGGCAAATTGATTTCCCTTGCCTTCAACGTAAGCATCAAATATATAACGTGAATTGAGATAGGTTTCTTCTCCCATGAATTTTCCCGGAGATCGGCGAACGGTTGTATTTGAAGATGTGGGTTTTTGCTCTTCTTTTTGCAGAACGGCGTAATTCAGATGTGCGCCCTCGCCAAGCACCTGGGTAATTGCGTTGCGTATGATGTCTGGATAGTGTTCCTCCAGCCACTCATAGAAAAATTGGCTCGGAACCTGTATCGTCAAGCTACGGTTTTCAAGCTGCAGTGGTACAATAGGGAGGAACCAGGTGCGGTAACTTTGTGGATTAACGGTTTTTTGAATTTCTGTAAGGCTTAAATCCCATATTGTCTTTGCATCCCAATTATCCACAGAAAATACTAACTTATCAACCGATTCCGACATAAAAAGCTCCTTTGCGGGCTTCCATAAAAAAGCGTAAAATAAAAAATCAAATAATGCTTTGTTTTAAAATGAGATATGCTGTTTTAATTCCGAATAATAAAATCAGGATATCTTCTGAGTTTTCAAGGAGGAAAGAAATTCGAAACTATGTTCATTAAGAAATTCACAAGTTATTCACAACATTGCCTTCTATCTTCAGGCGGATTAAATATACCAAAAATGGTTCGAATGTCAAGCGGAAAAAAATGGGCACATTGTAAGTGTGCCCATTTTTCGTTAATAATAGAATCGGTTATTTCTTTCTTTTTGTTTTTTGCTTTGTCGGTCCCTTTGCCTTGCTTGATTTGATAGCTGCCTGGGAGGCTGCCAAGCGGGCGATAGGTACGCGATACGGAGAACAGGAGACATAATCCATACCGACACGATGGCAAAATCCGACTGACGAAGGCTCTCCTCCATGTTCGCCGCAAATGCCCACTTTTAAGCCTGGACGTGAACCCCGGCCTCGTTCGATGCCGATTTGGATCAGCTCGCCAATACCCTCCTGATCCAGAATCTGGAAAGGATCGGCGGGCAGTATCTTTTTTTCAACATAAGCGGGCACAAATCCACCGATGTCGTCCCGAGAAAAGCCAAATCCCATCTGGGTGAGATCGTTGGTGCCATAGGAAAAGAATTCGGCCGTCTCGGCGATTTTACCTGCCGTCAAGGCTGCGCGGGGTATCTCGATCATTGTGCCGTACATGTATTTGATGGTTTTGACTTGATATTTATCGCACACTTCTTTGTGCACCTTATTGACGAGTAATTTCTGATTGTCGAGTTCCTTCAACGTGCACACGACGGGAACCATGATTTCCGGGTAGATCTTTTTCCCTTCCTTGATGAGTTCCACGGAAGCCTCAAAAATTGCACGAACCTGCATCTCCGTGATTTCAGGATAAGTCACCCCGAGCCGAACACCGCGGTGTCCCATCATTGGATTGGTTTCATGAAGGGAATCCGCGCGTTTTTGAAGCTCCTCAAGGCTGATGCCGATACTTGCGGCGAGCTCTGCTCGTTTTTCGGTTTCCTGTGGAACAAATTCGTGCAGTGGCGGATCCAGCAGCCGGATCGTCACCGGAAGACCGTTCATGACTTCCAGTGTTGCCTTGATGTCCCGTTTGACATACGGATATAATTCATCCAAAGAACGGCGTCTCTCTTCTTCGGTATTGGAGACGATCATTTTTCGCAGACAGAAAAGCGGAGCTTCGGAATTCTTGCCGTAGAACATGTGCTCGGTGCGGAAAAGTCCGATGCCCTGAGCTCCGAAATCAAGAGCCTTCTGAGCGTCTTCGGGCGTATCGGCATTGGTCCGAACTTTCAAGGTTCTGTATTTGTCTACGTATTTCATGAATTGGACGAAGCGGGGATTTTCCGAAGCGCTGATCATCGCGAGTTCGCCGGCGTAGACATATCCCCTGGTTCCATTTAAAGTCAGGAAGTCGCCTTCTCTGTACTCCGTGCCGTCCGCTTTCATGGTTTTGCTTCGAACGTCAATATCCAATTTGCCACAACCCACGATGCAGCATTTTCCCCAGCCTCGCGCGACAAGCGCAGCATGGGATGTCATGCCGCCTCGTCCCGTGAGAATTCCCTGAGCCGCTCGCATGCCTTCAACGTCTTCGGGATTTGTTTCTTCACGAACCAGCAGGACCTTTTTTCCCTGTTTGGCCCATTCGACGGCATCGTTGGCGCTGAATACGATTTGTCCGCAGGCGCCGCCCGGACCGGCCGGTAAACCTTTCGCAATGGGATTCGTTTTTCCCTCGGCAGCAGGATCAATGATCGGATGCAATAGTTCATCCATTTGATTGGGGGAGAGCCGCATCACGGCCTCTTTATCGGAGATGAGTCTCTCCTTCACCATGTCCATGGCCATATTCAGCGCCGCCGTTCCGGTCCTTTTTCCGACGCGGCATTGAAGCATCCAGAGCCTGCCCTCCTGTATGGTGAATTCAATATCAAGCATGTCGCGGTAATGTTTTTCGAGGTTGATGCGAATTTTATCCAATTCTTTGTAGGTCTTGGTCATGGCCTTTTCCAAAGAAGCCATGTGTTTATTCTGTTCGTTTTTTGTGGATTCGTTTAACGGGGCCGGAGTTCGGATTCCCGCGACGACATCCTCGCCTTGTGCATTGATGAGCCATTCACCGTAGAACTTGTTTTCACCGGTTGCAGGATTGCGGGTGAAAGCCACTCCGGTGGCGGATGAATCGCCCATGTTGCCGAACACCATCGCCTGAACGGTGACTGCGGTACCCCATTCATCCGGGATGCCTTCAATCCTCCGGTAGGAGATGGCTCGTCTGCCGTTCCAACTCTGAAACACGGCGCCGATACCACCCCAAAGTTGTTTGATCGGATCATCGGGAAAAGATTTGCCGAGAACTTCCTGGACCTTTTCCTTAAAAATTTCCACCAGCTTTTTCAGGTCTTCAGAGGTCAGGTCGGTATCCTGTGTATAGCCATGTTCACGTTTCATTGCAGCCATTTCATGCTCGAGCTGCATGCGGATTCCTTTGCCCTCTTTCGGTTCGATGCCGGCCGCTTTTTCCATGACTACATCCGAATACATCATGATCAGTCGACGGTATGCATCGTAGGCAAATCGTTCGTTCTGGGTTTTCTTGATCACTCCCTTGATCGTTTTACTGGTCAAACCCACGTTGAGCACGGTTTCCATCATTCCGGGCATGGAACTGCGCGCGCCTGATCTTACCGAGACCAAGAGAGGATTTTCCACATCACCGAATTTTGCGCCCATGATTCTTTCCATTTTGGAGACGGCCAGCTTCACCTGCTGTTCCAGTTCAGCCGGATACTTCTTGCCATGCTGATAATAATACATGCAGACATCCGTGGTGATGGTAAAACCTGCCGGAACCGGAATTCCCAGATTGGCCATTTCAGCCAGGTTGGCACCTTTTCCTCCCAGCAGTTCTTTCATTTGCGCTTTTCCATCAGCCTTGCCACCACCGAAGGAATAAACAAACTTAGACATACAGAAACCTCCTTCAATTAGATTTATTTTGGGTTACCATTTCAGGCAATGAAAAGACTATTGTTTATTCAGAAAACCCACGTAGGTTCCCCCGCTATTCAACACGTCCATCGCTTTCTGGACGACGGGATCGTCCTGAAGACTGTTCTCAATCTGTCTGTGGATTCCGAAAAACTTGGAGGTCAACTCCGTTCGAAGAGTCTTTTTGATATCATTCAGACCGCTGTAAAACATGTCCTCCTCGGCACGCTTCAAAGTCTTTTCCAGTTTGTCGATGTCCTTAAGCATTTCATTTTCATATGCATTTTTAATGGATTCATTTTTGAGCGCGATCAGACTTTTCTCGATCGGATGCTGATATTGATAATTTTTTTCTATAAGATATTTTCGGAAATCGTCGACGATATCGTCGTTGATGACCGCATTGGAATCCTTAACGGCGTGTGTATTGGCGTAGGATACGGCAAAGTTGAAGAACATGGATTTTCGGCGCAGGTCCCAGTAATAATCACTGGCCTCGGGCAGCCGAACAACCGAATCGGGAATGATTCCGCCGCCCTGAGATACCTTTCGTCCCTTATCGGTTTCAAAATGAGCCTTGGGATCGATGGAAGTGGAATCCTCCCACTCGGAATAGTTTTTCTTCTGGATGCAGCGGCCGCTGGGAGTATAATATTTTGCCGTTGTGATTTTCAATGCGGATGTCTGAGAAAGGGGCACAACGGTCTGTACGAGCCCTTTACCGAAAGTTGTGTCACCGATGATGATTCCGCGGTCGTGGTCCTGAATTGCACCGGCGACGATTTCAGAGGCTGAAGCACTGAACTGATTCACCAGAACGATGAGCCGTTCTTCACTATAGATCGGCTCTTTGGAGGACTTGAATTCTTGCATCGTTTCCTTTGACCGGCCCTTCGTGGAAACGATGGTCAGGTTTTTGGGGAGGAAAAGTTCAGCGACGTCCACGGCAGCTTCAAGCATGCCACCGGGATTAGAGCGAAGATCGAGAATCAAGGATTTTAAAGGTTTTTGTGCTTTCAATTGTCGAATGGCCCGTTCGACCTCGGGACCCGCGTTTCTCGAAAATCGAGTGAGCAGGATGTATCCCGTGTCATCTTTTATAAATCCTGAATATTGGACGTCTTCGACCTTTATGCTTTTTCGAATGAGCGTGAATTCCAGAAGTTTGGTTTCGCCTTCTCGCTGTATGATCAGCTTAACTTCCGAGCCGGCGGGACCTCGTATATTCTGAACGGTTTTCTCGAATCCGAGGTCTTTCGTGTTGAGATCGCCGACCTTGAGAATTTGATCCCCTTCGCGGATTCCAGCCTTGGCCGAAGGAGTGCCCAGAAAGGGCGGTTCGGCCACAGTCACGACGTTGTTCCGGTAATTCAGGATAAGACCGACGCCTTCGTATTTGCCTTCAGTCAGGATGTCCAGCTGATCCTTGTCCTCTTTTTCGATGTAATTTGTATAGGGATCAAGAGTGCCGAGCATGCCATCGATTCCGGCTTTAAGGAATTTTTCTGAATCGACTTCATCCACGTAGCGGCGAGTCACTTCTTTGTACACATTCACGAGAGGTATCAAATGGTTTTGAATATTGTTGTAGGCATCACTAGAGCGAGCCACGTTGGTCCAAAGGAGGGCGCCTCCCAGAATGGCCAAACCCAGGACGAAGGAAAAACCGATTTGTCGATAGAATTTCATAGAGTCCTCTTTCCTGATAAATGGGATATTATTATTATCTGTTTTGGATGAGCCGTTTCCCGCTAGATACGGATCAGTTTCCATTTTCCTCTCCGGAACCGAAGATAATTGATCATGCTTTTGACCAATTCATCCAAACCTTGAACGCTCCAAATGCCAAGAAGTGCCCATTGAAAGACAAATGTACCGATCCAGTTGAAACCGATTTCAAGAATCAGAACCGCGAACGTGTTAACCCACATGATCCATTGGATGTCACCGGCCCCGCGCAGGCTGCCAGCGATTACGGTGTTCATGGCCTTGGGAACTTGGACGAGAGAGAAAATAATGAACAGCGCTCGAAAGCGGAAGTCCGCGATGATTGCATCCTCCCTTCGAATGAACAGGTGAAGGAGTGGGGCAGAGAAGACGATCATCAAGACCAGGATGCAGAGGACAAACAAAAATGCAATTCGATGCGTCATCTTACCCATGGATTCAGCTGTCAGGTGTTCGTTCGCCCCGATATTTTTTCCCATATGGGTCATCGCCGTGAAACCGAAACCCATGTAACACATCGACAACACACCTTGAATGCGTAATAATATCTGATGCACGGCCAGCGCGGTGATGCCAATCCACGCCACGTATCCCGTGACGATGACCTGACCAATGGACCAGACCAGTTGCTCCACGGTGGTGGGAATACCAAGCTTGAAAAGCCGCTTAATGCTCATCCAATTGGGCGTGGTCAGTTCATGGATGGATAAAAACAAAGTGGACGTCGGTCTGCGAAGCGAAATCAAGGTAATCAGAAATCCCAATGTGTGGGAGATACCGACCGCAATAGCCGCGCCCCGGACTTCCAGCCTTGGAATGCCGAAGAGGCCATAAATAAAGAGCGGTGTGAGAAAAATGTTGGTGATATTCATGGTGATATTGATGATCATGGAGAGATGCGTGTCACCTGCACCGCGGATCATGGAAACCGCCAAGAAATTCGTAATGATGATGGGTGCGAACAGGGAAATTATTTTTAGGTACTGGATACCGGAGTTGATGCCTGATATATAGCTTGCACCGGTGTTCATGAGCTCCTGTTCGCGTATGATCCGGAATAGCGTGGGTGACCCGAAATACCATATCAATCCGATCAATATCGAAAAAATAAAACCAGACATCATCGTCTGGCCGAGTATATGGTTCGCCCCCCATCGGTCATTCGAGCCAAGATGTCGGTTGATGAGAATGATGGCTCCCATCACAAACGTCAGAAGTAAAGTGATGGTCAGCAGAATAATTTGAAGGGCAAAACCCACTCCGCCAAGTGCGGCGGCGCTGAGCCTTCCGATGAAAACGGCCTCCACCAGCCACATGACCGGCTGGGAGGCCAAATCAAGCGCGGCAGGAAGAGATGTTTTTAAAATTTTACCGATCGAGGAACGTTTTTTCAATCGTAGTACTCCAGCCCGAGATGGGTGATCATTTCCTCGCCTCTGAGGTAGCGCAGAGTATTTTTCAACTTCATCAGCTGGATGAAGATATCATGTTCCGGATACAGACCGGGCGAAGTCATGGGGCTCTTGAAATAGAAAGAGAGCCATTCCTGAACCCCGCGCATGCCCGTGCGCATCGCGAGATCCGTGAAAAGAACCAAATCAAGAACGATTGGAGCAGCCAGAATAGAATCGCGGCATAAAAAATTCACTTTGATCTGCATGGGATAGCCCATCCAGCCAAAGATATCAATGTTATCCCAACTTTCCTTATTGTCACCGCGTGGAGGATAATAGTTAATCCTGACTTTATGATAGAAGTCTTTGTAAAGCTCAGGATAAATGTCTGGCTGGAGGATGTATTCCAAGACAGAAAGCTTGGATTCTTCTTTTGTTTTGAAGGAATCCGGATCGTCGAGAACCTCACCGTCACGGTTGCCCAGAATATTGGTGGAAAACCAGCCGCTTAAACCGAGAAGACGGGATTTCAATCCCGGAGCGAGTATGGTTTTCATCAGTGTCTGCCCGGTTTTAAAATCTTTTCCGCTGACGGGTAAGTTTTTTTCTTTAGCCAGGCCTGATAACGCCGGGATATCCACGGTAAGATTGGGAGCTCCGTTGATGAATGGGACACCCGATTTCAGGGCCGCGTACGCATAAACCATTGAATTGGGTATGGCTTCATGGTTTTCTTTCATGGCTTTTTCAAATTTATCCAGAGTGGAGTGGACTTCCTGATGTTTTATGAATATTTCGGTAGAAGCACACCAGATCATGATCGCCCGATCGATCGTTTCCTGCTTTTTAAAGTTCACAATATCATCCATGAGCTGTTCGGCCAGCTCCATTTTATTGGCGCCTTTTTTAATCCAGGTGCCGCTGAGCCGCTTAACGTATTTTTGATCGAAAACGGCCTTCATGGGTTTGATAGATTGTAGACGCGGTTTAACCTTGAGCAAATCCCCTTCGTTGAGCACGCCTGCCTTTTTGGCCGCTTCGTATCCATTGTCCTCGAAAACATCCCAAGCCCCAAACACCAGGTCCTCGAGTCTGGTAAGCGGCACAAAATCCTTGATCAAAGGAACACGGTTCTCTGTACGTTTTCCCAAGCGGATCGTCCCCATTTGAGTCAGGGAACCATATGAAATCGTGTGTTTGTCGATGATGGCTTGAACACCGGCAATAAAGGTGGTGGACACAGCACCCAATCCTGGAATGAGTACCCCGAGTTTGCCTTTCGGGTCCTGTATTTTTGCACCCTTCTCAATCAATGTGACCTCCTAGTCTTTAAAGACTGCTAAGTAGTATGAAGAAGCCGGTTGCTGTTATCCACGTGAATAATGATTGGCTGGAAGCGTTTGGCTTCATCCGTCGTCATCCATGCATAGGAGAGGATGATCACGAGATCGTTGACCTGGACAAGCCGTGCAATCGCGCCATTCAGAATGATTTCCCCGCTGTTTCTTCGGCCGCGAATCACGTAAGTTTCGGCTCTGGCGCCGTTTGACAGGTTCAAGACGTGGACATGCTCGTTGGGGAGCAAATCCGCGGCAGTGACGCATGCACGGTGTATTTTCGATTTGAGCATCAGGCGCTGCATGCGAAGTTCCGTCATTTGTCGGAGGAAGTTTGGTTTCTCTGGTCTTCTCTCCAAACGTGGACGATCCTGACGATGGCTGTGATATTGGACAACACAGCAATGATCCAGATCGCGGCGACCAATGCGGAGAGGTGGATCAGTCCTCCCAGGGAAATTAGGAGCAGCCTTTCTGGACGCTGTAGAATGCCGACCTTGCATTCAAAACCAAGTCCTTCTGCCCTGGCACGGATGTAACTCACCATCAGGGATCCTCCCATGGCCACGGCAACAGCGATCGAGCTTAAATACATGTCATGTTCTATAAAATAATAGGCCATTCCGAAAAAGAGAATAACTTCAGAATAGCGATCCAGCGTAGAGTCGAACAAGGCCCCGAATTTGGATACTTTGCCGCTGTCTCTGGCCAGTTTGCCGTCAATGGTATCGAACAATCCCGCCAGGAGGACAAGGAGCGCTGCAATGCGGAATAAACCCAGCGTCATAAAATAAGTGGAAATACAGCTGACTATGAATCCGAGCGTGGTGAAGGTGTTGGGATGTATATCCCATCGGGTCAGCAATTGAATAAAAGGATCGATGGCCTTCGCATAACCGGTTTTCCAGGCCTCTGGGATCGCTTCGTGGTCCATGAAATTCAGCATTTGGAGTCCTTTATTGTATTACCTTGAAGAACCAGGACGAATTCACCGAGAATTTTCCGGTGAGAATAGATCTCGATCAGTTCCGAGATCCGGCCACGTGTTATTTCTTCGAATTTTTTTGTCAATTCACGTACAACGGCGATACGACGGTCTCCCAGGGCTTCAAGCAGATCCTTCAGGGTGCGGAGCAGGCGATGGGGGGATTCGTAAAAAATAAGGGTGCGGGTTTCTTGGCATAATTCGCACAATCGGGTTTTTCGCCCTTTTTTGACCGGAAGGAAGCCTTCGAACACAAAACGATCCGTAGGCAGACCGGAAACAACCAGCGCGGAAACAGCCGCAGTCGGTCCGGGAATCGGGACAACTGGAATGTTGTTCTCAATGGCGCTTCGTACAAGATTGAAAGCCGGATCTGAAATGCCCGGGGTTCCGGCGTCGGAAACAACCGCGATTGCATCACCCTCCAAAAGCCGGTTGATCAGCAATGGGCCTTTTTTTTCCTTGTTGTGGTCAAAATAGCTTTCAAGCCGGTTTTCTATTCCGAAATGTTGAAACAGGAGTCCGGTTCTGCGTGTGTCTTCGGCCGCCACGATGTCCACATCTTTGAGGATGCGGACCGCCCGCAACGACATGTCTTCCAAATTACCGATGGGTGTACTCACTATGTAAAGGATGCCGGAATTTGCAGGGCCCGTTGGCTGATTTGGGGTGGTTTTATCCTTAATGGGCGTTTTTCCTTCAAAATTCGCAAAAAGCCAAGATTAATAATAAGAAGAATATCTAAAAAAGTCAAGGTTTTATCTTCCGGCGAGCGAAATGTTGGCATTGACTCCAAAAGCAGTGATGCGGGTTACACCCATCCTGAGATCTTCTCTTTGTCCTATTTTGAAATAGCATCCCCCTTGAACGGTGCTGGAAAAGGAATAATCAACACGGGGTTCAACGGACCAGTTTTTTGCTTCCTGTGTTTTGTTATCCTTTTGGAATGATTCGTCAAGTTTGTTGCTTTGATAGGTTACATTCAGGCTTTTTTCGAAGGAAAGCTTAAAATCCAAGGTATTGTCTAATTTTTTGTTTTTTAAGAAAGGAATGCGGATACCACCCCGTTTTGAATATGAGCTTGTTATGGTAAAGCTGTTCGTAATCTGTTTTGTTTTTCCGATTCCGTATGCTTTGTCCGTTTTGGTCGTCAGGCTGACTGTGGATGTGTATTGAATGTTGCCGGTGATACCATTTTTGAATGTAATTGCAACTCCGAGAAGCGGTCGGAAATTTTTCGATATCTGGGTATTGGAGAGACGGTTGTCGTTGTACGTGTCCACCTGCTGGCCGGCAAATGTATGGGTCAAACTGAGGGATTTTGTGAATTTTGAAATAAATTTAATTTTTTCCATGCCCCGCCATTGGACATTCCAGCTCGGAAAAGGGATGCCCTTGTCGTTAAGGATCAAAGCGGATTTTGTGACTGTACGAGTTGCCTGAGTGGAGACGTTTTTGTTGTCGGAAAAGTTATAATCGAAACTGGATGTCAGGTTTGAAGTTAACTTCAGTCCTGAACGAAGAGTTAGCCTTGAATCGTTTCTTTGGCTGCTTCTGTTGGAGGTCAGGTTTGGGGAGAAACGGACCCTTGGATTCATCGAGAAACCAAACTGGTAATTCAGATCGGGAGTCCCGAGTATCCCAAAGTCATTTGAAGATGTGGATTCCGTGATATTCACGGAGATCGGATCGATTTTTTTAAACAACCCACCGATACTAGACAATGCGGAAATAAGGATGAAGGGTTTGGATTCTTCCTTCTTGCCCGGTTCTGGTTTCGCTTTGTTGTCCTTATTGCCATCATTTTTCGGGGATTGTTCAGGAATGACGGGTT